>Ga0247814_10001930_pt1 | contig 11687 bp, 5 predicted proteins | sample UWRJL179409R1_FD_179947 | JGI IMG/M metagenome (GOLD analysis project Ga0247814, IMG submission 179947) | Plant litter microbial communities from Arlington Agricultural Research Station in Wisconsin, United States - UWRJ-L179-409R-1 | ecosystem: Environmental > Terrestrial > Plant litter >...
ACAATACCGAAACTGATTTTAACTATATTTTTCAACGTCGCCTAAACTCAAGACGACCATACCGTCTATAAAAACCGATATATCACCCGTTAGCTTCCCGAAGAAAGTACCAAAGGGCGGAAAAGCCGTAACACTTACCAAAGTATACCACCATAAATCATGAATACCAAATAAATCCATAAATCCAATCGTAATTCATTTTTCAAAGCGAAGCGGCGCATGAGGGAAGGGAATAACCGTATAAAATTAAGCCACCGAACCACACCTCCGTACCTGTTACTTTACGTTTACTAAAAGTATACCGATAAACGCATTTAAATGTCATTGGGAAATATCATATATATATTTTATATTTGGAATCTCCCTCCTTCATCATTTTGTGCGGCAGCATTTTAGTGCCGATTATTGGCATTTTTTTCCGCACACAGAAATGTAACCAATATATATAACCATAATGCGCGAACCGAAATTTGTTCTATTGCTGTCGGCCCGCTGTTTGGACATCGGGCCAAAACACAATTCAGCGTAATCCCCGCACCAAATGGCTTTCTGAATGAGGCTATTATCGGCATAAAAACCCGTTATAATATCCACTACCAATACCAAGTTTGCCATCATCCTATGCGTTGGTTCTCATGTCTACGCAGCTGTAAATTGTTTTGCCGCACGTTTTGTGGCGTAATATCTTTTTTGGAAACTTCTGATCTACACAATGGCGGAACCCGAAAAGCCATATATAACAGAGTAGGGATAAAAAACCTTTATAATTATGATGAAATTAGGAAAAATTTCGATGACGCTCGTGTGTTCCCTGATTATGTTGGGAGCGAATGCACAGGATGTTTTTGACTTTAACACGGGTGTGGGCGGCACGCCTTCCTCTCCCACCCCAATTGCCCTGGGCGGCAACGACGACACATGGAGTGTGGAAATTCCCGGCTTTACCGTTGTTACCCCCAAGGTATGCACCCCACACCCCAATTGGGCGGCAAATACTAGCTGCACCAGCCAGTGGTTAACATCAAGCGTTGATTCCACCGGATATCCAAATCTTGTGGCTGCAGGAGATTACCGGTATTTTACGTCATTCAACATTACCAAATGTCCCCAAAGCGCGGTGCTCAACATCAGTAAAATTGGGGGCGACAATGAAATCATCGGCCTGCGTGTGAATAGTAATGTATACACATTCAATCCTTTACAAACCAATGATTTTTCTCCTTTGGTCGGGCCTACTCCCATTGTCATCAATCCGGCCCACTTGATAACCGGTACCAACACCATTTCGTTCACCGTAAGAAACCATGCCGCCACCTTCTCACCTACCACCATTGCCGGCTTTTATTTTTGCGGGAATCTCACCGTAAACAATTGGCCCGATCCCGTACCCGCCATTTCGGGAAGCACTGTATTTTGCCAGAACGATGCGCCAGAGTTTACCTTCACCGGCTCGGTGGGTGCCGGTTCGCCAAGCATCACGCAGTACCAATGGCAATTGCTTGGGGCCGGCACCACGGTCATCTACAGTTCAGCCATCACAAACGGCACACCAGGCAGCTTTACCTTTCCCAGCTCCTTGTTTCTCTGTGATAGGTCTTACCGCGTCCGTCTGCGCGTAAAAAACTGCAATACTTGGTATCAGGTAGATAAAATAGTGCAATACCTTTGCCCAGTGGCGAATGCCGGTCCCGACAAAAACGTCTGCGAAGATGTCTGCGTAACCATAGGCAACAACGCCAACACGGGCGCCATATACACATGGACCCGCCTGGGCTCCCCGACCGTAATAGGTACAGGCCCACAGATTACCGTATGTCCCACGGCAACTACTACATACGTGGTTACAGCTAACCACAACGGATGTACGGATGTAGATGAGGTAAAGCTGACCTATTATCCCAACAACCCAGATTTCACCATCAACTTTATCCCCGGCACGTTCCCATATTATGGCGTAAGTGCACCGGCCGTGGATGTGAATGGTTTTAGTCTGCCCGGCTTTCTTTGGCATTGGGAAATTCAGGAGCTGAACCCCGTAACCAATGCGCCTTATTACACGAATGTCGGATCAAACTGCTGGTGGACCTATCCCGGGCAAACCTTTCAGGGTTTTACGGCGTACCCTACTTCATTTACGCAGAATCAGTGCAGCACATTAACCAACCCTCCCGGCAAGTTCCTGTATAATCGAAAATACCGTATTACCCGTGCCACCAAAAACGATTACTGCGACTGGAACCAAACCTCACAGATCATCATGCTGAGCCCTAGACCGGAAGGCGGTGCCCCAGTGGTAACCATGTACAAAGACCTAGACGCGCCAAGCATCATAGACCGTCTCGTTGAAAATGGAAACGCCAACATGGGCCTGGCCAACAACAATACGGCCGATGCATTAAACGTGTTCCCCAACCCAAGCACAGGCGTATTCACCGTTTCGTTAAGCAATGCCACCGATGGAACCGTGGATGTGCTCGACCTCATGGGCAAAAAAATACAGAGCCTGCAAATGAATGCCAATACGAACGTCTATCAAATTGACCTGACCGATTATGCCAAAGGGGTTTATATCATTAATATAACAAGGGGCGGCATAAAGCAATCAAAAAAAATAATATTGCAATAACTTTTGGAACAACCCCCAAGAAAGAAAACAATATCTTGACTTAAATGCACTTAGATAGCTACCTAAATATCGATAAATAACCAAAAAGTGCCACGTATATCGTGGCACTTTTTGGTATATCTAGAATTTGGAAACTGCGCTGTATATACACCTAAGTAGTGCTAAACGAGAAGGCATACCAATAAAAAAAACATCATGAAAGTGGGCTTTCTTTTTAAACATTCGTAGCCAGAGAGGGGCAGGATTCCTAGAGTAGATTTTCTATTGTTGGAGTTTAGGTTTCTTATATTATTTTTCTAATATAATTTTCTTTACAAAAGTTTCTGATTTGGTTGAAATGCGGACAGTGTAAATTCCGGCCGGTTGGATAGATATATCCACTGATTGTGTGTTTCCCCCATAAATTACATCGCCTTGTGCATTATATATCTCCAACGAATGAGGTATTGGAACTATGTATACACGGTTTCACAAACCATTCAAAAACATAGACTTAAATTTGATAGAAAGACACCCTTTTAGGATGTCTTTCTTCGTTTATGCCCTTTTCATTGACTTAGGCGTTTTCTACAGGCCAATGGATAAACCCCAATTGGAACTATGTATACATGGAACATATAAAATGTAAAAAATGTGGCTTTTACGGATGTGTAAAAGCCGGTTTCATAAAAGGTAAGCAGCGCTACAAATGCACCGGCTGCCTGTGCCGCTTTCTTCCTGGAAGCCCCAAGAGGCACAGTACCATAAAACGTTGGTGCCTTCTGCGGCTATATACGGAAGGCATGTGCATAAGGGGCATAGGCAGATACCTTCGGGTAAGCCATACCACCGTAATAAGGTGGATAAGGCAAATGGCAGAAAAGTTGCGCCCCCCCACCCCGACCCATGCTAGACACATTGAAATTGACGAACTCTATCTCTACGTGGGCAGCAAGAAACGTAAACGTTGGCTATGGCTCGCCATATGCAGGGACACGAAAAGGATATTGGCTTCTGCACCGGCAGCAGGGGAACAAAAACCTTGGAGAAACTGATGCAAGGCATATCGCCGATAGAATGTGAGCGCTACTATACAGACCGGCATGCACCGTTCGCAAAGGTGCTTCCCAAAGACAAACACCGGACTTACCCAAACCAGACCAATACCATCGAGGGCATCAACTCCGCCGTGCGGCATTATCTCGCACGGCTCAGGAGAAGAAACAAGTGTTACAGTAAATCCATTACCATGGTGGAGGCCAGCATCATGTTGCTTTCTTAATAAGTTTTCTGCAGGCCGATGGTAAAGCTATTATATACAGCCCGTATCCGACGTCTTCGCCTAGATATTTTCAAAAGTCTGGCAAAGCAAGACTGGGAATTATTTGTTGTTCTGGTCTCCATAGATTCACTTTCTAAAGATTATCCTTGGTATACGCCATACCAGTTTGCCAAAGATTGGCCCCTTCCCCCAGAGACATTCCCACCGGATTCCCACCACATCCGCACCAAATTCCCACCAAAGCGCCTCAACATGTGTATAGAAAATAACTTTGTTAGGCATCTAAACAAACGAGAAAGGATACCAATAAAAAAAGCCCACCATAAAGTGGGCTTCCTTTTAAACATTCGTAGCGAGAGAGGGGCACGATCCCTCGACCTCATGATTATGAATCATGCGCTACCTTTAACATGATATGCACCAAAAACAGCTATGTTTGTTGTAAATATAGGGCAATAGCAATATTTTGCATCTGTTTGCAAAACGACGATTATTTCAGTTTTGGTCGTTTTTCTGTTATTTTCCATCAAAAAACATTACTTCCAATATCATCAAACAAGAAGGATTATTAGGGTAAACTATCCCACACATATAATCCTAATAAAGATCATCATTTTGTAATCTCAGAAACGATTAATTAACAACCCGATGTTTGTAACCTAGTTTATAAATTATACTTTTGCCGCCGTTGAAGTTTGCCCCCTAACAATCAAACTTTGACCATAAAACTATCCGAATGAAAAAGACCCTTATGTCGTTCATTGCAGGACTTGTCCTGCTCTTAACTTCAACCCCGTTAGCGGCACAATACAATTTGGTGCCCATTGCCCCGCCCCCCAATTTTTCGTTCAACGACCTGTGGCATTTCAATATATTCAACAGCGATTCGGCCAATACGGTCCAATATTATGTGTCGTTAAGGATTTTTGACGGCTCAGACATACTCAAGGTGAAATCCAATACCTCGGTCATCAGCATCGGTCCGGGATCCAATTATTATAACCTCGGAAACATTTCGCTGCTGCAGCCCTTTACCACGAGCTATTACGATGCTTCCATACTGCAACAGACAATCTCCTCGGGCGGTCTTTTCCCTCCGGGCACCTACCATCTGGTGTATACGCTGTACGGCAAGTTTGCCGACGGTAGTTTTACACCCCTTACGGAAGATGCCTCGGAAGCGGTCGTGGAAGCCATGTGGCCGCCGATGCTGCTGTCACCGCCCGACGGGGATACCATAGACACCCAATATCCGCTGCTCACCTGGACACCGGCCTTCAGCAGTGCGTATGTGGGACAGATTTCCTATACGTTAAATTTGGTGGAACTGTTTCCGGGACAGAATGTCTACCAAGCCATTCAGGCGAATCCGTTATATTTTACGCAGAACAATATTCCCATCACCATACTGCCCTACCCGCCCGGCGCGCAACTGCTGGATACCAGCAAAACATATGCCTGGCAGGTACATGCCGATGCCATGGGCGCTCCCATGGGCTCCAGCGAGGTATGGACGTTCACCTTTGGAAAACATTCCATCCCTGTTCCCGAAATAGTAAACAAACCTTTTTTGGAAGCATCCAGAACCCTGACATCGTATTACAGCGAAATTACCGACGGACTGCTCAGAATATCATTTGAGGAGAAACTATACGATGATGACGGCCTGCTCACATTTGAAATCAGCAATAATCTGAACGAAGTGGTCGCCACACAAGCCCAATTGGATAAAAATATAGTGTCCGGCTTTAACAAAATTCGGATTTCGTTATGCAATAACTCTACAGGTTTCAATCTTCCTCGGGGACATTACAAGATAAAGATCGTAAGCCAACGCGGGGACGCCTATTACCTAAATTTTTACCATAATAAAAACATGGAAGGCTGTTCCGAAGAATAATTCCCATGAAAAAACTATGTATATTATCTAACATCATTTGTGTAATGATGATGTTATCCTGCAAAGAAAGTATTACCCCGAAAGAATTTGTGCAATACATCAAAAGGGCAGAAAGCGGATACGTTAAAGAATTTTCTTTCCATGAAGAAAATTGGACGGTTACCATTGCCCCCAAGGAGTATATGGCACTTAACGAGCTCCGGTCAAACAAGCCTTCCTCCCCGGAATTTGAAAAAGCCGTAGCTGAATTTTCCGATATGACTTATGTGATCATAAAAATTTCGGGAACAGGGGTCCAATCGCCTATTGATTGTGAATCAATTTTTTTGGCAGATTGTGGCAACAATGAAGAAATGAAGACACTGATTTGCCACCAAATCATTTCAGGCATGGCGGATGTACAGGAATATATGCTGGGATTCCCCATAGCGCTATCCCAATGTCCTTCATCCATGTGTTTTTATTATAAGCCCGTTGGTTCCGACCTGAAGGAAAAAATCGGCTGTTTCCAAAAAAACGAAATGAAAGAATTGCCCAACATAACAACCTATTGATCAATGAAAAGTACCGTTTTACAAAAAATACGTAAGTCAAAATCTGCAAAGATCATTTCACTGTCACTGCTTTGTAGCTTTGCATGCCAGATGGTTGCGCCCCTACAATCATATGCGCTTACCTCCGGTCCGGCCCAGCCGGAAACGGAAGGTTTTATGCCGGTGGATGCCACAAATATGGTGTCCCCGTTTACGGGCGATTTTTCATACAATATCCCGCTGATGGAAATCGGTGGGTATCCGATTAACCTGGGCTATCAATCCGGGGTGACCATGGAGCAGGAGGCCACTTGGACTGGGCTAGGCTGGAATGTAAACATAGGCTCCATCACACGTCAGATGAGAGGCGTTCCCGATGAATTTTGGGAAGATGAAATCACCAAGGAGTTTAACATGAAGGACAATTTTACCGTTGGGGCCAACGTAGGCGTTTCCGGTGAAGCCTTCGGATTTGACGTAGGCGGCGGTGCACAGGTCGGGCTAAGCATGGGCGTGGATATCAGCTACAACAACTATAAAGGATTTAATCTGGGGACTAGCTTTGCGCCTTCCATCGGCACTAAAAAAGGAGCCGCATTCGGTACCAATTTTAGCTTGGGAATGTCCTCCAGCTTAGATGGGATGAACATTAGCCCCAACTTATCCTTCTCCAAGAGCATGGCCTCCATGGGCGATAATAATATGAAAGCTACTCTGGGATTTGGATTGAACATGAATTCCAGGACGGGCCTTTCAAATTTAACCTTGAGCCACGGCGTTCGATTTGAAAGCAACCTATCTTATTATGGTTTAAACCTAAAGGATTATGGATTAACTGATGAAGGGTCTTCATCAAAAAGTATATTTGGCGGCAGCATCAGTTTTGCCGGCCGGTCATATATGCCACAAATCGATTTCCCTTTTGAGTCGGGGGCATTTACAGGCACATTTAAGATTGGCGCTGCTGCCTGGGGAGGCGATTTCGATTTAAAGGTAGGTGGTTATGGCTCGTTGCAAAGACTGAAGCAAAAAAAGATCAAGACCCCCGCTTATGGATATTTCTATGAAGAAAAAGCCAATGGAAAAGACGAGGCCATCATGGATTTTAACCGGGAAAAAGATGGGGCTTTTACCGAAACAACCCCAGCACTTCCTATCACTATCCACACTTTTGATATTTTTAGTATAAATGCACACGGTCTTTCGGGAAGCTTCCGTGGGTTTAGGAACGATGTAGGTTTCGTCCACGACAACCGGATGAAAACCACATCTTTTGACTTTACCACGGGATTTGAACTAAACTCGGCCGGGCTCCTGGATGTAGGCTTTGATATCGCCGCCAATACCGTACTGTCCGAGTCAAAAGCATGGAGACAGCAAAATAAGGCAGAACAACATTTACAGGCGCGGGAAAAAAAGCCCAACGAAATCAAGGAAAACTTTCACCTCAAAATAGTCGGTGAACCGTCTGCCTTGGTTGACGCTAGTTATGAATCAAGAACAGGAAACGATATGGCAACATACATTCCTTTCGAAGGCACTGCCAGCAATTTCGGTACGAAGCTGGATAACAAATTTAAGTTTAAAAATGGTAGTTCCCAAGACATAAACCAAGCCATATATAAGGATAAGAGAGAATCGAGAAATGTATCGATCAGCTACATGACGGTAAAGGATGTAAAAAATGTTTCTCCCAGAAGAGCCAAGTACCTTTCTCCGCATGCACAAAACCACCACATTGCCGAAATTACCGTCGTGCACCCCGATGGAAAAAGATACGTATTTGGCTTGGCCGCATATAATAAAGAACAAAAAGACGTCACCTTTAGCGTGGGTGCCGGCAAATACGGCAACCCAACCTCCGTGGTACCACAAGGTGAAGGATTTAACCCACCATACGTAGACAATATTACCCAAACGGATGCCAGCATAGGCAACAAAATGGGCATCGATAATTTTTTTGAGGCAACCACCACGCCAGCCTATGTACATTCATGGTTCCTCACAGAAGTATATTCCCCCGACTATGTGGATATTACAGGTGATGGACCCACGGTTGACGACATCGGCAATTACGTGGTCTTTAATTATGGCAACATAGGCGCGGGTGGCAAAATCACGCCCGACGTGCCCAATTTTATGTGGCGTACCCCTAGCGGGGCACCCAATACGGCATCCTTTAATAAAGGGTTATATTCAGATCCCACGGATGATAAAGCCAATTATATATATGGCGTGAAAGAAATGTACTTTCTACACAACATCCAAAGTAAAAATCAGGTAGCCGCGTTTGAGTTGGTCGACCGCGAAGACGGTTTTGGCGTAACGGGCGAATTGGGCGGTCCGGGTGGACAGGCATTGAAAGCCATCAAATCCATCAGCCTATACTCCAGGGAAGAATATGCATCCAGTATGGTGCCCAGCAAAACCGTACATTTTGAGTACGACTATTCCCTGTGCGAGCACACACCCAATAGTTTCACCAGCGTAACCAATCCGGAGAGGGGCAAGCTCACGCTGAAAAAGGTATGGTTTAGTTACCAAAATTCCGCCCGTTCCAAGTTTTCGCACTACTCCTTTGATTATAACAATAACAAAAGGTATGACTCAAACAGGCCGACCGACCGTTGGGGAAATTATAAAACCAACGTCACCGTACTGACCACAGGTCCAGACAATTCGGAGTTTCCATACGTAACCCAAAACTCCCAAAACGAAAAGGAGAAGTTAAGGGACGATGCGGCCACTTGGGGTCTCTCAAAAATTGGCCTTCCCACGGGAGGAAGCATTACCGTGGAATACGAACCCGATGATTATTCCCATGTGCAGGATAGAAAAGCGGCACGTATGTTTAAGGTGATCAGTGCCGGAAAAGACAAGGATAGCTATGTGCCCGGAAATGACCGGCTGTTCAAAAAAGAATTGACGGGAAGCAACTTCGGGGTAACCAACTACAATTACCTATTTTTTGATTTAGAGAAAGACACCGAAGGTTGGAATGACGCAAAAATTAGGGAAAAATATCTACCCAAGACATATTCCCAGCCGGAAACCTATATCTACTATCGTTTCTTTGCCAACGTCAACAATGGAAACGAATATGCCAATGCCACCGGCCCCGCTGATAAAAAGAAGGAATACATATCGGGTTATGCGGAAGTGGACATGGCTGACCCCGACTACATGGGCCGGATACCAAATACCAATACCGGCTATATTAAAATTAAGGCAGTGCCCGTTTCCGACAAACCCGGCGGACCGGGAGCCGCCATATCCATCAACCCGATAGCAAAGGCTGCTTGGCAATTTTCGCGGATTTATACACCCAAGTATGCTTTTAACCAACCCGATCCGGATGATTCCGATTTCGAGGTAATCATAAAAATGTTGGCCGCCTCGGATTTGGTAAGCCAAATGATCAACATGTTTAAGGGCCCGAACATACGTATGCTGGAAAAAGGGTTCGGTGCTTATTTCGACACCAAAAGGTCTTGGATACGCCTCAATGATCCCGATGGTCAGAAATTCGGCGGCGGATCGCGCGTAAAATCCGTTACCGTAGCTGATAATTGGAACGATATGGAAAGTACCGAGGCCTCGTCTTCGTATACGCAGGAATTCCATTATAAAATGGATGACGGCACCAGCAGTGGCGTGGCCTCCTATGAACCCATGATGGGAGCCGACGAAAACCCGTTCAGGGAGCCCGTATTTTTCCCCGGCAAAAAGAACCTGATTATCCCCGGAGACGGCTTCTATCAAGAAACGCCATATGGGGAAAGCTTCTTCCCTTCCCCTACCGTAGGATACAGAAGGGTAATCACCAAGGACAAGCCGGTTTCGGGCTCTTCCAATTCTGCCACCGGGGTCACGGTACAAGAATTTTATACGGCGAAGGAATATCCCACCATCACCGATAAAACGGTGATAGACAATAGACGAAAAAAAACCAACCCACTTTTCGCGTTACTCAAGATTGACGTAAGGGACTATATGCCGGTATCACAAGGATTTATAGTTGAACTCAATGATATGCATGGAAAACCAAAGTCTAAAAAAACATATGCGCAAACAGACTCCGAAAATCCTACGAAACTCATCTCCTCGGAAGAGTATGTGTATTTTGACCAGGCATACGACGGGGAGAAAAGAAGACTATACAACGACATTCCCGTTATTGATGATAAAGGCCGGATAGCCGAAAAAAGGTTAGGTACGGAATATGACATAGTTGTGGATATGCGCGAGCAAAAAACGCGCGTATACAACGTAAGCGTGGCGGCCAACATAGCCTATTTCCAGATAGGGTTCATTCCTACCCTTGTACCCACCGTTTTTCCTGGATTCAGTACGGAAACCACCATGTTTAGGTCAGCCGTTACCACCAAGGTAATCAGCAAATATGCCGTATTGAAGGAAACCATCGTAACCGACCTGGGTTCCCGCATCAGTAAAAAGAACATTGCGTTTGACCCCATCACCGGCGACCCACTTTTGGTACAGGTGGACAGCGAATTCGAAGACCACCAATATTCCCTTACCATGCCCGCCAGGTGGATGTATAGTGGAATGGGTCCTGCTTACCAAAATATCGGCTTTACCTTTTCGGCCTCATTAAACATCAATTCCAGCGGAGCCATCATTATCAACTCTCCTGCCGACCTGCACCTGCACCCAGGGGATGAACTACTTTTTAATCCTGATGGAAGACGTGGACAGATGCCTAGTATGGGCAACGAACACGCCTACCGTTTTTGGGTAGCGAGGGATGATGGTACAAACACCAAGTATCTCATTAATGCGATAGGATCGGGCATAGCCATTCAGTCCGGCATAGACGGTTTATTTACCGTAATCCGGTCTGGCCACAGAAACATGAATGCTGTACCCGCCCAAGTTGCGTCTTCACTGGTAAGTCCTACAAATACCACGGGAACCGTAATAGAACTCAATACAGCCAAGAAAATCCTCTCATCTTCCGCCAGTTTTTTTGGGGAACAATGGGCCGTCAATTCGTTCAATAGCGAAGAGAAATGCGAAGTGATATGTGAACTGGATGATAAAGGAAAAACCTACATCGGTTGGTTAAACCAAATGCTGGCGCAAGGGCTTTTAGGCGATGGAAACACGTACCCCTTGGCAAATTTTACGAATGCCTACGAAAATGTTGTGTATTGTAGCCAAAGTAGCAACATTACCACAGAATTTGTTGGTACTCCCGCAGAACTGAGGGTCTCTATTGCCGGATGCGACATGCTATGCCATACCGTCACTTTCCCGGATATTGGTTCGCATGAACAACTCGATCATATCGACCACCTCTCAACATATCGAACCATGAAACTTCCCGATTGTTCGACACCGAGA
>Ga0247814_10001931_pt1 | contig 11686 bp, 9 predicted proteins | sample UWRJL179409R1_FD_179947 | JGI IMG/M metagenome (GOLD analysis project Ga0247814, IMG submission 179947) | Plant litter microbial communities from Arlington Agricultural Research Station in Wisconsin, United States - UWRJ-L179-409R-1 | ecosystem: Environmental > Terrestrial > Plant litter >...
ACCCTCGATCACTTTCAGTTGGCGAGTGATCAGCGTGTTCCACACCGCGTGTTCTTCGGCGGGGTAGTCGATAAAACCTTGCGCATCGGGCTCGCGAGCCACGTATTGCGTCTGCTTCATGCTGCTCTCCTGCTAGGGGATTTCGTTCTTGTTATGTCCTGCTATGGACCTAGAAATACCTCAGGAAATGCAGTGTTGCAGCACGCGAGTTGCGCCGCTCGTAGGAAATTTCGTCGATTTTCGTAAAGTATTCGTTACAGATTGACTGCAATGGCGCAGGGATTGAGATTTGCGGGTTTGAAATGGCGTGCAGGTGTCACATAATCTTGACGACTAGTTTGGCGCCTGCGCAGAAAAATCCCTGCACAGGCCCTCGATCACTCCTGTTTCGGGCCTTTATATGCGTATCAAAGTCCACTGCCAGAACCGCATCGGCATTCTGCGCGACATTCTCAACTTGCTGGTGGAGTACGGGATCAACGTCGCACGCGGCGAGGTCGGCGGTGAGCATGGCAATGCGATCTATCTGCACTGCCCGAACCTGATCAACATTCAGTTTCAGGCGTTGCGTCCGAAATTCGAATCGATTGCCGGGGTCTTCGGCGTCAAGCGTGTAGGGCTGATGCCCAGCGAGCGTCGGCACATGGAGCTCAATGCGTTGCTAGGCGCCTTGGAGTTTCCGGTGCTGTCGATCGACATGGGCGGCTCGATCGTCGCGGCCAACCGCGCGGCGGCGCAGTTGCTCGGCGTGCGGGTCGATGAGGTGCCGGGGATTCCGCTGTCGCGTTACGCCGAGGATTTCGACTTGCCGGAGCTGGTGCGCGCCAACAAGTCGCGGATCAACGGCTTGCGGGTGAAGGTGAAGGGCGACGTGTTTCTCGCCGACATTGCGCCACTGCAATCAGAGCATGACGACAGCGAAGCCATGGCTGGTGCGGTGCTCACGCTGCACCGCGCCGACCGGGTCGGTGAGCGCATCTATAACGTGCGCAAGCAGGAGTTGCGAGGTTTCGACAGCATTTTCCAAAGCTCGAAGGTGATGGCTGCGGTGGTTCGTGAAGCCCGACGCATGGCGCCGCTGGATGCGCCGCTGTTAATAGAAGGTGAAACCGGTACGGGTAAAGAGTTGTTGGCGCGCGCCTGCCACCTGGCGAGTCCGCGGGGGCAGTCACCGTTGATGGCGCTCAACTGCGCCGGCCTGCCGGAATCCATGGCGGAGACGGAGCTGTTCGGCTACGGCCCCGGCGCATTCGAAGGGGCGCGGGCCGAAGGCAAACTCGGTCTGCTGGAGCTGACGGCGGGCGGTACGCTGTTTCTCGATGGTGTCGGGGAAATGAGCCCGCGCTTGCAGGTGAAATTGCTGCGTTTCCTGCAGGACGGTTGCTTCCGTCGTGTGGGCAGCGATGAAGAGGTTTATCTGGATGTGCGGGTGATCTGCGCGACGCAGGTCGACCTGTCCGAGTTGTGCGCGCGGGGTGAGTTTCGCCAGGATTTGTATCACCGTTTGAACGTGCTTTCACTGCACATTCCCCCTCTGCGCGAATGCCTCGATGGTCTGACGCCGCTGGTAGAACACTTCCTCGATCAAGCCAGTCGGCAGATCGGTTGCCCGCTGCCGAAACTGGCGCCGGCGGCGATGGAGCGGCTCAGTCACTACCATTGGCCGGGCAATGTCCGGCAACTGGAAAACGTGTTGTTCCAGGCGGTTTCGTTGTGTGAGGGCGGGACCGTCAAGGCCGAACATATTCGCTTGCCAGACTACGGCGTGCGGCAGCCACTTGGCGATTTTTCCCTGGAGGGCGGGCTGGACGAGATTGTCGGGCGCTTTGAAAAAGCGGTGCTTGAGCGTTTGTATTCCGAGCACCCAAGCAGTCGGCAACTGGGCAAGCGGTTGGGGGTTTCGCATACCACCATTGCTAACAAATTGCGTGAGTATGAGGTGGGCAAGACTGAGCCTTAGCGGGCATCTACTGTGTTTGTTGATTTCTTCCACGTAGAGCGCTCATTGTTCTGCACAAGTCCGGCCGCTGTAGGCGCCTTGTCTTCGCACTAGAGGCCCCTCGCGCAACTCGCATAGCTGGTATGGGATTTGCTAGATCGTGGCCAGTCCCCGCTTATTCATGTTTGGTGGCGATTTTTTGACAGGGCAGAGCCCCGGTTTCCGCTGCGTACGTGAGGTTCAGGATGCATAAGAAAATAGCTGTGGTGCAGTCGAACTACATTCCCTGGAAGGGCTATTTCGATCTGATCCGCAGCGTCGATGCATTCATCCTGTATGACGATGTCCAATACACCCGGTGTGACTGGCGCAACCGTAACAAGATCAAGACTGCTCAGGGTGAGTATTGGCTGAGTATTCCGGTCAGGAAGAAGGGCCGTCTCGGACAGTTGATCAATGAAGTCCAGATCAGTAGTCCGGGTTGGGCCGCAGCGCACTGGAAGACTATTGAGCAGAGCTACCGGCGCGCACCGTGCTTCGCCCAGATGGAGGCGCCGATTCGCGCGCTCTACGAGCAGGCTGCCAACCTCACCCACCTGACCTGCATCAACCACCTGTTCATCGCCGGCTTGTGCCCCCTGCTGGGAATTCATACGCCGCTTTATCGTTCTGAGGAGCTGGGAGGTGTAGAGGGCAGGAATGAGCGCCTGATCCACCTGTGTCAGGCCCTTGGTGCCGACGAATACCTTTCCGGACCCGCGGCAAGTCACTACCTCGACGAAGCGGCGTTCGCCGCCAAAGGGATTACGGTTTCGTATATGAACTATGCCGGCTATCCCGAGTATCCCCAGGTGTACGGCGACTTCCAGCATGCGCTCAGTGTCATCGACCTGTTGTTCAATACCGGCGCGGATGCATCGGCTTTTCTGAAGAGAGGGGCTGCCTGACCGGGCCTTGCCAGTGACACCCCTGTTTGATTTGATTCTGGAGATTGCACCCGATGTCGAACCTTGCGCAGCTGGACGCTTACTCGCTCGAACAGGCGATGGCGCGTCTGCGGCTGATGTACGCTAAACCCGAGCATCCTTACTACTTCCTCGCGCCTGCTTACCGTGAAACGTCGTCGGGCATCGTCTCGCTGCACTATCTCTGCCATATGCTCAATCTCAATGGGCGTGAGGCTTACATCTGCGGCACCGATGTGGTCAATCCAGAACTGAAGACGCCGCTGCTCAATTCGACGATTTCCCAGCGTCATGTGGCAGCGGGCAAGGTGCCGATTGCGGTTTATCCCGAGGTGTTCGCGGGCAATCCGCTCAACTGTGCGGTCGTGGCGCGTTTCCTACTGAACTTCGAGGGTTTTCTCTCGGGAAAAAGCATGGATGCCGCAGCCAGCGACTTGTTTTTCTATTACGCCGCTCGGCTCGCCGAGCACCGTGGTGACCCTGACGGTGACGTGTTGTGCCTGCCGACCATCGATATCGAACTGTTCTCGGCAGGGGTTCCTGGCTCGGTGCGCGAGGGGTGTTATCTGTACCAGAACCGCCACCCGCTGGCGCAGATCGACTACTCGCAACTGCCCGCGGGTATCCGTCTACTGAGCATGGCCAATCCCCTGACCCTGCCTGAGCTTGCCGAGCTGCTGCGCAATGCAGAGGTGATGTACTCCTATGAGTGGTCGATGACGTGCGTGATCGCGGTGCTGTGTGGATGCCCGGTGATATTCATTCCTGGATATGGCGTCGACCAGCAACTGCTCGACAGTAGTTTCTTCGGCAGCACTGGCTTTGCCATGCTCGATCAGCCGGAGCCGTTGGAACATGCTCGAGCAAGTCTCGGTGGCGCCTTGCAACATTATGTTGAGTGCACAGCATCTTTCTGGCAGCAGTTGGACGTGTTTATTGCGAAAACCCAAGCGACGGCCGCTCGAGAGGCGGTCGGCAACCGTCTGGGTATGCTCGACTGGTTGCGCCAACGCTACCCGCTGGCGCCGCAATTGCGTCTGATCAATGAGCGATTGGCGAGCCCGGCGGCGCCTGGCTTCACTGTCCTGGTCCGCGATGACGGCGATCAGTTGGCGCTGGCTCGCACTCTGGACAGTCTGGACCGACAGTTGTACCCGCGCGTCCATGTGTGCGTGATGGGTGGCGCTGACCCGGGGCGTGTCGACGTTCAGTGGTTGGCGTGTGATCCGAGGCAGCCGGCGGCAGCGATCAATGGCTTGCTCGAGCGCAGCCAGGGCGACTGGTTAATGCTGATCGAGGCGGGGGAGGAGTTCATCGCCGCAGGGCTGCTGGTGACGGCTCTGAATCTGCTTGAAGCGCCTGACAGTTGCCTGGCGGTGTACGCCGACGAGGCGCTGCGTATGAGTGGAGGAGGGGTCGACATCTCGTTGCGGCCCGATCTGAATCTGGACTTGCTATTGGCGTTTCCGGCCAGTCTTTCCCGTCACTGGATGTACCGTCGTGAGGCGCTGGTACGCCTGTGCGGTTTTGACAATTCCTGCGGTGGTGCCTTCGAACTGGCCTATCAACTGCGCCTGATCAGCGAGCAAGGGGGGGCGAGCATTGGTCATGTCAGCGAACCCTTGCTGATCGCCAATGAGCTGCGGCAGTCGGAATGCGCTGATGAGCGCGCGGTCATTGATGCGCATCTGCAGGGACGTGGCTATGGTCAGGCGCGAGCGATTGCGCTGGAAATGGAGCCGGGCCGCTATCGTATCGACTACGGCCATGAGCGGCAGGCCTCGGTCAGTATTCTTATTTACCTGGAAGGGCAGCTGGTGCATTTCCAGCGTTGCCTGGAAAGCCTGCTGATGCAGACCAACGCTGTGGACTTCGAAGTCTTGCTGATTGAGCCGGGCAGCGAGGAACCAGCATTGCTGGAGTGGCTGGGGCTGGTCGAGCAGATGGGCGAAGGCCGGTTCCAGGTGTTGCGTTTCATGCCGGGACAGTCTCGTGCGGCCATGTGCAATGCGGCGGCGCAGGAGGCGCGCGGCGAGTATCTGGTCTGGCTCGATGCGCATAGCGCTGTGCTTGAGTCTGGGTGGTTGAAAGCTTTGCTCAATCACGCACAGCGCCCAGAAGTCGGCGTCGTGGGAGGCAAGTTGCAGGATAGCCATGATCGCATACGCCAAGCGGGCCTTGTGTTAGGGCTCGGAGGGGCTGTTGGTCGGGCTTTTGAGGGCTTGTCATCCCAGGCTGCGGGTTACATGGGACGGCTTGGGCTTGAGCATAACTGCTCCGCTGTGGGCGGCGAATGCCTGATGCTGCGTCGGGCGCTTTTCCTTGAGGCAGGTGGCTTCGACACCGATCCGCTGCTGGCGCCCTGGACAAGTGTTGACCTGTGTCTGAAGCTGCAGCAGGCGGGTTACCTGAACGTCTGGACGCCTTACGCACGACTGTTACTGGACCCTGTGTCAGGCACCTATGCGAGTAGCGAGCAGGAGGATGCCTTGTTCGCGCGCTGGTTGCCACAGTTGGCCCGCGATCTTTCCTACAATGCCAACTTTTCGCTGCGCGCCGGTGAAGGTTTTGCCCTGGAAAACATGGACCTGAGCTGGTATCCGCTGCAGGGCCTCGTGCCGAGGGTTTTAGTCTGTGTCACCGAACAGCAGGCTGCAGGTTGCTCGCGACTGGTTCATCCGTTTAGGGCATTGCTTGAAGCGGGGCAGGTCGAAGGCGCGGCTGTTTCGAGTTTGCTGTCGCCGGTGGAGATCGAGCGCCTGGCGCCGACAACCGTGGTGTTGCAGCGTCCTCTGGATGATGCCGGGCTATTGGCTCTGAGCCGCCTGAGGGCGTTTTCCAAGGCATTCACGGTCTACGATCTGGACGGTTACTTGCCGCAGATGGAGTTGAAGGGTGATTACTCTGCCGATGAGCTGCTGGAGCGTCTGCGGTTCGGGATGATGCAGGCCGATCGGGTGCTGGTCGCCACGCCTGCGCTGGCCGAACTGTTGCAGGGCCAGCACGACGACATCCGCGTGCTGGAAAGCCTGCTGCCGGCCGGATGGGGGCGTGTACAAAGCAAGCGATGCATGGGGGCCAAGGCACGCGTGGGCTGGCTGGGTGACAAGGATACCCAGCTGCTGGCCGATGTGCTGCCAGCGTTGGCTGGCGAAGTAGAGTGGGTGGTGCTCGGCGACTGCCCCGAGTCACTGCAGCCTTTTCTGACGGAACTGCACCCAGGTGTCGAGCAGCACCAATTGGCAGTGGCCTTGGCAGCATTGAATCTTGATCTTGCGCTGGTACCCATGGCGGAAACCCTGGGAAATGCCTGTTCTGCTGATCTGCGTGTGTTGCAGCATGCCGCTTGCGGGCATCCGGTCATTTGCAGCCGGGTGCCAGGTTTTGTCGGGGGCGAGGAATTGCCGCTGTCACGGGTGAGCAACCAGGCGCAAGACTGGATCCGGGCGATTCGCTTGCATCTGGAAGACCGTGAGGCCTCTGCGACTCTGGGGGATGCCTTGCAGTCGACCGTGCGTGCGCAGTGGCTGCTCGAAGGTGAGCGCCTGGATAACTGGCGACGGGCGTGGTTGGCCAATTGATTCCTACTAATTATGACCCTGGTCGCTCAGCGGAGTGCATGTGACATGAGCAACGATCTTGATACCTTCATCGCAGCCTACAGCGACAGCTTTGGCTACGCGTATGACAACAACATTATTCTCAATTGGTATCCCCAGCGCATCATGGCGCTTTGCACCAAGGAGCAAAGCCTGCTGGAGCTCGGTGTTGGCCATGGTTTCACCACCCACCGCTTCTCGCAGTTCTTCAGTGCGCACACGGTAATCGATGGCTCGGCATCGGTGATCAGCCAGTTCAAGACCCAGTACCCGGACAATGCGGCCGAGATCGTCGAGAGTTACTTTGAGACATTCGACACCGACAAGCGTTTCGATCTGATCGTGATGGGGTTTGTCCTTGAACATGTCGATGATCCGCAGGCCGTACTGCAAAAGTTCAAGCACTATCTTGCACCGGGTGGTCGTTGCTTCGTGTTGGTTCCTAATGGCGAGTCTCTGCATCGGCGGTTCGGTCATGCTGCCGGACTGCTCGGTGACATGATGGCGCTGGGGCGTGGCGATCTGGAACTGGGCCATATGCGCAGCTACTCGCTACAGACCCTGACCTCTGAACTGGAAGCTGCCGGGCTCCAGGTGGTGCGCAAGGAAGGCGTGTTTCTCAAGCCATTCACAACCGGGCAGTTGAAAGACTTGAACTTGAGTGCGGACATCATTACTGCCATGTGCACCGTGGGCATCGATTATCCAGAACTTAGTTGTGCATTGATGCTTGAAGCGACAGTCGCCCAGTTATGAAAAGCCTGGTAGTCGGAAGTACCTCGGTCATTGGCAAGGCGGTCGCCCGAGCGTTGTCGCGCTATGGCCAGGTCAAGTTGGCGGGGCGCCGGGATGCCGATATTGCCTTTGACTTGAGTAGCCAGGTGCCCTGCGCTTGCGACGAGCGCTTTGACCTGGTCGTGCTGGCCGCTGCCGATTTCGGCGGCGGCCAGCCGGATGATATGGTTCGCGCCGAACTGGTCAACAGTGTCGGTGCACTGGCTGCCTGCCGCCTGGCCGAACAATGCGGGGCGCGTCATTTTATTCTGCTGTCGTCGCGTTGGGCCAGCCACCAGACGGCGGATCCCTACTTCGGCAGCTACTCGCTGTCCAAGCGCCATGCTGAGGAAGTGGCGAGCCTGTATTGTCAGGAGCAGGGCATGGCGTTGAGTATTCTGCGCATCAGTCAGGTCTACGACAGCGGAGAGCAGTGCAGGCCTCACCAACCGTTGTTATACGCCATCGCCGACAATGCGCAGGCGGGGCGAACCGTCGAGCTGTACGGCAGAAACGACGCCAGGCGCAACTACCTGCATCTGAGTGACCTTGCCGAGGTCTGCGCGCGGTTGGCAGAGCAGGGCATTGCTGGCTTGTACAACTGCGGCCATCCCGAAACTCCCCGTCTTTCCGAGATCGTTCAGGCCGCATTCGAGGCGTTTGGCAAGCCGCTGGATCTCCGCTTCCTGCCGGAAAAAAGCGATATTCCCGATCTGCCTCCCTTTGACTGTGCGCATGAGCTGTACGAGCAAATAGGTTTCGCCCCGCGAATAGATGTTCGCCGGGGCTTTGAGCTGATGAGAGCGCACCGGGAGAATCTGTCATGAAGACCGTCATGGTGACTGGCGTAGGTGCCATCATGGGCTACGGCCTGCTCAAGTCATTGCGTGTGGCGGCCCCCTCTGTTCGCTTGGTCGGCACTGATATCTACGACGACGCTGTCGGTCGCGGCTGGAGCGATGTATTTGTGCAGGCCCCGTTGACCTCTGCCCCGGAGTATGGCCAGTGGCTGGGCGATACACTGGCCAGGCACAAGGTTGACTTGCTTATTCCGGGGATCGAACAGGACATCCACTGGCTGTCGGACAACCGCGCGTTGTTGGCCACATTTGCCTGCCAGGTCGTGCTCAACAACCAGAACTTGATCGACCTTTCCAGGGACAAATGGGCAATGGACCAGGCGCTGGTGGCGCTGGGGGATGCCAGCCGTATTCCCAGCCTGCTGTCGGGGGATTTTCACTCGCTCAAGACTGCCTTGGGCCTGCCGTTTCTGCTCAAGCCGCGCAGAAGCTACGCCTCCAAAGGGTTGGTCTGGGTTCGCGAGGAACGCGACTTTACGCCGCACGCGGCACTGCTCGGTGACTACCTCATGGCGCAACCCATCATTGGCAGCGCTGCCGAGGAGTTCACCGTGGCGGCGTTTGGCGATGGCGGGGGCGATACCGGTCCGATGATTACCTTCCAGCGCAGACTGGCCTCAGACGGGTCCACCGCCAAGGCTTGGGTGTATCAGGATGACTCACTGGATCAGGTGATTATCAGGCTGTGCCGTGCCTTCAAGCCGGTGGGCCCGACCAACTTGCAGTTCCGTCGTGGCAATGACGGCTCCTGGAGCCTGCTTGAGATCAATCCGCGAATATCCTCGACCAGTTCGATACGTCGCGCATTCGGTTACAACGAGGCCGCCATGTGTCTGGATCATTACCTCGACGGCAAGACACTGGCCCAGCCAACCATTCGTAGTGGTTTCGCCGTTCGTTATATAGAGGATTTCATTGTCTATGATCGGGATTATCTCTGACGTACATGGCAATTACAGCGCCCTTCGGACAGTACTTGCCACGCTTGATGAGCTGGGTGTGTCGCGGATTATCTGTCTGGGTGATACGGCCGGTTATTACAGTCAAGTCAATGAGTGTTGCGAGGCCTTGCGCGAGCGAAATATCTTTTCCGTGATGGGTAATCATGACTGGTACCTGGCCAGGAATGAGCAATGTCCTCGCTCCAATAGCGCCAATGCCTGCCTGGACTATCAACGGGGCATCATCACTTCGCAGAATCTGGCTTGGTTGGGATCGCTCGCAGAGCGCTCAATGCAGCATGGATTGAGCATCGTCCATGGCGGCTGGAACGATCCGCTGGACGAATACGTGCGACCATCACCAGCGTATTTCGCGCCTTTGCCAGGCCAGTATTTCGCATCAGGCCATACCCATGTCCAGTACGTGTGGAGTGGCGAGGGCAAGTTCTATTGCAACCCCGGTTCGGTCGGCCAGCCACGTGATGGTGACTCTCGGGCAGGTTTCGCAACCTGGGACGGTGAGGCATTCAACCTGCATCGGGTTGAATACGATATTGGTGAGACTCAACAGGCAATGAAGAAGGCCGGTTTCACCCCGTACTTCTATGAAAATCTTGATACAGGCAGTCAGATAGGTGGGCGGATCAGTGCGGTTTGAGGTTTTGTGCTGTGCGCCACTAATTACTATGCCCACCCAGGGAAGTTTGCAATGAGCAAAGAAACGATACTCTTCAACCGCCCGTATATGACTGGCAAGGAGCTGGATTACATTGCTCAGGCCAAGTTCGGAAACATGCTCGCCGGTGATGGCCCATTCACCAAGCATTGTCACCGTTGGCTGGAATCGCACACGGGTTGCAACAAGGCATTGCTCACCCATTCATGTACCGCTGCGCTGGAAATGGCGGCCTTGCTACTGGAGATCCGGCCTGGCGATGAAGTCATCATGCCTTCATATACCTTCGTCTCCACGGCCAATGCTTTTGTGTTGCGTGGCGCGGTGCCGGTCTTCGTCGATATACGTCCTGATACCCTAAACCTGGACGAGCGTCTCATCGAGGCGGCGATCACGTCACGGACCAAGGTTATCGTGCCGGTCCATTACGCCGGCGTGGCCTGCGAGATGGACAAGATCCTGGCCATTGCGCATAAGCATGGGCTGTCTGTGGTTGAAGACGCTGCGCAAGGTGTGATGTCTACCTATAAAGGCCGAGCCTTGGGCAGTATCGGCGACCTCGGGGCATTCAGCTTTCACGAAACCAAGAACGTGATCTCGGGGGAGGGCGGGGCTTTGCTGGTCAATGCTCCCGCACTGGCACAGCGGGCCGAGATGATCCGGGAAAAAGGTACCGATCGCAGTCGATTCTTCAAGGGCGAGGTGGACAAATATACTTGGCAGGAGGTGGGCTCCTCGTTTCTGCCCGGAGAAATAATTGCAGCCTTCCTCTGGGCTCAGCTGGAAGAAGCTCGAGCCATCACCAATAGCCGCCTGGCAATCTGGGACAATTACCATGCTGCTTTGGCAGAACGTGAGCTGCAGGGGCTACTGCGTCGTCCGATAGTTCCTGAAAGTTGCCAGCACAACGCACACATGTACTACGTACTCCTCGCCCCTGGCGTGGAGCGCCAGGTCATTCTTGATGAGCTCAAGAGGCACTCTATCTATGCCGTGTTTCATTACGTGCCGCTGCATTCATCGCCCGCTGGAGTGCGCTATGGGCGTGTGCATGGCTCAATGGATGTTACTGATGGTTATTCTGAGCGTCTGTTGCGTTTGCCACTATGGCTCGGTTTATCCAGTGATCAGCAACAGCGGGTGGTGAGTGTTCTGGGCAGTGCTTTGGCAAACGCCTGACTGGCCGGTTGAATGCACTATTTAGGTCTGATGCGCTTAGCGAGATCAAACACCTGATCAACGCAGTTGTACCCGTAAGGCTTCATTAGGGAAACTCTGAAGACGGCTTCCAAATCAGGTGAAATACCCCTGGTCGAACTCAAGGTGCTGCCTGCCTTATTAGGCCAGATGCAGGTGCTACTCGGAGACTGTGACAGCAGCACTTGCGATGTGGCCGAAGTCGAACCCTGCCTGGCGGTGGCGCGCGAAGACCACCGTCCCTTGCGGAGCGGCCGCTGCTCGATGCCGCTGCTGCGCCCCGGCAAGCCTGAAGTGCTTAGCGAGACAACAGCATCCTGACGCCTCAAACGCTGAACCACTTCGTCCTGCGAACCTCTTTTCAGCGGCATCAGCCAGTGGTGCTCTGTGCCGGCTAGTTGTCACGGGTGCAGAAAACTCAAGGCCTAAAGCCGCGATCGAACAGCATCATCGGATGATCGGGTGTGATTTCGATCAGTTGTTCGGGCAGTTTCATGGTGCGATAGCCATCAAACGTTGGCTTGCTCGCGAAGGCGGTAGTCCGTTTAAGCTCCATGTCAGCCCTTGCCACTTAGCGGCATAACACCGCCGGTTTTTCGTCTTCGACACAATCCCCCAATCCCTCCTGAACCCCTCAAGTCCTTTGTTTGCCGGGCCCTGCGCCGCCAGAAAAAAGTTGGTCTGCAAATTGCTTGTGGCTCAGCAGTACAGCGGTGGGCGGCAAACGTCCGGCAT
>Ga0247814_10001932_pt1 | contig 11684 bp, 9 predicted proteins | sample UWRJL179409R1_FD_179947 | JGI IMG/M metagenome (GOLD analysis project Ga0247814, IMG submission 179947) | Plant litter microbial communities from Arlington Agricultural Research Station in Wisconsin, United States - UWRJ-L179-409R-1 | ecosystem: Environmental > Terrestrial > Plant litter >...
GCGGATCGCGAGATCGCGTGTGAGCGGTTCGACCTCGAGTTCGCGGAGGAACGCCATGAGCGCGGTGCGCTCCTGCAGGTTGTTGAGAACGTCGGATTCCGCGGCGAGCTCGGTGAGGCGCGCGGTAAGCGTCTCGATCGGCATGGACGCGAGCTCGTCCTCGCGGGACGTCGCGCCGAGCGGCTCGTCGAGAGCGGAGAGGTCCTGCTCGACCTCCTGGAACGCGACCTGCAGGTCGCCGATTCCGACGGGGACCTCGGGAGCGACTCCCTCGGCGACAAAACGCTGCCAGAGCGTGCGCTGCTGCTGGATGCGCACGAGAGCCTCGTTCATGTCGGAGACGTGGACGCCGGGGCGCACGTACTCGCGAGCGAGCTTCTTGAGGCGACGACGGTTGGCGCTCGACATCTCGGGGGCGTCGCGCTTCGGCGACGTTGCGACGATGAGCTCGTTGATCGAGCGGTCGAAGACCATGGGGAGGAAGCGGTCGAGCGAGTCGCGCACGTCGGTCAGCAGTCGGAGGTAGACCCCGAGCTCGCGGATCGAGGAGTACGGACGCATGCGGGTCGAGCCGATGACCTCGTTGGCGCGCACCAGGAGGCGCGGCACTTTCTCGTGCGCGAGAGTCTTGGCGATGCTGTGTGCACGACCGGCGTCCTCGCTCGAGCGGAACTTGGCGCCGTACCAGGGCGAGTCCCCCGGTCCGTAGCGGAATTCGCCGAGGTCGGCGGCCTGCACCATCGTCTCGCTCGCGTGGCGGCGGTCGTGGGCGAGGGCCTCGACCGCGGAGCGGCTGAGGCGCGCGGTCGTCTGCGGCGCAATGGGGAGCAGCGCGAGGCGAGAGAGCTCGGTCACGCAATCGAGTACCGAGATGCCGAGCACGGGGTCGGGCTTCGCGAGGGCGCCACGGTAGTCGAGGAGCACCTTGCGCAAGCGGACAAGGGCTTCGTCGACGTCGGCGACGTTCGGCTGCTTGGAGCGCTCGTTGCGCGAGATGCCGCGGATGAGATCGCGGCGCAGGGTACGGGGGGCGACAGCGAGACCGGGCAGGCCGATGTCGCTCAGTCGCTCGGAGATGCCCGTGAGTGACGCGCGGCGGGCGCCGACGACGAGCACGCGCTTGTTCTGGCCGACGAGGCTGCCGATCGCATTGACGATCGTCTGCGTGCCACCGGTACCGGGAAGAGTCTTGACCACGACGGAGTTGCCCGCGGCGATCTGCGCGATGACGTTCTCCTGCTCGGTGTCGGCGTCGAGGAGCAGCACGTCGGTTTGCGGCGAGCGCTGGTCCGCGCTTTCTGCCTCGACCGGGGCGTAGCTCTCCTTGACCGACCACTGGGCTGACGGGTTGCCAGCGATCGCATCCAGAACGGGATGGTCGAGGTCGGCGGCATCCGTGAACATGCCCGTTGCGACATCTGCGAAGGTCGAGACGACGAGGCGCGGTGAGACGTTGAACCACTCGAGGTGGGACGTGAGGCCGCGGAGGCGGTCGATGACCTGGTTGGGCTTGAACGAGCCGTCGTCCTCGGCGAGCGCGGCGAACGCCCACGGGTCGAGGTCGACGCCGAACTGGGCGGACATGGCGCGGGCGAGCTCGGGGTTGAGGTACGCGGCACCACGCAGCTTGACCTCGAAGTCGCGGCCGTGGCGGCGGATGGCGAGCGGGCGCAGGAGGATCGGCGCGCAGTACGAGACGTCGTCGTGCTGCCACTCGGCGATGCCGATGCCGAGGTGCACGGCGTCGATGCCGCGGGTTGTCGTGAGCTCGAGACCCTTGGAGGCGATGAGTCCGGCGGCGACCTTGGCGCTGCGCAGCGCGAGGTCGTCGCGGATGAGCGAGGAGAGCAGCGTCGTCTTGCCGGTGATGAACTGCGCGAGACCGCCGGGGTGCGTCGCGCTCAGTTCGATGCGCGTGCTGGGGCTGTCGACGAAGTGGATGAGGGAGGAACGACCACCGAGGTGGGCGAGCTCGTCCCGCCAGGCGGCCCACACGGGTTCCGCGACATTTCCGGCTTCCACGGAAGGATCCCCCATGCTCAGAGCATGCGGGAGGGTCGGGTTCGACTGCGTCAGGGCAGGTTCCACCACGCCCTCGTCGGGAAAGTCGTCTGTTCTATCGGCGCGCCACACATGCGCAACCTTAAGGCGCGATACCGGGAATTGCTGGGAGGAGGCGCCGCTTGTCGTCAGGTGTCCAGCCTAAACTTTTCGCATGTTCGCTGATATGGCCCGCGGGGTGGCGGTTGCAGGCGTCACGGTCGCCGTTATCGTCGCCGCGGTTCTCGTGCTCGGCATCGTCCTCCTGTTCCGCCGCCGTGACGGCGCCCAGCCGACGAGCGCCTCGGGGATCGAGCAGCTGACGACGACCGCCAATGTCGCCCTCGTGCGCGCGGACGAATCGCTTGCGAGCGCGCAGGACGAACTCGGCTTCGCGATAGCCCAGTTCGGCGAGGAGCGCACCCTCGAGTTCGCCACCGCCGTCGCGAGCGCCTCCGAGGACATCACCGCCGCCTTCCGCATCAAGCAGCAGCTCGACGACGCGTATCCGGAGTCGTCGCAGAAACGCCGCGAACTCACCCTCCAGGTCGTCGCGCTCGTCGGTTCCGCGCAGAAGGTGCTCGACTCCCGCGAGAGCGAATTCGCCTCCCTCCGCAGCAGCGAGGCGAACGCCCCTGCCGCGATCGCTTCACTGCGAACACGCATAGCGGATGCCACGAGCCGCATCCCCCGCACGCAAGAGGCGCTCGCACAGCTGGCCGCGGGCTTCGCCCCGAATCTCATCGCTTCCGTCAGCGACGCCCCCGCGGCGGCTGCGGAGCAGCTGGCTGCCGCGACCGCAGCGGCCGGGGCGGCCGAGGCGCGCGTGTCGCCGAGCGGAGTGAATTCCGTGGCGGCGGAGGTTGCCGCGAGTGAGCGTGCCCTGCGGGGCGCGATCCAGCGGCTCGATGCCGTGGACGCCATGGCGCGGGATCTTGCCGCGTCATCCGCTGCTCTCGAGCGTTTGAGCGCAAGCACCGCGACCGACCTCGCGGAAGCGCGCGAGGCGCGTGACGCGGCTCCCGACCCGCAGACGCAGGCCGGGATCATCGCGGCGATCGCCGGGGTAGAGCGGGTCGTGGTGGATAAGCGGGACCCGTCCGCGTCGATCGATCGGCTCGGAGCCGCCGTGAGCGCGCTCGACACCGCCCTCGCGAGCGCCCGCAACCAGGCGTCGCGGCTGTCGCACGCGCGAACGGCGCTCGAAGGAGCACTGGTGAGCGCGCGCAGCCAGATCGCTGTCGCGCAGTCGGCGGGCGGCGGGGCCGACGCGCGCACCCGGCTCACCGAGGCGAAGCGACAGCTCATGCTGGCGGAGAGCGAGTCCGACCCGGTCGAGGCGCTCGACGCCGCCCGGCGCGCGGTGACGCACGCGCGCGATGCGGAGGCGCTCGCGCTGTATCGCTCGCTCTAAAGTGGTCCCATGATTCCGATCTCCGGCGAACAGTACGAGCTGACCTTCGAGGGCTACCGCGCCACCATCGCAAGTGTGGGGGCGAGCATCCGATCACTGACGATCGACGGCCGTGACCTCGTGGTTCCCTACGATGCTGACGAGGTGCGACCGGCGTTCCGCGGGACGGTTCTCGCGCCGTGGCCCAACCGGGTCATCGACGGCACGTACTCGTTCGGCGGTGAGGACTACCTGCTCGACCTGTCCGAACCGAAGCGCGGCAACGCCCTGCACGGCTTCGTCGCGTGGCTGGACTTCGCGCTCGTCTCGCAGGTGAGCAACCGCCTCGCCCTCGCGACCACGATCGAGGCCCGGTACGGCTACCCGTTCCGCCTCGACCTGCTCGTCGAGTACACGCTCGATGCCGATGGACTGCACACCCTCATCACCGCCACGAACACGGGATCGGATGCTGCTCCGTATGGCGTTGCACCCCACCCGTACCTGGTCGCGGGCGACGGGCGCGTCGACGACTGGACGCTCTCCCTGCCCGCCGACACGGTCATGACCGTCACGGAGGACCGCCTCATTCCGACCGGCGCTGCTCCCGTCGGCGACGCGGGCTTCGACTTCCGGTCTCCGGAGCGGCTCGGCGACATCTTCATCGACCACGCGTTCACCGACCTGTCGGCATTCGAGGTACGGGTGACGACTGTCGACGGCTCCGGTGTCGCGATGACGTGGGACGAGGCGTGCCCCTGGGTGCAGATCCACACGGCGGACCAGCCCGATCCGGCGATCTCCCGTCTCGGACTCGCCGTCGAACCGATGACCTGCCCGCCCGACGCGTTCAACTCCGGCGTGGATCTCATCGTCATCGAGCCCGGCGACTCGTCGAGCGCGGGCTGGACGATCAGCGCGATCTAGCTCGACCCTGCCGCCTCGCCCGCGAGCGCGGGCAAAAGTAACGAGCGCTGCCTCACATTCGGCAGCGCTCGTAACTTGTCGCAGCGTGAGCTGCTGAGAATGGGCGTGCGCTAGGCCTGCACGCCGAGGGCGAAGCTGACGGCACCGTTGTCTTCGACGCGGGCGTCGAGCACCTTGTCGTCGAGCATTTCGGATGCCACGGGCTCCAGGAATACGCGGGCGCCATCGACCTCGACGACACTGTCCGTGTCCTCCGGGGCTGGCACAACCGACAGGTTGAGTTCGGTGTTGTCATCGGCGATGGCTGCGATGCGCAGTCCGGCTCCGTCGACGTCCGGGTTCTGGTTGGCGATGGTCTTTACGACGTTGGTGGCGTTCTCGGTCAAGGTGAGCACGATGGGTTCCCTTCGATTGCGGTAACGAAGGTGGCTACGCTTCCGCACCTCGGCCGACGACGCAAGCAAACCCAGCGAGCACCCACGTGGCACACACGCTCTGTACATGTTGAGTCGCGGTCAGGGACGGGCGAGTTACGGAGCCGCGCGCCGCTGCGTCGCGATGAACGCTGCGATCCGCCTGATGAGCTCGTACGGTATCGGCCTGTTGTACGGAAAGTTCACGGTGTCCTTGCCGGACCGATACGGTGCGATCTCCGCCTCGAGATCGTCGGCGGCGCGCGGGACCGGGTAGAGCCCGACGTGCTTCTTCCATCCGGCGAAATGCAGCCCGTACCGGCCGTCGAGCGTGATCGCGGCGATGTCGTAGCGGATCTTCTCCTCCCCGTCCGGCATCTCGGCGACGATCGTCTCGCGCACCCTCTGGAGGATCGGCTGCACGGTGTCGGGGAACGACGCGATGTACTCGTCCACTGTCATACCCAGAAACGGTAGCGGCGTCAGCGCGCGCCCGCACCCCCGACGTATGCTTGCGCAATGACAACTACTTTCACGCCGCAGGCTCCCATCGGTTCCGGTTTCGGAGCCTCGAGCACCGCGAAGGAGGTTGTCGCCGGTAACGACCTGACCGGCAAGAACGTCATCGTCACCGGTGGATACTCCGGTCTCGGCATCGAGGTCACGCGTGCTCTCGTCGGCGCGGGAGCCTCCGTCACCGTTCCGGCTCGCCGCCCCGATGTCGCCCGCGACGCCCTGGACGGCCTCGACGTCGAGGTCGCAACCCTCGACCTCGGCGACCTCGCGAGCGTGCGCGCCTTCGCCGAGAGCTACCTCGCGACCGGCAAGCAGCTCGACATTCTCATCAACAACGCGGCGATCATGGCCGCGCCGCTGACCCGCATCGGCGACGGCTGGGAGTCGCAGTTCGCGACCAACCACCTCGGACACTTCGCCCTCACCAACCTCCTCTGGCCGGCCCTCGCGAAGGCGAATGGCGCCCGCGTCGTGGAGCTCTCCTCGTCCGGCCACAAGCTGTCCGACATCCGCTGGGACGACCTCGGCTTCGCCACCGACTACGACAAGTGGACCGCATACGGCCAGGCCAAGACAGCCAACAGCCTGTTCGCCGTCAAGCTCGACGAGCTCGGGCAGAAGGACAACGTCCGCGCCTTCGCCGTGCACCCCGGCGGCATCATGACCCCGCTGCAGCGGCACCTCCCCCGCGAGGAGATGATCGCGTCCGGCTGGATGGACGAAGAGGGCAACGTCAACTCGAGGTTCAAGTCGACCGAGCAGGGCGCTGCGACGACCGTGTGGGCGGCTACGTCTCCGCGACTGAGCGGCATGGGCGGCGTCTATTGCGAGGACTGCGACATTGCGAGGCCGACGGAGGCCGCGTCATCCGATGCTCGAATCGCAGGCGTCAATGCACACGCAATCGACCGTGACTCAGCCGATCGACTCTGGACACTGTCGGCCGATCTCACCGGCATCAACGCGTTCGCCGATTAGAGCGGACTAAGGCCCGCTAGAGCCGGCTACTCGTACTCTGCCGCGAAGTCGACAACGGGCGTGTGCTCGACGGGTACGGGCTGGGACGGCAAGAGCAGCTGTGCGCGCACAGCGAGGTCCGCGATGAGCTCGGCATCGTCGAGATCGACGGGTGGCTCGTCGGACGGCGTGCAGAACAGCTGGCTCGCGGGCCCAAGGAGAAGGTTCGACCTCGCACGCTCACCACGGACGAGGATCGGGATGGTGACGACGTCGGACTTGTTGGCGTTGGCGAGGGCCTTCGCGTAGGCGAAGACCGCATCGCAGACATCGACCGCGACGATCAGGATCCCGTTTCCGTAGTGGAGTTCTCGCATCCCTCAACGATTCCGGCGTTGTGCACCCGAAGCAATCACGCGGAGGGGATGCTCAGGCTTCGAGAAATCCCCGGTCAGGGTGCATACACTTCGCGCGGCCTGAGTGTCTGGGGATGACTATTGCGACGGGTATCGCGCGGCGATACTGTCAGCGAACATTCCTCACCCGATTGGACATCATGAAGAAACTCTCTATCGCGATGGGCACGAGCGCAGCAGTTCTGCTGGCCACCCTCGCGCCGGTATCCGCGGCCTTCGCAGCGGACCAGACCCTGAGCGGAGTCGTCACCGTTGACGGCAAGCCTCCTGCCATCACCGAGGTCGGCTGGTTCGACCCGACGACGGGCGCGGGTGGCGAGACCACCACCGCCGCGGACGGCAGCTACAGCCTCACCATCGCCGACGGCCACAGCTACGTGCTCTACGCCGGCGTCGATCACACGCAGACGGGTTCGTGGAAGGCCATCGATCCCGCGAACTACGTTCCCGTCTTCCAGGGTGCCTCAGGTGCCGACTACCTCTACCAGGGCCTCGCCCTCTACCCTGCTCCCGCAGGACCCCTCACCGGCCAGAACATCGATCTCGACAAGCCCGGCGCCATCACCGGCCGTGTCAAGGCGCTCGCCAACCGCACGGTGAAGGCCGTCTCCCTCGGCGGAGCCACCCTTGCTCGCGCGAAAGCCGACACGAACGGCAAGTACAAGTTCAGCAACCTTATTCCGGGCCGCTACCGCGTCGCGGCGAACGCGACGAAGACCTACGCGGAGTACTCCTCCAAGGCGCAGACAGTCACCGCCGGCAAGGCCACGATCGTGAAGTCCAAGCTCACGAAGGCGGGCTCGATCTCCGGCGTCGTCACGTCGTCGTCCGGCAAGCCGCTCAAGGGCATCCAGGTACAGGCGATCGGCGGAACCTCGCTCGCCAACGGACTCATCGGCGACACGACCGACTCGAAGGGCCGCTACACGATCGCGGGGCTCGACAAGGGCACGTACGTCGTCGCGACCAACTACTCGGTCGGCCTCGACTCCGGCACGACGCTCTCGATCGGTGCCGACAACGCCTACATTCCCGAGGTCACCACGACGAAGGTCTCGACGGGCGAGGCGCAGAAGAAGAACGTGAAGCTCGCAACCGGCGGAACGCTCAAGGCGAGCGTCCGCACCAAGAAAGGCACGAAGTCGGTCAGCGCCTACCTGGTCGACCCGACCGGCAAGAGCGCCACGAGTGAGGGCACGAAGGTGAAGAAGGGCGTCGCGACCGTCACGCTCAGCGGCCTCAAGACGGGAACGTACACGCTCGTCGTCACCGACAGCGCGAACTCGTACTACGCCAAGAAGAAGGTCAAGGTCACTCGTGGTGACACGACGAAGGCGAGCGGCATCTCGCTCTCCAAGAAAACCATCACTCTGACGGGAACCTTCGCCGGAGCCGACACCGCGTCCATCATCTACGTGCCGACCCAGTTCACCCAGGTGCTCGCCGCTACGGCGACTGCCGGCTCGTACTCGCTGCCCGGCGTCATCCCCGGCTATGCCGGATCGATCGTCGTCGCCGCCGAGAAGCACTCCGTCAAGGAGTTCCCGGTTGCAGCAAGCGCCACGACGCTCAACCTCGACGCCGGTGCCGCATTCGGAACTCTCGCCGGCACCGTGACGGTCGACGGTCACCCGAAAGCCGCCGGATCCGGTGCGGTGGAGAGCACGACCGGTCTCTTCGACGGACAGGAGCTCGGCCAGTTCACCATCACGAACGGCGTCATCGCTGGCGACAGCGAAGCGGGCACGGGAACGCTCACCGTCAGCGAGACCGCGGGCCAGAACGAGTTCGTCGCCAAAGCACCGTTCTGGGTGAGCGTACCGGCCGACAAGCGGGCCGTTACGGTCACGTCCGGAGCGGTGACCGACCTCGGTGCGATCGCGCTGCAGGTGAAACGCTAGCCGGTTCGACGAAATACGGAGAGCGGATGACGCGGCAGCTCGCCGCGTCATCCGCTCGCTTTGTCACCCCGCGTTAACACGACCGTTTTCGCGTGCAGCTAGCATTGCGGAATGAGCGCACTGGACATCATCGGGCACCTGCTCGAGGTGTTCACGATCATCGGTGTCACGGTCGCGGTGCTGTGCTTCCTGGTCTGGTTCTCGATCCGCATGGCGGATGGGCGCTGGCACGAGACGACGGCCGTGATCCTGCGCGATGGCGGCGAGGACGACAGTGTCCGCTGGCTCACCGAGGACAACTCGCTGCACACGCAGCTTCTCGACGAGGACACCGCGCACGAGCTCGCCGACGAGGAGAGCGTGACCGTGTTCTACAGCGTGCAGTCGCCCGATCGCGTGCGCTTCGAGCGTCGCGGCAACGCCGAACGCCTCGTCTGGACGCTCTTCATCGTCTTCGCAAGCACGGGTGCCGGGTCGATCATCGGGTCCCTTGTGCTGACGATCGCCACGGGAAGCATCGACTCGTAGTCAGCTCACGTGTACGTCGGGCCGACGGTCGCGACGCGCTTCCGCCCGGCGTAGCACCTCGCGCGTGACGGGCGCGACCTCCCCGGTTCCCGTGATGAGGAAGCGGAACATGTTGGAGATCGGGTTGCCCTCGGTCCACTCGAAGTAGATCGACGGCACGACGCCGGTCTGGTCGCGGATCGCGAGCAGCACCACGGCGAGCGTGTTCGGCACGTTGCCGCTGTGGACCTCGAGCACGCGGTAGCCGTGCTTGATCACGCCGCGCACGACGATGTCCTCCTCGAAGTTGGACGAGTCGCCCGGGTGCACCTCGAGGAACAGCACGGGAGCCCGCGCTGGGATGCCGCTGTCGCGACGCTCATCGTGGAGCTTCACGCGGTACTCGTCGGCGGTCCCGACGTTCGGCTCGTGGGAGATGACGTGGATGGAGCCGTAGTCCTCCGCGTCCGTCGCGACGAACTGCTGCGTGGCGTCGTCGAGCTCGACCGACGTCGCTCGCAACTGGAACGATCGCTGCACGCGTGACACGAGAGAAATGACAAGGATCCCGAGGATGAAGAGCGCCGCGATCCGCACGCCGTCGGGCCGCTCGATCACGTTGACGACCGTCGTGTAGATGAACACGACGGCTATGGTCGCGAAGCCGATCGTGCGCTTGCGCTGCTTCTTGTGCAGTGCCGAGAGCGTGACAGCGACGGATGCCGAGGTGATCAGAACAAGCACGCCGGTTGCATAGGCGCCTCCCTGGGCATCCACGTCGGCCTGGAACGCGATGGTGATGACGAACGCGATGGCGGTGAACACGAGCACGAGAGGACGGACGGCGCGCGCCCACTGCGGTGCCATGCCGTAGCGCGGAAGGTAGCGGGGCACGAGGTTGAGGAGTCCCGCCATGGCGGAGGCTCCGGCGAACCAGAGGATGCAGATCGTGCTGATGTCGTAGACGGTGCCGAACCCATCCCCGAGGTACATGTGCGCGAGGTAGGCGAGAGCGCGGCCGTTGGCCTCTCCCCCGGACTGGAACTCCGCCTGTGGAATGAGGAACGTCGTGACAATGCTCGAGGTGATGAGGAACGCGCTCATGATGACGGCGGCCGTCGTGAGCAGGCGCTGGGCACCCTTGATGCGACCGACGGGATTGTCGGGGGTGTCGTTCTTGCCGCTCGTGATCTGCGGCATGACGGCGACGCCGGTCTCGAAACCGGAGAGACCGAGTGCGAGCTTGGGGAAGACGAGGAGCGCGATGCCGACCATGAGGATCGGGTTGCCGTGCTGGGCAGTGAGCGCCGCCCACCAGTCGTCGACAACGCGGAAGTCGCTTCCGACGTGACCGAAGGCGACGATGATGACGATCGCATTGAGCGCGAGGAACACCGCCACGAGCACGACCGCGATGTTGATGGCCTCCTTGAACCCGCGGAGGAACACCGCGGCGAGCAGGCCGACGAACACGAGGGTGATGAGCACCTCGTTGCCCTCGAACCAGCTCGGGGCGAAGGGGTTCTCGATCGCGTGGGCTGTCGCGTCCGCGGCCGAGAGGGTGATCGTGATCATGAAGTCGGTCGCCGCGAAGCCGAGCAGCACGAGGACGAAGAGCTTGCCGCCCCACCACGGGAGCAGCCGCTCGAGCATCGAGATCGATCCCTCACCGCGGAAACTCTCACGCGCGACGCGGCGGTAGACGGGCAGCGCGCCGAACAGGGTGAGCAGCACGAGCACGATCGTGGCGAGCGGCGACAGGAGACCGGCAGCAACAGCGGCGATCGCGGGCTGGTAGCCGAGGGTGGAGAAGTAGTCGACACCGGTCAGGCACATGACCCGCCACCAGGAGTGGGTCTTCTCGACGGACTCGGCGTGCGGGCCGGGGTGCGAACCGGACTGCGCCGTCAGGCCGTGGAGCAGCCACGTGCGCGAGCGATACTTGGCGGCGTCCCGGCGGGGATGCGGCATGCGCACCTTCTGGTCGGTCACGGAACACTCCTCTTTATTGCGAACTCTCCACCGTATGACCGGCTCGGATCCCCGTGGTGCCGTTTGGCGTAAGGATTGCGTTAGGAATCCCGACATGGGGCTCCGTCGTCCATGCAGACTGGACACATGGGAGCTCTCTCGGCACGACGGCAGTTCGCAGGCCTCGTTGTCGCGCTCGTTCTGCTGCCGGGGGTGACGTGGGGGCTGTCATCCGTTCGCTCGAGTAATTCGCTCGCGAGCGATGTTCTGGTTTACCAACTCGTTGTCGTGATCATCGCGCTCGTCGGTGGATTCTGGCCAGCGATCGCGGCGGCCATCGCCGCGGGAACGCTGCTCGACTACTACTTCATCGTTCCCCTCTATACGAGCGCGATCGACGAGCCGCTGCACGCCCTCGCGCTCGTCGTCTTCGTGATCGTGGCGATCCTCGTGAGCGTCATCGTCGACCAGGCCGAGCGGCGATCGCAGGCAGCACGGCGCTCGATGCGCGAGTCGGAGACGCTCGCCCAGCTCTCCGGCAGCGTGCTCCGCGGCGACGCGGGGATCCCCTCGCTGACGCGGCAGTTGCGCGAGGTCTTCCACCTCTCGAGCGTCGTCGTCGAGCGCGGGCACGTCGTGCTGC
>Ga0247814_10001933_pt1 | contig 11682 bp, 16 predicted proteins | sample UWRJL179409R1_FD_179947 | JGI IMG/M metagenome (GOLD analysis project Ga0247814, IMG submission 179947) | Plant litter microbial communities from Arlington Agricultural Research Station in Wisconsin, United States - UWRJ-L179-409R-1 | ecosystem: Environmental > Terrestrial > Plant litter >...
TTGATACATTGGTGACTTAACAAGCATTAAATATCACCTCGTGCTGATCGCTCAGTAAGTGTAACTTTTACGGCAAAAGTTAGTTGAATTTTGTGTACATAAACATAACTAATTGAGAATCTACTGTAACGTACGAATTTTACCCAGAGTGATATCGTGTGTCAGCATTGTCCCTGCGCTACCATTGCAAAGAAGGTCTACCACCGGTTTTAACATAGTATGTCCTGGATGCCCAGGATCAAAATAAACCTTAGTGCTAGCTGTTATTCGATCAAGCGTTGAATCATCAACCTCAGAAAGCCCGATATCTCCTATCTCTGGTATGTTGAACCGAAAATATACGTTGCTGTGATGTTTGAAGCAACGTTCTAGATTCTGAGAAGTCTTCTCGCAATCGAGGGCAATGTCTTTTAGAGTCTTGATGACATTTTTTGGGAGGAATTTATCTAGTGCGGAAGGTGCTTCATATCGAACTATAGACTTTACACCACAGCCAATACTGACTAATATCCTAAGTGGAGTGGAGGCACCAAAGATAGTTTGTGCTTCTTCGATAACTTCTTCGGTAGGATTGTTGGACCTGAAGGCTGCGTCTACGAATCGATTTTTAGAGCCATTAGGCCATGTGATAGACAGTGCTTTGAAATATGTTGGTGCTGCTGTTGTTGCTCGTGCTGCCTCCCATATCTCACAGTCGTAAACCATTTCTCCCTGGACCTTATATGTTCTGAGATGATATGGCCTTGTCATATTTTCGGCTGCCAGTGCACATACAAAACTTCCAATGAGTTAACCTTAGTTTGTTGTAATTGAATGATATGAGGTTTTATATACTTGCCCTTTTGAACCTATCTGGACGTCTCCACTTGGGAGCATACGTGAGCCATCACTACTTTCCATCACAATTGCTTTTACAGAGTCCTCTAGTGTTGATGCCTTGAATGTGCCATCTTGTCCTTTTCGTTTTTGATTCGCTTTCGAAAATATCTTGCCAGCAAGTTTGAAATATTGTACGAGAGCCTCGGAAGCGGTCATTCCTAGTCGAACTAGCATGATAGTGATCAGGCTACCAAAAGTCAGAATGAGACTTTGTGATCATGTTTCTGTGCTTACCCTCCCGTGCTTGTCCCACCAGTTAGGTCAAAGTAATCACGTGGACGGGGCTCGTCTGGAAGCTGGAGGCGGCCCTGTACAGCAACCATAATATGTTGCAAGATAAGAAGCTCGGAAATGCCTTTAATGCCACCTCCATCTACTCAATCAGGTCAGGTATATAATCATGATGAAAACTCAGAATCACAAACCTAGGGACAACAGGCAAACTGGTGGGTGGGGTGTTTGGGCGGACATCTCGGGTGTCTGATAGCAATGTTGAATGGCTGTCGGACGTGGAGGCGAGCGTCCTGTTCTTCCCAAACACAGTGATGGCAAGGCTCGGGGGCTACTTCCTTGATTTAGTGTTGAAACCAGCCTGCTTTTATGTGTGAGCAATGACGAAGCAACTTGAAGACGACCAGCTGATGGTTATTGCCAGATTGCAATAGGAGTGAGGAATGAAGCAAAGAGGGGAAAGAAGGCTGTGATGTAGTCGAACTAATGCAATGTTATTCTCAGATACAAATTCGTGTGACCAAAAGGTTCAGCTGCGGTGTGTCTGTATGCGATTGGCCAACTCTTAGTAGGGTATGAGTATATCACTGTTGCAGGGCGGATAGCTTCTTGAACAACTTATTTGAATTTTTCTGAGCTAGCATTCTTTCCATCCACAGGTTACGCGCTACAAGAGTTTAACATAACAATCGGTGGTGACACGATAGGAAAAGAATAATCTCTTTGAAGCATTGTCTTCTCGCAAGGCTGCACTTTCGCGTGATGGTGCGAAAGTACAGTACACTCTCTTGACTCTATATGGGAAGGCATGGATCCAAGCGTATTACAGTCTAGTCACGGTTCGAGTTTCCTGGGTAACTGGCTCATGCGGCAATAACTTCCGAATTTGCTAAAACTGGGGATTCTTTGTGTAACTCTAATGATGGCCACTACGAGTAAGCGATCCAATGAAAGAATTGTCATGTGCTTTCCTCTCACTCTGTTAAAGGGAAAGTTGGGGTCGGGAAATTGGCAGTAGGGTTAACATCTGCACAACTCCACTGTTACATTTTTGGGGCATTTCTTTTTTCAGAATCTGGAATTTGGAGGTTAAATACTACGAGTAAGCATACCTAGCTTGCCATATTTAATATTATTCTCTAGCGTTTCACTTTGTCCAGCTATGACATGGTTTAGATGCTAGATTAGTAGGGTTAAACTCGAGGAGAGATACTAATTGGGAGTGCCCACCGCACAATCATATTTCTCAACCTGCCCAACGGGACCATAGAGAGTAATAGTATTTGGTAAACACAACGAGCTATAAACCCAACTGGAACGAGATAAAAGCTCTTTTTATCTAATTTCTAGATATCTAGTAGATTGGCATCGCTATATAATACTGCAATAGCAAAAAGTCAAGATAATATATCACTTTATTCCTAACCGCACAAGTTTTCGACTCATGCTCTTGTCTTGATGAAATCTGCACATCTCTCAGCCACCATGACCGCCGGAGCCTGCGTATGCGAAGAGATGATTTCAGGAAAGACACTGGTATCACAAACCCTCAGATTCTGCACTCCATACACTCTCAACTCATCATCCACAACGCCAGGAGACACTTCATCATCACGCGGCGCCATTCGACAACTACATGAGTAATGGAAAGTAGATCTCGTTTGCTGTCGAATAAACTTGTCCATCTCTACGGTATTACCGTTCTCAATATCCAACTTATGTAGCTCTTCAGGGTAGCTTAGATTACGCAGCAGAGGAAACCCAGCCGCTTTCATTGTTTCCCCGAGTTTTAAAGAGAGCCGAATGGCCTTTCGTGCAAGCGTGATATCAGAGGGATCGGAAAGATAGTTAAAATCAACAACGGGTCGATCGAGAGGATTCGAGGACGCTAGCCGAACCGTGCCACGGGATTTGGCTTGTAAAAGGGTAGCTAGGATGGTGAAAAGACCAATCTTTGGATAGAGTGCTAGGTTTTCTTCTAAAGTTAAGTCCATAGCATTTATCGGAAGAGGCATGAGTTCAATGTCAGGAATAAGGTCGATAGAGCTTAACCCGGTAGTCATCTTGATCTCACTTGAATGGTTTGAGACAGGGTTTGTAGTGAGCCCGCTTCCATCTTCATCCAGGAAAGCGGACCGTACGAAGAGAGACAGTGTCTGTAGTGGAATGCTCAGAATACCGCTATTCAAGAACACATACTTTATCATTTCAAAGGTCCCCTTGAGAATTGGGGAGTTGGCTAATGAGTTCAGTGATTCCCCGATAGGAACCTCCCAAAGGACTGGGATTGCGGTATGGTCGGTCTATTTCGTCATTAATTTTATGGTTTTATCACTGTGTAGGAATGGTCTGGCATACCAAGTGCGACCCAACTCCAGGTAAATCTTGCACGACTTTGACTCCGTGTTCTTCCAAATGTTTGCGAGGACCAATACCACTAAAAAGTCACACATGTTATGTTATTCTTGCGGGTATATAAAATGACAATATATTGTCGGAGTCATACCTAAGCATTAAGATTTGTGGTGTTGAAATGGCCCCGGAGCAGACGATGACCTCTTTTCTCACCTTCACTGAAAAGGTTTCCTTGGAGCTTGAGTGACTGGATTTATACATAACCTTGTTGCACCAAAGATTTCCATCCTGTTTATCAAAGGAAAGATGAGTGACAATTGCGTTTGTACATATTGTCAAGTTATTTTGTCTTTCAATGGCAATATGCTGTGGGAGGAACGCATCAAAGCTCGATACTCGCTGGCTATTTTGATTGACAGTTAAATCATGTGTGGCTATTCCATCTGCAAGTGCATGTGGTGAATTTATATCGTCGATTCGTTTAAACCCTATAGTCTCAGCCGCGTCCGAAAATCTAGTTGTATCAGAGACTGGACAAATTTAAGTTAAGTGATGCAGAAAGAATGCTTACACTCGAAAAACATTGAAAACCCAATCAAAATACGTGACTTTTCTTGTGATCCAAGGACCTGCAAGAATTAACTTTCCCAATAACAAATGCGGAACAAATTGAATAGCAAACCCGAAGCCCCACGAAAGGTAGATTTTGGATGATCAAGATTATTTTCTCCTTTCACAAAATATGGCAACACCTTCTCATAGGTCCAATCAGGATGACCATTACTAGCCCAAGCATCATAGTCTGCAGCAGTTCCTCGCGTATACAACATGCTATTGATCCGGGTCCCTCCGCCCAGAATCTCCCCTACATATACTGTACCCCTCCTATCATCACAATGCTTCATCGGTTCAGATTTCCAATGAGAGGCTCCGCTATTTGACCGAAACACATTGGACGATACAATGGGAATTCGGGATAACCACGTGTTGTTGACAGGACCCCGTTCTAGGACCAAGACGGTAGTATTGGAGTCTTCGCTTAGACGTGATGCTAGCGCACATCCTGCTGTTCCGCCTAGGAGAAAAGTGAATAAACAAGGGAAATGGATAACTCAGTGCGTCAACAGAGATTAAGTACATACCTCCCACTACTACGTAGTCGTACTCCAGGGAATCAATATCCTTTGGGCTGCGCTCGGGATACTTGGGAGAGAATGGCCACATTTTGGCACCACAAATCAACCTAGCTGGAATAAGATCCACCTTGAAGAAGAATATGCTTCCTACAGGTAGAAAATCAGTTCTGTTAAATGTGTAGACCAAGGTGAAGGCTGGTCGTTAGGGTCATTTGGCACTTTGTTGGAAAAAAATTCTTTTTTCTTTCTTTTCGCGGTAAAGGTTTTCTGGGGAAATCCAGGAATGCACAATAAACGCGTGATGTCACATGATAGGGTTAACGTACGAGACACATGTAATTAACTCAGATCTGGTATAATTTACCTCCATATAGGGTAACTCAAGTTTTGCTTCAATAACTGGAATGTGTCTACGTTCAAAGGCTGTGGTATATATGTAAGGTGTTGTAGTATTTGGAACTGTCTCCTTTAAATTTCCAAACAATAATCCACAAACGATTAAGTGAGCTACCGAATATACCCCCTCGTATATCAACATCCTGCATTCCCAGTTGTTCAACTTTTCGTGAATCTGTAAAAACGTTCAAGATAGTAGGGGATGCTTTGTCTTAAATAAGAAGTTTTCGAGTTGAGTAAGCAACAGTTTCTTTCAAGAAAAAGAATAAGTTAAAGTTATAATTATTTGAAATCCAGCTTGAAAAGGCCAACAAGAAATTTAACAGCCGCCATTAATTGGCTGCTGATATTGTGTAGCAAGAATATTGCACCTGTTAACTAAGCCTTCACATCTCGAAGCATACATATATGGACGTATATGCCCCTTTCCGAGTTTCCAGATCTGAGACTTAGATCTGATTCGACTTCCTCTACAGCCACAAATCTAAATTTCACATAGAGCATAAACGAATTGGGGCCTGAGATCAACCACATGGGCAATTTCTCCTCGTCTGCTACTTGTGTCTCCCATTCCAGATGCTGCGACGCCACCACCATGCCTCGATGATTAGGAAGCGTGGCGATGAGGTCCAGCTCTGTAAGCAGTAGATAGAAAAGGGGCTTGGTTGGGGGAAGCACGCTCTCTTTAATGTTTCTCCTGGTTGGGATGACTTTTACCATCGCGTTTCCGGTCACCCAAAATTTTCTTCTGACATTCTACTACTTTAGCTGTCATGCTCTTAGCGCATTAATCATTGAGGCGGCTTTATCAATGCTGCATCCGCTGCCTCCGCTGATCATTTCGAATTTCCCCTGGTGCTGAAAAGTTGACAGGCTAACGCTCAATGGAATCAGAAATTTTCTCGTTAAGGGCAATATTTTGGAACGAAGCGCGGGTAAAAGCGTCGTCGGCAAAGCCTGGATATTGATCTCTGACAGCTGCTACACTATCTTCCAATTAGATTGGTAATAAGTTGAAGGATTTCGAATGTGTCATTTTAATAGTCACGTAAGGCTGTTTCTTGTTAAAATCAAAAGGGATGCATATGCTGAGCCAGTGTGCGGTCTACTATTTGGGACTAGTGTTGAAACTTCATGTGCCAAGTAGAGTTGAGCGCTTATATGCATATGATGAGGCTCTGACACTCACAGTCGACAAAATCAAAACAACAAACATAGACAGCATTGTAAAATGTCTTTCGGCTGGTCGGTAGGCGATCTTGTTGCAGCAATAAAGCTACTTACGGAAGTAGCTGCGACTCTGGACGATGTGGGCGGTGCTTCAAGCGAATATCAGGAAAGCGCACGTTTTCTACGAAGTCTTATCCACACGCTGGAGCCGCTGAGAAATCTCGATAATATTAATATCTCAGTCTCATATAAAGAAGAAATATGCTCTGAAGTAGAATCAATTCGTGTTCCCGTCGAGGACTTCTTGAGTTTTATCAAGAAGTACGAGGCTGGGCTCGGAGCGCAAGCACCCACAGGTAGGCATCGAAATATTAGACAGAAGTTACAGTGGCACTTTGGGGGAGATCTGAAGAAGTTGGAAAAGTTACAAGTGAGGATTGAGAGACATATGACAACTCTAGATGCCTTATTGCAAAGGTTGATCATGTGAGTTTCATGAATTTATATCAACCTCGTAAAATATCACCTTTTGAGATAGCATTAACGAAGCAATTAGAGATCTGATCACGAATGCTCAAATGAATCTACCGGACCAGCTTCGTACAGCCTTTACAGAAGTATTGGATGGACGACTACAGTCTGAGTTTCGAGAAGAACTTCTTCCAATTCAGGGCCATCTGCTCGAACTGCGTGAACAAGTCTCTCAAAGTCATCAGGCTTTATTAGAATACTTAGAGAAGAATCAGCTCATAACAATGGCTGTGGATACTGTTCTAAGAACGATTTTGGACACCCAGAAAAGGCAAATTGGTGTTACATCTGTTCCAGCGAGGAGCGCACTACCCTTACTTGACACTCCTATAGTGGCAGCAAATACGGTATCTTCTAATGATCACCAAGAGTATACTACCGACCATGTATTGGATTTAGAGAAATATGACCAAATGCCGTTACCAAAGAGTCACATTCTTCAAGTAGGACAATTTCGAGCAGAGAAACGATTAAACACTCGGCTCGAAGAATGGTGGATTAATCCCAAATCACAACTCCTTTGGGTTCAGGAGCCACTAAATACTAGTATATCATACATTGCGTCAAGCATTTATTTGGCGGCAGAAACAGCAAACATATCAGTTGCAGGATACCTAAATCAGCGTGGATTTTATGACAAGACGATAAAACGCGATCCTCATGAACTTTTCTTGAGGATGATCTACTCGATGATACTACAGATGACTGATAATATAACCAAGTCATCCATCTGTAACCATGGGCTCAAAAGGACCTGGAGTAAAGGTCTAGATGGATCCTTATCCTCTTTGGAGATTGCTTTCTCTATTCTAAGAGAACTTCTCTTAAAATCTACCGGACCACAAATCATTGTCACAGATGGACTTCACCTGATCGACAGAGGGACGGATCCAACTTTGAGGGCAAATGTTTTGAAATTACTGGAAGTTTTGCGTTCATCTGGAATGAACCAGGATAAAACAACAATCGCACCGTTGATCAAAGTATTGATAGTGACACCAGGCCAGACTTTAACACTTCTAGATACTGTAGAGTGGAACGAGAAACTAGATATAACTGTTGCGAAAGGGACACACTATCTACCTCTGGTTGCAGAGCTGAAATCAATGTTTCGAAGTCCGTAGTAAATATAGCTAGCTGCTTTTTTCACTTGAGATTACGATCTCGTCTAATGCCCTCACTCAAGGCCCGCTCCTCTAGGGTCATATTGCGAATGCTGTCAGTATCCTGGACAAACATTCTACGCCTCTCGATAACTCGCTGAAAATGGTCTGGTTGAACCTCAATATAGCTGGCAGTGCCGTCCGGCGAGTGTGAGTCAGCATCATAAGTTGCTAAAGCAATAGCAGTTTGGAGTGCTTCGCAAAAAGACATTAATTAGTGATCATCGTACATATTGACAGAACAGAAAGGAGTGACTACTAACCATTTCTAATCTCTCGTCCATTTAACTCTAGCTTCCTTAATGTCTCGTCTGAACGCAAGAAGATCTTTGATCGTTCCGTGACGGTAATATCGGAACGTTCTTTCTTTAGCCTCTGGAAGAAATTGTTCCAGATCTGATTGCGTGCAGTTTCAGTCAATGTTTCGTAACCGATGGCGACTTGAATACGTGATAAGAAAGCATCGTCAATTTCTCCAACTCGGTTTGTTGTCTTGCAGAACTGTTTAGAGCAATTCATGACAGTCGGGGTAACTAACTTACCAAGAAGAGCATCCCTGAGAAGTATTCCATCGTTCGCAGGAATACTAGAAATAAATAGGACTGCTTAGTTTTTGCCGCTTAGCTCTATCTCCGAGTTGAACTAACCTGAAACAAGACCGTTTTTTGCAACACTGTTCGCATTAGAACTCCTCCTCTCTAGAAAGATGTCTGCTTCGTCAATGAGAACAATGGCTTGCCAACTCTCTGCTAAGCTAAACCACTTCATTAATTCTTTTTCTAGCGACAATCTCGTCGGAATGAAATCTGAGACTGTTAAAGAAACTAGGGGCCGCCTAGTATACTCTGCCATGCATTCTTTTTTACGTTAGGATTCGAATATTCTCAAATACCGAGTGGATGATTACGTACCAACAGTATATGTCTTTCCTGTTCCAGGTGGACCTGTAGAAGTAATTATATAAGCCATAATACCGTTGTAGATTAGCATTATTCATACATACCATGCAGCAGGAAAGCCTGGCCTTCTCCTTTTCCCTTTATAGGATCCGCAGCCCATATAGTCTCTTTTCGCAGACTTCCTTTCTTCCTCGACAATGCCTTCAGGATTGAGATGTCATCTCTTTCGGGAGAGAGTACAAGATTGCTCAATGCATTGTCAGTTTCTGAGGGCCACTCGATGTTTCGGATGCTGTCTATAGAAAGCATAGCTATTTACCCCAGATGTTAGTACAAATATATTCAGACTTCATCGCAAAAGATTTACCCCAGGATTTTGACTTGAGGTTGAACCCTTCAATCTGCGAGGGTAGAAGAAAATAATGATGTTTAGACAAATGTGGCTGTGTCTTTGGATCTATATCATTATACTCTGCCCAAGTTTCTCCGCCACCTAGGTCATTAGGTTCTTGGTCAGTATCCATATCGACTTCGTTTTCATTTTCAGAATCCGCATCTAGATCAGGACGACGAATAGTCCTCCTCAATAAATCTCGGAACCCATGGTAACCTTTAGGATCAATCATGACTTGACCTTGATACTATTGGGTAGGGTCAGTTATATACGCGCACATACTTCTAGAAGGTCACGTTACCCATGTCGCCCCATCCTGACGATTTTCTTTACGAGCCAGCGGATCTACCATCTCAAAATCTAGGATAGAAGTCTGTCCATCATAGTTTGAGTGCAAAGGTAAATTTTTCGTAATCTCAAAGTAATGGGAGCCCGTCTTTTCACACTGCATCCGAGTTGCTCCTCCGTCATTTGCGTCTAAATATTGGCATGGGTATATGCGCAGGGAACTATTTTATTTCAATAAAAACACAGCTGGTCGGTAGCCTAGCAGTTGGAATCTCCGCTCATACAGAAAGATAGACTTACGTGATTGCCCTCTCTCCTTCAAATTCTCGGATCCTGAATTTCTGTCGTCTACGCTGGATCTTTCCACTAAGTGTCAAGGCAAGATGCCATACAGATATTACCCAACGGTTATGCAAGTCCCTGCGACGTCGTGGATCAGAAATCTTGACCTTTTCTTTGTGATTTATCTCCTGTACAACGAATACCGCAAGCCGCCCATTAGATAGCGCATAGACATCCGTTCCTGTCGAATGTCAATTGTTTAGTCTTTAGTAACAGTACATAAAGAGTGGACAGAGTAACATACCTGGTTTAAATAGAAGCCATAACATCTCATATGTTGCTAAAGGCTGTTCCTGATTGTATAGTCTAAGTTCTGGTCTGATCTCTGTCTCGTGGTTTAGCCGTACATAATTCAAGATCGTTTCTATCTGGAGAGCAGTAGCCCCGTTCTGCATCGTTTCGGGAATTCTCAACTTGGAGAGATACTGTTGGCAATTTTCGTACTTCGGGTTAGACTTTCCTGTGCAAGCATCTTTCACGGCTTCTAATTCGTCATAGTAATGCAATAAAGATCTATAGGGGTGCTGTATCTTAATTTGGTTCCCTGTCAATGTCTGGCTGGGGTAATATTTGATAACTCGCCTTAGCACGGTAGTCATGGATTGCGAGTTTAAAACAATGGGTGATTTATTCGATGACGCTGGTTCGAATCCTCTACCTGAATGGGTGGCAGGCACCGTTTTGAACCCGTGGAAGGCCTTTACGTCGCCTACGCTGCCAGAAATCTCTTTTCCACGGACTGAAAGTGCAACCATTATGGAGGGTAGTTTCTGTGCTGGTGTTGCGCTAATCGTTGGTTTAAATACACCGTCACTTTCTTTAAGTGGCACATCGCTGTAGAAAACCATTCCACTCTTATCATCTTCTGTGCAACACACCCTATAAAGGATGCCCGGTAGTTTGGCTTGTTTAGGTATTTCTGTCTCTTCTTCAATAACAACTCCATTATGAGCATCAGGGAGATGGCTATCATCCTTTTGAGGCTTATCTATCATCGTGTAAGAATAAGCTAGGTAGGGTATCGATCGAGTCGAATCATGAAAACCCTACCATCGGCCTCATGAGCCTCAATACTATCCTGCGTGCTCATCTCACCCAGGGAAGGTACCTCGGATTCCATTCTCAATGATGCACGGCTTAAGTGCAGATGCTCTACCAGAAGAGACCAATTTAGAAACAGAGTCAATGCTCACAACCACATTATGTTTTTATAAACTAGTGATAACAATATATGGTAAAGCAATTTGTTTGGACCTCTTAAGTGGAAAATGAGGCTAGAGGAGATATAGAAAGGTGGCTTTCAAGAACCTGAGTGAGGCTGAGGGGCAGAGTCTGACAACTACGGTGACCCGGTGTTTCAGCCACAATGTGCCTAGGCGGCTCCCAACCGGCCCAATATATAGCTCTAACAGTTAGCTTTAACTGAAACTTGTATATGAAAGGGTAAGAGTATCTAGGTAAGGTGCTTCTGAAATTCCAATTAAAGTAAGCAATCGCAGAGTAGCACATAACATATGGTCCTTGGTAAAGAAAAGAAAGAAAGAAAAGAAAAGAAAAGAAACGTGCAAATCGCCTTGCGCCTCCGCAAAAACCCGACGCCCAGTACTTAGGTTACGGTAGAAGTAGGCCGACACATCACATGGCGCCACAGGCAGCGAATTCGAGAATATATATCCCAATGTTTTCCGACTTCCAACAAATTGTCATCCATAATCACAACCATCTTTCGCTTTGGGTTTGGTCCACAATCAATCCTTGTGCTATATTAGCTCGTTGTTGTTTGTTTAATTCCGCTGGTTATATTACAGGGTGGAAGAGAACTTTAAAGCTTTTCATAAAAGACGATACGATCTACATAATATCGTACTTGAAACTAGCGAATCCACATCGGATTAGAT
>Ga0247814_10001934_pt1 | contig 11681 bp, 14 predicted proteins | sample UWRJL179409R1_FD_179947 | JGI IMG/M metagenome (GOLD analysis project Ga0247814, IMG submission 179947) | Plant litter microbial communities from Arlington Agricultural Research Station in Wisconsin, United States - UWRJ-L179-409R-1 | ecosystem: Environmental > Terrestrial > Plant litter >...
TTTTCATGAAGGTCGACTTGCCGCAACCGTTGGCGCCGATCAGGCCGTAGCGGTTGCCCGCGCCGAATTTGACCGAAACGTTTTCGAATAGCGGCTTGGCGCCGAACTGCATCGTGATGTTAGCTGTAGAGATCAAAGGTTTTTCCTGCGAAGCATTCAGAGTAGCTAGGGTTGCGGCAGTACCGATTCAGTACCCGTTTCCGGTTTTCGAACCACAGGAAATGCATCCCGGTCAGAAGCGGAAGGTCCATCTGGCAATAAGTGGACAGCAGCATATGGAGCGCTTGGCCCGAGTCGAAGTGCGCTGAGACGGGGTTCATTCCCGTCATCAACCAAGGGGGGCGCGTAATGTTTGGCGGCGATTGTACTGGTCTGGCTCTTTAAACGATAGGGCGTTAAGGCCGCACGGCCACTTTGGCAGCATCAGTGGACAGTTTTTCACATCTGAAGGTTAACTATTGGTTACAAACTGTGGCTAAAATGCCATCTGTCACCTGCTGCCGACAGACGGCACAGGCTCAAGGACGCGGGATTCGGGGCCGCTGTTCTTTATTCAGACGCTGCACAAGACCCTCGGTCCGATCGACCGGCAAGGGACGCAGTTTGTTCACTTCTGACGTGTGACGATTTTTGTGAAAATGATCATTGCCGCTATCTATGTTGTATCCATCGCGTACGTCCACTTGCGCGGACGTGTGCGCCACAAGCTGGGCCGCCAATTGAGCGACCACTCGACGTTTCTGGCGCCGATCAACTGCTTCCTTTATCTATTCTCGAAAATCCCCAACAAGCCTTATCTCAACCCGGCCGACTTTCCTGATCTGAGTCCGTTGCAGGTCCATTGGGAAGAAATTCGCGCCGAGGGCCAGAACCTGCTCAGAGCCGGGGAGATCAAGCGCTCGAATCAATACGACGACGTCGGCTTCAATTCCTTCTTCAAGACGGGCTGGAAGCGTTTCTACCTGAAGTGGTACGGCGACAGCCATCCTTCGGCCATGAAACTTTGCCCGCGCACCACGGAATTGGTGCAAAGCATCGGCTCGATCAAGGCAGCGATGTTCGCCGAGTTGCCACCGGGTTCCAAACTGGTGCGTCACCGCGATCCGTATGCCGGTTCCTACCGCTATCACCTGGGTCTGGAAACGCCGAACGATGCCGGTTGCTACATCAATGTCGATGGCGAGAGCTACCACTGGCGCGACGGTGAAGCGGTCATGTTCGACGAGACTTTCATTCATTACGCCGAAAACACCACCGGGCAGAACCGCATCATTCTGTTCTGCGACGTTGAGCGGCCGATGAAGTATCGCTGGGCGGCGGCGTTCAATGGCTGGTTCAGCCGTCATGTGATGTCGGCGGCGGGCGCGCCGAACGATGCGGGCGACAAGACTGGCGGTCTCAACCGCTTGTTCGCCAAAATCTACAAGATTCGCCTGCGCGGCAAAGCGCTGAAGAAGCGAAACCGCAAGCTCTACTACCTTGAGAAATGGGCGATTTTTGGTGGCTTGCTTGCGATTTTTGTACTGATCTGAATTTTCTGTTGTGGCGTATAAAGCCATCGCGAGCAGACTTGCTCCCACAGTTAATCGCGATCACCTGTGGGAGCGAGCCTGCTCGCGATGGGGCAATAACATTCACCGCAAACTTTCAATCAGCCACGAGAAGTCTTCGTGGCTTTTTTCTGCGCGGTCGGTTTCGCGGCGGGCTTCGTTTTGCCCGTGCTCTTGCCACCCAGGCTGCGTTTAAGCAGCTCGGTCAGATCGATAACATCGGCGGTTTTACGCTCATCTTCGCCAGTCGCCGTTTCGACAGCTTCGATTTTTCCTTCGTTGGCCTTTTTCTCCACCAGGGCCATGATCTTGTCTTCAAAACTGTCGCGATAATCCTCGGGACTCCAGTCTGCGCTCATGTCCTCGACCAGTCGTTTGGCCATATCGAGTTCACCCTTGGCCAGTTCGGGCTTGGTGACTTCACTGCCCAACTCAAGCGTATCCAGACTTCGCACTTCGGCGGGCCAGCGCAGCATCACCAATACCATCGCCGACTCCAGCGGCATCAGCGCGGCGAGGTGCTGGCGCGTGTGCAGTACAACATGAGCCAGAGCGACTTTATGGGTCTTGCTTAACGTTTCGCGCAACAGCGCATAGACCTTGCCTCCGCGTTTATCCGGCGCGAGGTAGTAGGGCGTATCGATGTTTTGCAGGGGAATCTGCTCGCTGTCGACAAAGGAAAAAATGTCGATGGTCTGTGTGGACAGCGGGTGCGCCGACTTGATTTCCTCTTCACTGAGGACCACATACCGACCCTTTTCATACTGCACACCTTTAACGATGTGTTCCTTGGTCACTTCCTTGCCGGTGACCTTGTTGATGCGCTTGTAGCCCACCGGGTCCATGCTGCGGCTGTCGAGCCAGTCGAAATCTACCCCTTGCGAGGACGTCGCCGAGACCAGCGCCACAGGGATATGCACCAGACCGAAACTGATCGCGCCTTTCCAGATTGCCCGTGCCATGGTCGTCTTCTCGCGAGTGATGTTCAGGTGACCTGCGCCGCTGCGTAAAAGTTTCAGCGGGCTGCGACCCGGTCCTGCGGGCGTATCGGTGGTCCGGTCAACTCGTGTTACATCTTGTGAAGGAGGTTTTAGTTAACAATTCCGAACCCCGGGCGTAGCGTGATATCGAAGTTCCTATCCACGCTGATGTCCAGAGGCTCCCCATGAACAGATTTGTGCTCGGCTGCACCGCGTTGGCGTTGAGTGGCGTGCTGAGCAATCTGGCCCAGGCTGACACCGCATCGCCACCTTCTTCATTGTTGTTGGCCCAGAGCCCGACGGGCCAGACCAGCAATCCTTACAACAGCCCGATTCGCCGGGCCAACCCCAACAGCATGCAAGGCACGCAACCCAGCGCGCCGGCCATTCGTGGGCCGAACACAGTGCCCGTGCCGCGTCCTCCGACGCTTGACAATGGTGGCATCGGCAACCGCTATCCCCAGAGTCAGCCGCCTCCCTCCACCCCACCGAAATTCATTCCCAATCCTCCTCAAAGAGACACGGGCACCAGCAACCGTTGAACGGCACGACAGCGTTCTTGCCAGCCATTCGAACGACAAAAGGAATCGTGCATGTTGCGTAAAACCCTTCTGGCCACACTGTGTGCCAGCGCACTGATCAGCGTCACGGCGCCCGTTTTCGCAGCGCCTGCCCAGAATTTCAAAAGCGAGCAGGGCACCCTTGAGGTGACGACAATAACCAAGGGGCTCGAACATCCCTGGGCCTTGGCGTTTCTTCCCGATCACCAAGGGATGCTAGTGACCGAACGACCCGGCAACCTGCGGGTGGTCAGCGCCGACGGTAAACTTTCCGCACCGCTCAGTGGCGTACCAAAGGTCTGGGCCAAGGGGCAGGGCGGTTTGCTGGATGTAGCGTTGTCGCCCGATTTCAAGCAAGACCGCACGGTCTACTTGTCCTATGCCGAAGGTGGCGGTGAAGGCGACAAGGCCGGGACGGCAGTTGGTCGGGGACGTCTGTCTGACGACCTGACAGCCATCAAGGATTTCAAAGTGATTTTCCGCCAGGAACCCAAGCTTTCAGTCGGTAACCACTTCGGTTCAAGGTTGGTGTTCGACCGCGACGGCTATCTGTTCATCACCCTTGGCGAGAACAACGACCGGCCGACCGCTCAGGACCTCGACAAGCTGCAAGGCAAGGTCGTGCGGATCTACCCGGACGGCAAGGTGCCGGATGACAACCCCTTTGTCGGTCAGGCTGGCGTACGCCCGGAAATCTGGTCCTACGGCCAGCGCAATCCGCAAGGCGCGGCGCTCAACCCCTGGACCGGCACCCTCTGGGAAAACGAACACGGTCCTCAAGGGGGCGATGAAATCAACATCATCGAGCGAGGCAAGAACTACGGCTGGCCGATGGCAACCCATGGCATCAACTATTCCGGCCAACCGATTCCGGAAGCCAAGGGCAAGACCGCCGAAGGCACCGTCGCCCCGCGCCACGTCTGGGAGAAGTCCCCCGGCCTCAGCGGCATGGCGTTCTACGACGCTGACCGCTTCAAGGCCTGGCAGCACAACGTGTTTATCGGCGCGTTGGTGAGCCAGGAGTTGATCCGCTTGCAGTTCGATGGCGACAGGGTCGTTCACGAAGAGCGATTGCTGGGCGAACTCAACAAGCGCATTCGCGATGTGCGGCAGGGGCCCGATGGGTACTTATATGTGCTGACCGATGAGGACGACGGAGCCCTGTACAAGATCGGACTGAAGTAGCCGATCCCTTGTAGCAGCTGGCGAAGCCTGCGTTCGGCTGCGAAGCAGTCGTAAAACCATCCACCGCGGTGGTTCAGTTAGACCGAGGTGACTGGGTTGGCGACTGCTGCGCAGCCGAACGCAGGCTTCGCCTGCTGCTACAAGGGTTGTGACACTCATGATCGGGCGTACAGGACCGCTGCCGCCCGCAACTTGCCTCGTCCGAAACTGCTCATCTTGTCGAACGCCCCATGGCTGACCGGCAAATGCTGGCAGTCCATGGGGTGGCGATGCGCTTCTCCAGCCGCAGCGCGTCGGCATGGTCCTGGTAATAGTCGTGAATCAGTGCGAAGCGTCGGTAGCCGTTGCGCTCATACAGGGCAATCGCCGTCGGGTTGTCGATGCGTACTTCCAGCCGCAGGTAGGCGCAGTCGTGTTCAAGGGCGCAGGCCTCGATGCGTTGGAGCAATTGTTTGCCCAGGCCGCTGCCGCGCGCGTCGGTGGCGATCGCAATCGAGTAAAGGCGCGCCAGCGAAGTGCCCCGGTGAAACAGCACCACGGCGTAACCGACCAGGTGCTCGCCACGCTGGGCCACCAGCAGTTGCCCGTGGGCCCGCGTGATCATCCATTGAAAGTTGCGACGGTTAAGCCGATCCGTGGTGAAACAGTGTTGTTCGAGTTCCAGCAGTGCCGGCAAGTCTTCAACCACTGCCAAGCGAAAAACCAGATTCATATGACCACCGTAAAAGTTGCGTAACGAAACGGGACTTTCTAAAAAGTTCGTGCTTAATAGGAAAGGTCTTGTTCTCCAACGGATCAATCACTATGTCAGCGGTACAGGGTCATTGGCGCGAAGTATCCGAGCAAACTTTGCCGGCAGCAACTTATTTAAATGACGGTGTCAGAACTTCCAGTCAGTTGATTATCATCGTCGAACGCAAGGAAGACTGGGCCTCCTACTTCCCCAGTGAAGACATCGTGACGGCTCAGGAATACCTCGAAAAAACCCGTGACGACGAGCGGGGCAAGCGGGTTCAGGTGATCAACCTGTGCCGCAGCTACAAATACCTCGGGCACGGTTACTACTGCTCTTTGCTGGCCGAAGCTCGCGGACACAAGGTGATTCCGTCGGTGCGGACCATCAGCGAACTGACTCGAAAATCCTTGTACGGCCTGGCCCTGGATGATCTGGATAAAACCCTGGAAAAAGCCCTCAGTCACCACCTTTACAGCGATACCGAAGGCTTTACCCTGACGCTGTACTTTGGCAAGACTCATATCGAGCCGTTACAGGATCTGGCGCGACAGTTATTTGAAGTCTTTTCGTGCCCGATATTGTTAGTTGAGTTTCGTCGAACTAATGGCTGGCACATTGAAGGAATAAAGTCCGGCGCCTTACATAAGTTGCGTGAAGATCAGGAAGACCAGTTCGCTCACTCACTCGATAGTTTCAGTCGTAAAATCTGGCGAGTACCGCGTTCCCGGCGTTTGGCCCGTTATGACCTGGCCATCCTGCACGATCCCCAGGAAGCGTTGCCGCCATCAAATGCCAAGGCGTTGGACAACTTTGTCAGGGTTGGCAAGACGTTGGGCATCGACGTCGAGCTGATCGAACGCAAGGACTACGCACGTATCGCCGAATACGACGGGCTGCTGATCCGCGAGACGACCAGCGTCGACAACCACACCTATCGGTTTGCCAAGAAAGCCGAGAGCGAAGGGCTGGTGGTGATGGACGATCCTGCGTCGATTCTGCGTTGCACCAACAAGGTGTACCTGACCGATCTGCTCAAGAGTCATCAGCTGGGCATGCCCGCCACCGAGATTCTCTACAAAGAACGACCGGAAGACTTCGAACGAGTGGGCGAGCGTCTCGGTTTCCCGTTGGTATTGAAGATCCCCGACGGCTGTTTCTCTCGGGGCGTGATCAAGGTTGAAAGCCAGCAGGCCTTGCTCGAAGCCACGGCCGAACTGTTCGAGCATTCGGTACTGTTGCTGGCTCAGGAATTCTTCTACACCGAATACGACTGGCGCATCGGCGTACTCAACCGCAAACCCATCTTTGCCTGCCAGTACTTCATGTCCAAGGGCCATTGGCAGATCTACAACCACAAGGCCAAGGGCCAGGACATCAATGGCGAATGCCGCACCCTGGCGGTTCACGAGGCGCCGCGGGCGGTAGTTGAACTGGCGGTGAAGACCGCGAACCTGATCGGCGATGGTCTCTACGGTGTCGACCTCAAGCAGTCCGGCGACAAAGTGGTGGTGATCGAGGTCAACGACAATCCGAACATGGACGCTGGCATCGAAGACGCTTACTTGCAGGACGATCTGTATTCACTGGTGCTGGAAGAGTTCGTCCGTCGCCTTGAACTCAAGCGCCGCGGCCAGGCCTGGTGAGCTGCGGATGATCAAGTGCTTTCAACTGAGCTACGGCGCCCTGCAAGCGGTCGAGCGGCTGGACGCCGACGTGATGTTGTTCAGCAATCCCGATGCGGCCGAACGGGATCTGCTGCACAGCCATTTTAAAGTGGATGAACACGCGCAGGCCTCGGCCCTGGACCCCGACGAGGTGTCACGCATCGAGTTTCACCCCGACAATCTGTTCCTGATCTGGAAACGCCCGGAAAACTATTCCGGCGCCGGCAGCCTGGCTTTTGAAGTGTCGTCCTGCGGTTTGCTGTTTTCCGAGCATCGTTTGCTGGTGATCGCCACCGACGACTCGCCGCTCAGTGGCCTCGGCATGCGCCAACCGCTGAACACGCCGCTCGATGTGTTGCTCGACCTGCTGTTTAACAACATCCATCACTACTTGGGCCACCTGAAGGTAATCAAGTTGGTTGCCCGGGAGTTGCAGCAGAAATTCAACGCATCGATGCAGAACCAGCACCTGATCCAGATGTTCAACCTCAGCGAAAGCCTGATCTATTACATCAACGCGATTCACAGCAACGGCGCAGTCCTGACCCGGTTGCGCAATCATGCCGCAAAGGAACATTTCAGCGCCGAAGCCATTGGCCTGATCGACGACCTGATCATCGAAAACAACCAGTGCTACAAACAGGCGGAAATCTACTCCACGGTGTTCTCCGGGCTGATCGACGCCCGGGGCAATCTGATGAACAACAGCATGAACAACCTGCTGCGCAAACTGACGTTGATCAATGTGGTGTTTCTGCCGCTGAACCTGATTGCAAGTATCGGCGGCATGTCCGAGTTCAGCATGATGACGGCGGGCGTGCCGTGGTGGGTTTCGTATCCGCTGTTTCTGACGGCGATGGCGTTAGGTGCGGGGGTGATGGTGCTTGGGCTGAGGCGCTTGGCTAAGTAACTTCGGTGGCTGTGAAATTGCCATCGCGAGCAGGCTCGCTCCCACCTTTAATCTCTGGCATTCACACATTATGTGTTCACAGAAGATCTAATGTGGGAGCGAGCCTGCTCGCGATGGCGATCTCAACGGCACAACAACTCCTGGATCAAACCTGTTGAGTCGCAGCATCAGATTTTCTGCTGCTTTGAAATCCCCGCGCGACCAAATACAACAATGGCCCGATGGATACAAAAATCGCCGTAATCAGCAGATAAGGAACCACCGACCATCCCGACTGCCCGCGCTTGCGCGCGTCCGAGTACATCCAGATGCCCGCGAGCGTCGCCAGCAGGTACAAATCAATTACCACCTGCGCCGTGTCGGGGCGCGACATCAGGCTGATGCCGAAGTCGATCAATGACTGTTCGGCCTGCAGCATCACCGAAACGGTGTAGCCGGCGAACGCAATCAGGGCAATGAGGGGCAGGGCGACAGACTTCATGGTTTCCTTCCTTGGGACGATGAGGAGAGTCGTCAGCCTACAGAGGCCGAGTAAAATTGGCCATTGACTTGCCATCAACGTCCGGCTAATTTCCGGGCATGACTTCCACTGTATTGCGCTGCCAGCCAAGCATTATTACCGCCATTCCTTATTTGGCGGGCTAGCTCACGACTGCAGCACCCAACCCGCCCTAGAGGCGGGTTTTTACTTTCTGCCTCCTGGGTTCTGATCAACGTCAGGAGACGACCATGAGCAGCACCAACGCCCAGCAGACCTTGCTTGAGCACTACGTGAAAAAGATCCTCGCCGCGCCCGTGTATGAGCTCGCGGTGCGTACGCCGTTGCAGGTGGCACCGGCACTGTCCGAGGTTTTGGGTAACCAGATCTTGCTCAAACGCGAAGACCTGCAACCGACCTTTTCCTTCAAGATCCGCGGTGCCTACAACAAACTGGTGCAGTTGAGCGATGAGCAAAAGGTACGCGGCGTGATCACCGCTTCGGCGGGCAATCATGCCCAGGGCGTGGCGCTGGCGGCACGTGAATTGGGGATCGCCGCGACCATTGTGATGCCGCGCACGACACCGGAATTGAAGGTGCTCGGTGTTCGCAGTCGGGGGGCTGACGCCGTGCTGCACGGCGAGAGTTTTCCGTTTGCCCTGGACTATGCGCTGAACCTGGCACGGCAAACCGGTCGCACCTTTGTCTCGCCTTTCGACGACCCGGATGTGATCGCCGGTCAGGGCACCGTCGCCATGGAAATCCTGCGTCAGCATCAAGGTCCGCTGGATGCAATCTTTGTCCCGGTGGGCGGAGGTGGCTTGATCGCGGGCATTGCAGCGTATGTCAAATACTTGCGACCTGAAGTCCGCATCATCGGTGTCGAGTCGGAGCATTCCGCGTGTTTGTCCGCGGCATTACAGGCTGGCGAGCGAGTTGTCCTGCCGAGCGTAGGCACTTTCGCCGACGGTGTCGCCGTCGCCCAGATCGGTGCTTATGGTTTCGAGGTCTGCCAGTTTTGCGTCGATGAAGTGTTGACGGTCAGCAACGACGAACTCTGCGCCGCCATCAAGAATATCTACGACGATACCCGCTCGATCACCGAACCTTCCGGCGCCTTGGCCGTGGCCGGCATCAAGAAATACGTAGCGCAGACCGGCGCCCGTGGTCAGACGCTGGTCGCGATCGACTCGGGCGCCAATATCAATTTCGACAGTTTGCGCCATGTCGCCGAGCGCGCCGCGTTAAGCTGCGCCCCGGCGTGAGCGGTGTCAGGCCAGCAGTGGACGCAGGAAGGTACGCTCATAACTGACGATAAACTTTTTCTCGACCAGCGAAGCCACCAGTGCAGTGCTTTCAGCATCAGTCATCGCGATATGCCGGTAGCTTTCGTAGTCTGCCAGCGAAGGAAAGCTGAACAGGCAGTAGGCGATATTGCTCGCGCCCTCGGAAGGCAGGAAGTACCCGTGGTGCGTACCACCCAAACGCTCGACGATGCCGAGCCAGGCTTTGGCGTAGGCTTCGAACTCGCTGAGTTGGTACGGATCGATCACATATTTGACGTGGCAGGTAATCAAAATGGCGCTCCTGTAACGGGACAGTACGGTTATTCCTGGACGGCTTTCTCGACCTTGCTCGACGCCGACCAGATCCGGTAGCGGACTTCGACGTCTTTGGGCACGTAGAGCACGATCGGCAGTTTGCTGTTGTAGCGCAGCAGGAAACCGTCACCGACCACCGGCACGAAGTCCTTTTTGCTCTTGCCGTCCGGGCAGGCCATCTGCGTACTCATCGGGCCGATGACTTTTTCCAGTCGGTAGAACGGGTAGCCCCAGCCTTCGAGGTTCTTCTCCTCGAGAATGCCGCCCAGGCGTTGGCGATTGCAGTCGACGCTCAGGGTTTTGCCGGCGAGGATTTCGACCTGGAAACTGTCTTCCTGAGCCTGTGGGGCAAGGTGAATGACCTGGCGGGTGAAACCGCTCTCAGCTTTGGGGAATGGCGCGACATCTTCAAGTTTCGAAGCGTGAGTGACGGTCGACAGCCCGGCAAGAATCAGCCCGACGGTAGTGATATAGGTCAAAGAACCCATGATGCCTCCTTGCGTGCGTGTGGGGTTGGCGGATAGTGATTTGACTGGCCGCATTCTTACTGGCGTCGTCGGCCAATGCAAACGTGTCGCTGGATGTATGCAAATTGCAGGGGCGCCACAACACCTTTCTTGCGTATTGCATGGGCTATTTACGCGCAGTTTCGCTAAATCGTTGATTTACCGATGAGCTGCAGGGCGAAATTCCGGGCATGTTTTATGCTATAGCTGGTCTTAAGCTGACCGGGGATTTCATTGCGTCAGTATCGATTGTTGATTGGCAGTCTCACAATAAGGAGAGGGTCGCCATGTTTCTTTCTGCCTTGGAACTTCGCAACATCATTGAAAGCAGTTTTTTGCCGAAACGTTGTCAATGCACGCTGTCTCCAGACCTGTCGATGACCATCAAGGTTTATTCCGATCGGGAAACCGATCACCTCGATCTCATGGTGACCGGAATAAATGCCAAGCAGCTAAATGGTTGCCGGGAAATCAGCGACTTGATCGCTGGGCTGCGCTCTGACATGCAGCACCAAACCATTGCCCAGACGCTGCATCCAGACCGGAAAGCGCTTTAACCCACGGTTTCGAGTTCCATCGACACGCGCTTGGTTTGGAGAAACGCCAGGCCCAGCGCCAGTTCGACCACCACCGCAAGCAAAATGCCCGGACCGGCATGGCCATTGAGCCATTCGCCGAAACCCAATGCTGCCAGCCCCCAGCAGCCGACCATGAAGCCGTTGCTCAGTGCATGGCGGGTGATCGAAGGCGACTCGTTTCGAACCAGATAAAACATCACGCCCAATGCCGCAAACAGCATTGCACTACGCCGCGCGACAACGCCCACCGCCAACGAGTATTCGAGATCCCAGATTGACAGCAACCCGTCGGGCATCAACCCCCAGACCAGGGCCAACAAAAAGCACAGAAGGGAAGTGAAGGTCGACAAGGCACGAAACGATAACTGCATGGCGAATCCTTGCGGCAGTGGGGGGAGGCGCTGAGCATAGCGCCAGAACCCCTCACCGGAATACCGCAAAGTGTTGAATCAGACCTTTCCGTCAGTTCTGATAACTGCAGGCGTCGGAAAGTTTACGGTAGGAGATTTCCGCAGGTTTGCCCGAGCTGCTATCGATGTACTTCATGTCGGCTGTGACCACTTTGCAGTCCAGCGTCGACGGTTCGGTCAAGGTAATGACCTTGCCCACGTGCAGCGGCATACCGTAGTGGTACGGCACGGCTTGGGAGCTCGAAGTGTCATTGGCCTGGGCCAGACCGGTAAACGCGGTGCAGGCGAGGGCGGTGTTGATCAGCAAGGTGCGCATGTTCATGAACGATCTCCGGTGCGGGAGGGAAGTCAGCTCGACGTATTGGCGTCGAACCTGCCGCACTGGGCGTCAGAGAATTCTGAGGGCGTGCGGTCCAGTAAAGTTTTGGACCGCGGGGTTAAGCGATGGTTAACCCGACTGAATGCCGCCTGTCGTGAGGAGGTTTCTGACAGCGGTTTCATGCAGGTAAAAAAACTGAGGCTA
>Ga0247814_10001940_pt1 | contig 11651 bp, 9 predicted proteins | sample UWRJL179409R1_FD_179947 | JGI IMG/M metagenome (GOLD analysis project Ga0247814, IMG submission 179947) | Plant litter microbial communities from Arlington Agricultural Research Station in Wisconsin, United States - UWRJ-L179-409R-1 | ecosystem: Environmental > Terrestrial > Plant litter >...
GATGGGCTAGCACTGTCGGTTGGATTGAACTGAAGAAATGTTAGAATGTGTTGGTCACAAGGACTAGAATAATCTTACCAAGAGCATTCTTCGTTGGAGGCGTCCCACGGGTGATATCTTATGTTCACATCGGAGTGCCTGTGGTATTGTCAGAACAGTTCTATGTGATGCATGGGAGTAAAACGTGTTTGAAGGATGAGACATACCTATTCATAATTCGACCTGCGCCTAAACACATGGGGCATTGTTGCTTAACCTCAGCTGCCAACTTGGAAGGCGACCGCATTGAATCCACCCCACGGCCACCCTCCACCATGCTCTCTTGTCCTCCGCTGCATCTCAACCCGTGATTAGCCGGCTACCTACACAAACACATTAGTAGTGTGACGGGGTTTTACCCTCGAACCATTAACCGCCGAAATGGTAAAAGATCCCGTCCTGTTCTACGCCTAGAACCATCTCCTCCCCTAAGTGGCGAAAAAATGGCGTGCTGATGTTCAGTATTTTGGTGATTGTTTTTGATACCACTAACAGGAATCGAGAGGTGACCAGCCCCCGTCATTCCAAGTGAGGGCCTTCTTTTCAAGTTTTTTTGGTGACCGAAGTCGTATGGCATGTAAGAAAGGAAATCCAAAAAGCCACAAGGTGGCGAAAAATAGCATTTACAAAGTCCAAGAAGAAAGTATGTTAAAAAGTCGAAAAGGCTCCATCGGTTGCTGTCCAAGGTCGTCAACTCCACCAGAAGAAGGATTGAAATGATTTGGGATGGGGTACGTGAGGGTCTCTCCACTCCCTAAATCAAGGCTTGGTAGAGCATCGAAACAAGTACCAACGCGATGGTAGTATCAACATGAGCCCCATCAGAAGAGTCTAGTGTTTGAAGGATTGAGTTGAGGCAGGAGGGGGTACGGATTGGTCTCTCCACTCCCGACAACAAAGGCAACACAGACAATTGGATGAAGCGATATGATGATAGAGATAGAAGCATGCATTCCGTAACAATGTCACCTGCTGAGTGATTGAATTGACATGAGAAGGGTTAAGTGAGGGTCTCTCCACTCTCTACGACAAAGGCAGCTGTGAACAGTATCCTGGAATTTCATGCGACATGAGTGGTGATTTCTCCCGACCTTCAGTTAAAGACACGGCAAGTTCGCTACAACATCGGACTCGACTGTTCCATACAATCCAGCTAAGGAAAGTAGAGTTCAAATTTCATCCATACGATGTAGCTCTGCTAGGCACCCGTTCACATCACGGATCCACTCTCTGTGGACCACGCCGTGACGATCAGGTGGAGTGTCAAGAGGAGTTCCACGACCTGCCCTGGGAAATCGGTAGATTGCCACCATGCGAACCTCAGCGATTGTCATACCTGAGTGTTGCCAGTGAACCTTCTTCGGAAGATCAGAAGAGGTCACCTTGAGGGCTGACTTGAGGGGGGCGGGTCTATCTTTTGAAGCTTCCAACTTGTACAAGTCGGGGTGGCACCAGCGAGTGACTGTAAGAGCATCTTCGGCAGCCTGAGCTGCTTCGGCTTTCCTACGTCGTTGGCGGCTGGTGCAAGTTCCAAAAGCTCCAGTGGCGAAGGGGATTGTGGAAGGATCCAGGGCTGGTCTAAGAGCTGCGAGCGCAGCTCCTAGTGAGGATGATGGAGATACAGGGGATTCGGGTACCTCCACCAACTCCGTGGTGACTGTGGGCTCCCAGTCCATGGAATCGTCAACAATGACAGACACAGGGAGCTCTGGTGTCTTGATTGGAGGTGGCATGGTAATGTTGATGGGAGGGTAGGTCGGGGCGACAATGGGAGGAAGGGTATTCTTCTCGAAGAACACCTTCTTGCCGCGAATAGGGGCGGGAATAGGTGCCACGGGGACACGTCGGATAGGAATCTTGCAGACGAGAACGACTGCAAGGATGGCCAAGATGGCAAAGGCGAGGTGAGCGGCGAGAGACATGGTGCTGGCAAATGTCTCGAGCGAGGAGATTGCACGAACAGAGTGGTCAGCTCCGAACAATGCGAAGAGGGTGGCGGCAATGAGGAGAGCAATGGCGTTCGAAATGAAAGACATTGCGAAGATGGTGAGATGAGGATGAGGGTGAGTAGGGGTCGTTGTGAAGAATGTGAGGAAGATGGAAATGGATAGAGTGTGTATGTGCTTTGAAGATGTAAATCTGTAAACACACAGTGTAAGAGATTTGTGAGGAGTTGAAGGAGGAGAAGATTTTAAATCCAGAAGTGCTGGATGTTTATAAACAAAAACCGCCGGATCTGGCCCAAAACGGAAATCGGGCAACCTCAAGACACCTCGACAGCCAAAAGCTCCACCCGTTTCGTAACCAGGGTAACTAATACCAGAAGGCTCGTTATCTATGAAGCCATTCAGTGTGATGTAAAATAGTTGATTAGGAAGATATCATTATAATGGGATGTCTCGATTCCAACACTCAAAGTTTTTCTAGTTGACTAAACATTCACAACGCGAATATAAATATGCTTGGTTAGAAATATGAACTTTGAGTGACCACCTGACGCAACAAGCACCTTTTCCTGCTAATATCATTATCTAAAGTCTCAATTAGAGATATCATGGAACAGGAACTGGACGAGAAATTCCCTGGCATGTACAAAATCGATAAAACCTTGGATGTCGAGCAGTCGATAGCACAACCACGAGTCCCGGTACTGGCAGCACGTCTGAAGGGCTCAGTCTGTCAATGTAGAAAATCTTGATCCTATCAATTGGATGCTAGCTCTTTTGAAGCTCCAATCTTGAATTTGCGAGTTGTCCACAGTGTTCAATCAACGTCATGGCGATGGTGAGGCAGATCCCGCTACGTGCTCTAATAATCCGGATCAACCCCAACATTTCCTAACACAAAGCTAATGATAACACAGAATTTATAGGAGCACAACAGGTGATAAACGACATTCCAACAGCTTCACTTAGAGGAAAGTCTGCTGGTACCAAACGAGATCATATAGTTACCGGAAGCAAATAGAGAGATGCATGGTTCGCACAGCATGGATAAGGACACACTGAAGAAAGAGAGAGGGTTATGTATTGCAGCGATATGACATACACAAAGGCTCGAAGGAAAACTCTTTGGGAACAAGGCTGTTCAATCAAAACTGAGGAAATGCACATGCGGTATGGCACAAGCGACGGGCAAAAGTACAGCGCTATGACTGCGTTCAGTAGAAGATATCAAACAGGAGCAGAAGTATCGACAAACGCAATTCATGAAAAAGAATAAAACCACAACTTAGTTGCGACATACCAGAATTTGGATCAGTCGGCCTTGGCCCTGCAGGCGATCATTGAAAGGGAAGGGTAGGATTTTAGTTCCAGACTATTGCACTTATTAAAGCTAGTGGTATCCGTCTCGAGCGTTTTTATTATTTTCCAGTCCCTTTCGTGGTTTGTAGAGTCTAGCAAGGTTGTAAGCTGAGGACCAGGTTCCATCAGATTCCCATGATGTTCCCATCAGGAGTGCGATAGGTACTGAGCATATATATGCACCTTTGGTACTTAGAAGTGGGAAAAGCCCAGATTTGAGGAATGCACTCAAGTTGGCCGGGATGCTCTTAATACGGGATCAAGAATCTCGAACCCAAGAGATGCATATTTAGTGTTTATTCTGATATCTTAAATCTCGCATACTTGAAAGCGTTCCCTTCCCTGGAACTTAGGCAAGCACTGTGTCACCTACTACTTGTTATATCAAATTAAGGCATCGTGAATGATGGATAGTTGCAATTTGAGATATCGTTAGCCCGAATGTTGTGCCTCTTCGGAGTGGGGTTGAAGCCTTCACCAAGCATATACTTTGTACCCTTCAAATGTGGTGAGTGAAGGTAGGGTAATGGGAATGTTGCCTTCGTTAGTTGCGTTTCAAGGTCAAAAGTAAATGTTGCGGTTAGAAGGTCTCGACATAATTAGTTAGGTTTTTTGCTGGAATTTAGGGTTCAAATACTGAAATACAAGAGGGTATAACACAGGTATACTAATTAGGTTATAATTGTATAGTGATTTTCTAGGATATGGTCGAAGAACAACAAATCAAATCAACTCAACTCCAGAAGAAAAAACGATGGGAAGTATCAAATTTCTGTTCCTTCTACAACTGTCTCTTCCTCACGCCAGTCGGCTTGCAAGGATGTCGTAAAACGTGGGTTGAGCAGGCTTCCAGCCAAAAGATCGAAGTCTTGATCCTTGACACCTAGAATTTGCGCCCCACATGAGCAAAGCATAAGGATGAATACTCAGGGCCTCCGCATCGGAGAGTTTTTCGATTTCTTGACTTTGGATCAACCCTTCTCTGTTCAAAACCTCTACCAGCTTTACTACGGCATTATTAAGAACGTAGTCTCCGGCCTCAACATAGTAAACCGCTTCAACGCCCCATGTCATTTTGGCCCCATGGGGAAGTAATGCATCCTCGATCAATAGAATAACGGCTGAAACCAGGTCCTTGACGTGAATCCCACTCCACGAGTTTTGACCATCGCCGACGGTAAACCCTTTCCCACGCGCAATGATTGCTTTCTCAAGAACCGGGAAAGTTATGCTGTCTTTCTTGATGGGGCCTTCACCTTCACCATATACAACACAAGGAACAAGTAATGCAGTCTTTACGCCCAATTCTTTTCCTTCTCTGACAGTGGCTTGGTCAGCATCCGAATGCAGGTGAGATGAGTCGAAGGTTGTAATTTCAACAGCATCTCTAACGTCATCGTAGATGCGAGAAGATGGTTGCCCATATCCATTCGGAACTTCGATATTGCTGGCGCTTCCCGATATCTGAATGTATGATCCTCCCTTCCCACCCTGAGAGAGTCCCTTGATGAGAGTTTCCACAATTTGGACGTTGTCGCAGTCCGCAGCTTGCACCACTATATCTGATTTCCTTGCTTGATCAAGTAGGAGATCAAGAGATGACAGATCTCCTAGGACGGTTTGTACCTGTGGGAGTCTGCCCACAACTTTCTGGGCTTGTTCGATATTTCGGACAAGGCCCACAAGCTGCCATTCGGGGTATTGGCGAGAGAGGTCTGTAGCTAATTGGCCTCCGATGTATCCAGTAATACCGGTGATAAAGACTCGAACTGCCATTTTGAAAATGAGCTTAAGAGTAAATGAATAAAAATGACTTAATGAATGCCGGAGAATTGGGTTAATGGGTAAGATATATTTGACATTTCCAACCTATGAACTTTCGTGGACTTCTTATACTTATCTATTCCTTACAAGCGGATACAAATGGGAGTTGATCACTAGTTATTACCGTTAAAGCTTACATCTTTTTGGTAGTCCGTAGAAAAGCTCGCTTATACTAGCGGAATTTTACCCTTTTCGGCCGTTTTCCGCAGCTTTATAATCAATGCGGCGACTGTTATCCCCGCAAAATCCGCCCGCCGAAGTTGCTGACCGCAAAACAACAGGACATTCTTATCCTCATCGTAATGGATACTCCCGTAGTCAATGCATCATGTCACTTGAACAGTACTCAGAGACTTCTTGCACTGCATGCAAATTACGGAAGAGAAAATGTAATAGGAGTTTGCCCAAATGTGGTCTGTGCATAAGGTTCGTCTGCAGTCTCCCATCTTGCTTATGCAATTTCATATGCTCAACCCGCTGCTGTAGGAGAAATTCGCAGTGCATCTACGCTCCCAAACATATTTCAAATCAACATCATGACAAGGAACGGCTCATGCATCAGTCTATACTTCATCAAGCATCCCCTACATCACCCGCTTTGCGGGATGAATCATCCAATACTGCTGGACCAATTCTCAACAGCAATATAACGGCAAACCAAGAATCTCACGTTGTCGAGTTTCCATCTGTTTATTTCTTAGACTCTAGAATATCACATCAATATCATGTAAAGCTCCCGAATCCAGAGCCTCCGATACCCCCTCACATCAACTCAATCATAGGTGATGTCTCTCAAAGACTGGCAACAGCCAAGACTTTCTTCGAAACCATCCACAAGTGGCTACCTATAATTTCGAAGAAGCGTTTCTTCGAGAATGTCAACCCTCTATGCCCGGTTCGCCCTGATTATGCCCTATTGATTGTGTGCATGGATGTCATGTCTTGGGTACCAGGACCGGACGTTCAAATTCCACGCACCTCTACCTACCTGGCTGCGAAACAATACCAGCTCAATCTCGAAACCTCGGGCATTCTGTCTATGCCGGCATTACAGGCCGGAATTTTAATTGCAGTCTTCGAGCTTGGCCATGCTATTTATCCGTCCGCATTCCTCTCTGTCGCTGCATGTGCCAGATATGGATCAGCTTTAGGATTAGATTGGAACCTGGTTTCATCACAGGCAAGCCCCCTCTGCTGGGTAGATGCCGAAGAGAGAAATAGGGTCTGGTGGGCTATTGCACTATTGGACAGGTATGTTTTTTTTTTATCATACCTGCCTATATTACCTGTATATGGGATTCACGATTAGCTAGACATTTGTTTCTAGATAATTAATGTAAACCAACAGGATCATAAGCATAGGAAATACAGAGCGCCCACTATTGATCCCAAACCCTGGAGGAGGTGTTTGCCTTCCAAGTAGTGACATAGAGTGGGATAAAGGCGTACGTACTCTGATGTTGCATTAGATCCCTATAACATATATCTAATCCCCGGCAGACGAATCTGTCACAGATTGTATATACCGTAACGACCCCAACAATTGAGTGGGGAGATATGGGACAGTTTTCGCTAGTAGCCCAAGCAACAAGACTCCTAGGGCTTGTTCTTAAACATATTTCAGAGTCCCCAGATCTAGATGAAGAGGCCAGTCTTCTCAATGCGGCGTTGACCGCGTTGGCTAAAGTTATCGCGGTTGAAGGCGAGCTTCAAGACCTGCACATGATGAATCAGCAGGCTATTTGTTCGATGTAAGCTGGAATCTTTCCTAACAACTTAATTGGCAGTGTCGGTGAATTGACTAACATAGTGCGTTACTCCTTCTCCATGAAAATCAGACATCCCTCGCAACGAAGAGGCAATCTCCTGAAAACTTTGACGGCGGTCAATACCTCAAGACCTACATTTCTGAAATTTCGATATCAGTCTTGGGAAATTTAGATAATAATGTCATTAAACCTGTTGGTTGTTGTGTAAGGGAAGGTTCTTCCTTTCTAGTGCCATTCCTTTATCTAGGAGCTCGTATACTACATCGAATGCATGTGGAAAATCCCTCCAGCGAATCCTCTCAAAACAATCATTTAGCCAGATACGTTTTAGAGGTATTCGATACAAGATGGAAAGTTGCGGGTAAGTCTTCGCTAGGCAGTAAAGATGGTTATGGAGCTAACTATGCTTCAAGGGGCATATTTGAAGGTTCTTGAAGCAAGACAAATGATAGGTGGAATGTGAGGTACCTATTCTAGAGTAATACTGTTAACTACTGCATTTATATTAGAAAGTTTCGTTTTCCGTTTCCGTAGTTTTTCAGTTGTTGAATTCTAATATTGACCTCATTGGTATTTTCCCTTTTAAACTCTTAATCCCATCACAATGTCTAAACGTTCATTCCGTAGTGCAAAATGACATATGTGCAAAGCATCAAAGTTAACACCATAATTTCCATTCAGCAAAGCTCGCAGAGTGTTCTACTATCCCCCTCTTTCATTCGAAAGGCTCGAATTATGACAATATCAATCCCCTCTTGTACCTTCTAAGCAGGCTTCAAAAATAGTCTCTAGTCTAAACATGGTCATGAAACTCTTGTGTTCAGTAAGTATGCTCCAATAAGATTCGTATTGTTAAATAAAGTACTTTCATTTCTTAAGAATATGCATTCGCGGTTTAGATGTACTTTGACTTGAGAGGCAATTTAGCACAAACTTACAATATAAAAGTCTCGCAGTTCACAACAAATGATTTTCGAAACTGATATAAATAGTAAAAGAGCCAGATTTTACTTTAATCGAAGTTGAGAAAATTTTCCATACTATGGATGATGTCAAGCTAGTGATGCTAAATGAACCCCCAGTCAGCGGATTTGAACCACACTTCCATAGTAGTTAGAGGCTCTGTGATTTCTAAATCCGCTTTCTTAACTACTTCCTCTCCACCCCAACTATTCTCTTTGAGATCTTCCCACAACTTGAGCATGGAACCCATCTCTTTTCCCCACATCGGCCACAGCCGATCATAAGCTTCCATAGATATCTCAACATACTCAGTCGGCTTACCAGTCGCACGAGACCATGCTTGAAGTAGTTCGCCCTGGGTCGTTTCTTCTGTTGTGGCAAGCACAAATCTTCCCGGAAGAGTCAAATCTGGGCGCTTGAGAATACCACTGACAAAAGGTCCAATATTGGTTGTTGCGTCTCCCAATATACTAATAGCGGTGGACGCAGGAGTCGGCTGAAGCCAGACGTATTTCCCTGAGGTCTTCACCAAGTTCGGTTTGAAAAAGGGAAATAACAAGTTACTGGCGTAAAAAGTGTTCCAAAGAAAAGTTGTCTTCGCAAGGAGTGCGGAGTTTTGTTTGATATATGCGTCAATCAAATTCTTTCCTTCAAAGTGAGGAACAACGTGTTTGCCAGCGGACAAGAGCTTTCCGTTGGGAAGTGTGCTCCAGATATAGTGCTGCAATGTTTCCGTCTTTGCCGCGGCATTTGCAAGTGCCTTCCCATGAGCAACCTCAATATCCACAGCAACATCGGGTCCAAACTTGGCAAAGGGCTCAGAGAAGTCTGTTACACCATAGACTGCAAACGCACCCTGGTGTCTGTGTTAGAGAAGTTTATGAGCACTTGATATCGCATAACGTACAGAGAACGCCTTGACAAGTGATGCTTCATCATCTAAGTTTGCTTCCACCATTTCAGCACCTTGTGCAATCAACTGTTGTGCTTTTGAGCTGTTCACGTTTCGTGTGATACCTCTAACCTTGTAGACCCCCTCTTGCAATAGAGTTGCAATGACGGATCCACCTTGGATTCCGGTGGCACCTACGACTGCAACTATCAGTGACATAACTATGGATAGTTCTTTGGATTATTTCGTATATGTTTTTAATTCGATAAAGGAATCTCCGAGTGTGTTGATGAGTGTGACTTTAAGGCGCAGAAGGATCAATATCAATTATTAAGCTAAAACTGGGGGCTTGCAAAAGATCAATGACCTCAATGGCCCCCCTAATATTATCTAGCATCATGCATAAATATATGTGGAGAAAACAGAATGGATTTGTAATTCACCTGATTTGTAATTCACCGCCGGATTGGTAATTCACCACGCGGAAGTTGCAGGGGATTAGCCAAAGAAGCATGAAAGTAGTAAAGCGCTTTCATGCTTCGTATGTACTTAATGGTTAATTGGGAGAACAATTGAGACTTGGGAACTGCTGGCTCCTTCCCCGCACTGTTAGCTTGACCTGTGGCCAATGCGCTTCCTCACTAACTCATGGCCGTGCCTGTTTACTTGTATCATCCTAAAGTTAGCAGTCTGGCGGTTTTCATTGGCATACCAGTAAATCCTGATTGCCATTCGGCTAAGCAGACTACATATCGCTTCCACCCAACAAATCTATAGTATCTGTAATATTGTGCATAAAACCTGGCTAGCATGGGATGAAATAGAAATAACATTGTCAGAGGCATGAAGCACGCTATAGCTTATGTAAAATACGTTCTGACATGAGCAAATATATGTATATCTAGACATATCCGATGAATATTATGAAGGTGAAGGTCTCATAAAATACAGAATTGAAAGCTGGTCTAGAGACTAAACTGCTATGAGGCACTCACCAAACAACAACTGGGCTTTTTTGATATTAGATTCGACCAAAAGACTACACATCGTAGTTACTTGACCTAAAGAGTGTTGAGTACAGAGGGTTTCCTATAGGACGGATCATATTTTCGGTGTTACATCATCCATGTGCATAACTTCCATGTGCATAACTGATGTGAAAGCCCCGAATTTTCGGAAAACCAGCTTGCAATCCGTCACTTTCTTAATAACATAACAAATTCTAATTTGGACAAAACGAGCAGTACGCCAAATTAAAGAAGACTCGTGGAATTTTATAGGCACTATAATATAGCTTATACTAGTGCGCGGTTGTTATGTGGTATTGAGAGATACTGGGATTGATGCCCGTGGTTCGGCGCACGGTAAAATCACGTTTTTTCGCACTAGTTATGCACAAGGCTGTAGGAGTTTAAGCCTCCAAGCCAAATATACCTCCGCGAGCTCTGAAGACTTTTGAGGCTCACTAGAGCTTAGGATTACAGATGTGTGAGTCAAAGTCATAAAACAATTGTACGTAGCATAGCGTGTAGAGGAATCTGCCGCTGTACAAGACGCAACGGCGGTAGGTGGTGTGACATAAGTTTTAACTTATGTCTGGCACACAGTACATCATTATTTGGCAGTACTCCTAGTTCTTGAAGCTCGATCTCCCTGCTTTGTAATCCATGGCCTTTTGTCTACTCAATAATCAGTATCCCGTTGCGATTGCAATATGGAGGTCGGCCTCGTTACACAAGTCTTAGTCTGCAGCACTTTGAAAATACGTCCTCCATTATAAAATGCTCATACACGCAAAGTCGTAGGTGTTGATGCTCGAATTAGTCTATGCTTTATTTTCTCTGCTTAGAGCAAGCATTTTATTACTTCTTCCTTCTTATATAAACACTCTCTACCAGAAAGTTCGCGATGTTCTTCTACAACTTCAGAGATGTACAGTACCTTTCCTGAGCTCCATTACTTGCATCTTATAAATACGCTTCTCACCTGGGGAGCTTTCAAGTACGACTTGATTTCAGGGCGGAAAAGATTGTCATGACCTTCTTAATTGCTGGAAACTGCATTTATAATACCTCGTCGTGGCCCTGGAACCAAGGGTTATAGGATCAGGTGTGTCTTGCATTCTTTGGCAAGCTTAGGCTGAATGATTTCGGCTCATGCTAGCTTAGAAAATTTAGCTTAAGTGGTATATTCTGATGCAACTCATTGTACAGTACGTCCGAAATACCCATCTCACACTGTTAATTTCCTAGCCATCTGAATTTAGGCTGCTGGTATGACGAGTCACGATTCAGCGCGTGCACGCCACTTTAATTCTTTATTTTGTCCACAAAAGCCTGGTCCAAGGAATTTGGGACATTCTTTCTATTATAGCAAATGATGCCACCATACGCTCTGCATTCTCGAAAGGAATATGGAAGGTCATAACTAAGCATGTAGACTGCATATTACATGATGTCAGTCGTGTCCAGGGGAGCTTCTCCGATCACCGCGATCGTGGGATTTAAGTATTCGCAACCGTGCACCTTCGACACAATGGCGCCGATTCAGAGATGGCAAGCGCAACAGCATGTTATTGTTTTTCAATGTACAGGGAATGCAATATTAGGAGCAGTAAACGGTGTTGAAAACTCTGAGGAAGGATAAGTTATTGTTTATTTTTCTTCTGGTCTAGCTTCAGCCCAAGTAGCAGGAATTTTCATCCCAGCCCGACTATATCGAATTATATTTATAAGATTATTTGCTCGAATTAACGAATAGCGGCTTTTTGAACTCTGATATTGACAAGAACGCGAGGCTAACGAGTACAAAAGATTATGCTGTTATGACTAGTTTCATTCAAGTTATAAGCATACTGTC
>Ga0247814_10001941_pt1 | contig 11647 bp, 16 predicted proteins | sample UWRJL179409R1_FD_179947 | JGI IMG/M metagenome (GOLD analysis project Ga0247814, IMG submission 179947) | Plant litter microbial communities from Arlington Agricultural Research Station in Wisconsin, United States - UWRJ-L179-409R-1 | ecosystem: Environmental > Terrestrial > Plant litter >...
GGGCAACGGTTTACAGGTATCTGCTCAAAATTAGAGCCCAGGCGGTAACGTTGCGCATCCGGGTACGATAGCAGCCTGCCCTGAAGCATTTTATCGGGAGAGAAACCAATACCGTCTACAATGCGCGATGGCGAAAATGCTGCCTGCTCTACATCCTGGAAGTAGTTGTACGGGTTGCGGTTAAGCTCTATCTCGCCTACATCTATAAGCGGGTAATCAGCATGCGGCCAAACTTTGGTCAGGTCGAACGGATTAATGTTGTATGTTCTCGATTCTGCCTCGGGCATTACCTGAATTTTTAAATCCCATTTAGGAAAGTTCCCTTCGGCAATGGCATCAAAAAGATCGCGCTGCGCAAAATCCATATCTTTACTTTTCATCTCGGCAGCTTCGGCATCGGTAAAATTCTTAATGCCCTGCTTGGTTACAAAATGAAATTTCACATAAAAACGCTCTCTGTCGGCATTAATAAAGCTGTAGGTATGGCTACCAAAACCGTGCATGTGGCGGTAGCCCACGGGTGTACCCCTGTCGCTCATCAGTATCAAAACCTGGTGCAGGCTTTCGGGGTTTAACGACCAAAAATCCCACATCATGGTAGGCGACTTCAAATTGGTATGCGGGTCGCGCTTTTGGGTATGGATAAAATCGCTGAATTTTTTAGGGTCTTTTACAAAAAACACCGGTGTGTTATTGCCCACCAGGTCCCAGTTACCATCTTCGGTATAAAATTTCATGGCAAAGCCGCGGGGGTCGCGCTCGGTATCGGCCGATCCTTTTTCGCCGCCTACAGTACTAAAGCGCAGTACCATTTCGGTTTGCTTGCCTACTTCGGCAAATATCTTTGCTTTGGTGTATTTTGAAATATCATGCGTTACAGTAAACGTTCCAAATGCCGCCGAACCCTTAGCGTGCACTACCCTTTCGGGAATGCGCTCGCGGTTAAACTGGGCCATTTTTTCGTGAAGGATAACGTCTTGCAATAATATAGGGCCGCGGGGGCCAACAGTCTGTGAGTTCTCGTGTTCGGCGTATGGGCGGCCGGATGCTGTGGTAAGTTTGTTATGAGACATAAAATTGTGTTTTTAAGGTTTTTTTTAGTTTTACAAAGTTACTTTGAAGGAGTTTTCATTCATAAAGGTACTCATTGATTTTGCCTATGCAGGCATAGCCGGTAATCATTTAAGAAAATTTTAGCAATAAACGCCCCACAGTTTTATTTATTTATAAGCCAGAATCTTACAAAATAAACCTTACATTATTCTTTACGATATAGCGTAATTATACACCATTTTTACGGGATACCTTGGTGGCAATTAGCCTTAAAAATAGGTATACACTACTATAACTGCGGTAAACGGTTTTATAAAAGGAATGGTTTTTGTTTAACTTTGAGCAAACTTAATTACCATCATGAAAAAGATCTTATTCTCTGTTATTTTGTTAACTGCCATAACTACCGGGGCCAGTGCCCAGCTTAAAAATGCCCTTAACAAAGCGAAGGCAAAAGTTACATCAGCCACGGGTACTACAAGCCTTAGCAATGCCGATATTGGCAGCGCGCTTAAAGAAGCCCTTAACAAAGGTGTTACAGAGCAGGTTACTAAACTTACTGCCGAAGACGGTTTTTATAAAAATGAAGCCGTGAAGATACTCCTGCCTGCCGAACTGCAAAAGGTAGATACTAAACTGCGCCAGCTGGGCCTTAGCAGCCTTGCCGATGAAGGTATTAAAGTGCTTAACCGTGCTGCCGAAAGTGCCGTTAAAGAGGCTACCCCTATTTTTGTGAATGCTATTACGAGCATGACCATTACAGATGCCAAAACAATACTTATGGGTGCCGATAATTCGGCTACGGCCTATTTAGAGAAAACCACTACAACACCACTGTACAGCAAGTTTAGCCCTGTGGTTAAAACATCGCTTAACGAAGTGGGTGCCGACGAGGTTTGGGCAAAGATCATTAAAAAATATAACGGCCTGCCGCTGGTTACCAAAGTAAACCCGGACCTTACCGATTATGTTACCAATAAATCGCTTGAGGGGGTATTTAAAATGATAACTGTTGAAGAGAAAAATATAAGAACGAGCCTTTCTTCAAGAACATCAGACCTGCTTAAAAAGGTTTTTGCTTTACAGGATTAAATACCTGCTTACCAATTTTAATACGCTCACCTATATCTCAGCAGCCTGAAGCAACAGATACCGCAAGGGCTTATAGGAGTTTTATAGTATATTTGTGCAACAATACTAACACATGTCATCACACCATATAGTACGGGACGACCAGGAGCCTGCCTTAATAATTGCCAATGGCGCTGCCTGCAGTGAAGAGCTTATGGGCCAGCTGCTGGAATGGTCTCCGCTTGTTATAGTTTTAGACAGCGCCATAACCCGCGTTATAGAAATGGGCATTAAGGTAGATGTGCTGCTGGGTGATTTTGACAGGGGTTTTGATCCCGAATATTATCGCGAACTGCAATATCCGCTGGAGATTGTTCATACCCCAAACCAGGATAAGACCGATCTTGAAAAGGCATTTGATTACCTTATAGGCCGTAACTTTCCGGCGGTTAATGTTATATGGGCCACCGGCCGCCGTGCCGATCATACCATTACAAACATTACAAACATTGTGCGCTTTAGCAATAAGCTTAAAATTGTAATGCTGGACGATCATTCTAAAATTTTTGTACTGCCTAAAAAGTATGAAAAATGGTATCCTGCCGGCACCCCAATATCGTTAATACCCGTAGGAGTGGTAGATGGAATAACTTCTAAAAACCTTAAGTACCCGCTTGATAACGATTCACTTACCATTGGTTACCGAACGGGCAGCAGCAACGAAGCCCTTACAGACGGTATGGTATTTATAGAACATACCCACGGCGATTTGCTACTTATGGAGTGTTTTGATTAGTTAACACAGCATATAATATAAAAGGCCGGGTTCGCAATTGCGACCCGGCCTTTATAAAAAAGTCCACATTTATTGTTCCTTACGGCACCTGTGTTCCTGTAGGATTCTCTTTAGTGTCGTTAGCTGTGCCTGTTTCAACAACAGTATCTTTATCAGTTATAATGGTATCTCCAATAGGTTCAGAAGTTACAGTACCTGTACTGTCAACAACTTCTGTAGTAGTTTCTGTTTCCGTTTTTTCCTTGCACGATGTAAAGGCAAGCCCCGTTGCCAACAGCGATACAAATAAGCTATTTCTTAAAAATGTAGTTTTCATAATTGTATGGTATTTAAGACAATGTCTGATTATAATTCAAAGTTACACCTTTAAACAACCCTGTTTAAATACATTTTTATAAATAAAACATAAAGTTTGTTAAATAAAAAAAGGGCAGTTTTTTACAAACTGCCCTTTTCATTGTAATCCTAAACCATAATTTATGGTGCAGGCGTTACAGTATCTGTAGATGTAGCTGTAGTATCTGTAGTAGTAGCCACAGTATCAGTAGTTGTTGTTACTGTTTCTGTAGTGCTAATAGAGTCTGTAGCCGTTGTTGTGTCACCTTCAGTTTTGTTGCTTCCGCATGATGCCAGCGTTAAACCCGCCACCATCAAAGCTGATAAAAATACTTTCTTCATGATTTCTTGCTTTTATTAGTGTTATGATGTAAAGGTAAGGCATAGGCCATTAATTATTTCTTATCGTTTTGTTAAATAACAAATAATAATACATAAACATAAAATAATGTAAGATAAACTATCCTATTGCCCCGGCCCTTTAGGCGATGTTAGGCTGTCCTGCATTTTTATAGCCGGATCGCTCGTGTTTACATTTGCGGGAGATATATTCATATCGCTCGATGTGCGGTTGTTGGTAGGATTACCTACAGTAATTTCAGAGTCGGGTGCCCCGCTTGCCTCCTGGCTCATGCCGCAGGATGTAAGCGTTAAGCCTGCAATTAACAAAGTAGCCGCAAGGCTTTTAGTGTATACGGTTTTCATAACTTTTATATTTACACTAAATGTACACCAACAAAAAAGAAGACTGTATTAAAGAAAAGGTAATTTTTTAGAAGGTGCTGAGAGACTTAGAATCTTATAAGATAAGATTTTATAAAAATTTAAGATTGCACACTTTCATTCTAAGTACCTAAGGCACTAAGTACCTCAGTGCCTACTCAAAAGAATTAACCTTTAAAACCTCCGTCTATATCAATACTTGCCCCTGTAATAAAACCAGATTCGGGGCCTGCAAGATACGCCACTAATGATGCTACCTCAGCAGTAGTACCATAACGGCCCAACGATATTTGCGGTATAAGCATAGCTGCAAACGGGCCATCCTGCGGATTCATATCGGTATGTACAGGGCCGGGCTGCAGGTTGTTTATAGTAATGCCAAGCGGACCCAGATCGCGCGATAGCGCCATAGTAAGCCCGGCCACAGCCGCTTTGCTGGCAGCATATACGGCGCCACCTTCAAACGGCATACGTGTAGCATTTGTACTGCCTATGTTTATTATCCTGCTGCCGCTTACCATGTGTTTTAGCGCTGCCTTAATAGCTATAAATGTAGCGCGCACATTAATGTTCATAAGGCTGTCATACTCATCCAGAGTAAAATCACTAAAGGCTTTAAAGGTACCAATACCCGCATTGTTAACCAGTATGTCCAGCTTGCCAAACTGTGCCACTGTACTTTCTGTAGCTGCTATAATTGCATTAGCATTGTTATTATCTGCCGCTATGGCTATCGCCCTGCGGCCTGTAGCATTAATTTCTGCAACCAATGCTTCCGCCTGATGTTTGCCAGATACGTAGGTAAAAGCTACATCGGCTCCGTCATTTGCCAAACGTTTTACAATTGCGGCACCTATGCCACGGCTTCCTCCTGTTACTAAAGCTACTTTGTGCAATAATGTTTTCATGATCTTTGTAATTTATTGTTCTTAAATTTTTGGCTGCTGCCAATTGTTTTGATTTTCTGTTACAAAGTTGCATCAAAGTAAAGCTTCCGGACGTTGATAAAACGCAGGAAAAACCATTGACATTTATCAAGGGGTTATTGGACAGTTAGATTGTTGGATTATTGGAGTTTTGGAGTTTGGAGTTTTGGAGTTTGGAGTTTTGGAGTTTGGAGTTTGAAGTTTGGTGCTTAGAATTTGGAGCTTGGTGCTTGGAATTTGGTACTTGGATTTTGGATTTTGGATTTTTCGATAATCGAAATAAAAGCCAGATATACACTATCGTTTACTTCTTACCCTGCTTAGTGTTTCAGGTGTAAGGCCCAGGTAAGATGCTATCATGTGCTGTGGCACACGGTTAAGCAATGACGGATGGGTTTTAATAAAGTCGTTGTATTTTTCTTCGGCAGTAAAGCTTATATCGGCATTAATACGGTTTTGCGATGCTATAAAAGACCGTTCTATAAGCATCCTTGCAAAAGTGTTGAATGCCGGAATGGCCTCAAGCAGGTTTTCATAATCGTCTTTACTTATCAGTACAATATCGCAATCTTCAATTGCCTCAATATTGTAACGTGCAGGTGTTTCGGTGAGGTAGCTGTACCGGTCGCCTGTCCACCAGTTCTCTGCACTAAACTGTATAACGTGTTCCTGCCCTTTACCGTCTACCCTAAAGGTACGCATCAGTCCTTTTTGCACAAAGGCATTATACCGCCATATATCGCCTTCCTGCAGTAAATATTGTTTTTTGCGCAGTTTTTTAAGGCGGCATAGTTGTTTTACCATTTCTACCTGCTCATTGGTAATGGTAAATTTAGATTGAAGGTATTCTATAAACACAGTATACATAAGTGTAAAGATAAAATAATTACCACATGCTGTTTAGCACTCATCGAAATATCATAACACAAAATATAAAATTACTGTATATCGTTATTTATAAAACCCATAAAATAATTATCTATCTAATTATCAACAACATATTTAAAAGGTATATAAGTTGCTTAATTGTAGGTGTAGTAAAATTACATGTCCCAGTTCAATGTTTTTAATACAACTATGGTGCAACTTTGCAGTATAATCATCAACTTAAAAATTAACCCGTTATGCAGCAAAAAATCAACATCCTCTATATTGGCAGGCATGCCGAAATAATGGAAACCGTAGTGCGCCTCCTTAACAACAACGAGAACTGGAACGGTATCGGAACTACAGAATACAGCCACGCCAAAGAGCTTTTTATAAAGCTGCCTGTTGATATTGTACTGCTTGGCTGCGGAATAGATGAGGAAGACGAGCTACAGCTAAGGGAATTTTTTAAGCTGCACAACCCTGCTGCAAAAATAATACAGCACTATGGCGGTGGCAGCGGATTATTGTACAGCGAAATAACAATTGCCCTGAACGGCGGAACGACACCCAACTTCTTGTCTTAGTTCAATGTTTTAAAAATAAACACATTATACCTTTACATTATAAATTTTAAACACATCAGCAACCATGGAAAATACAATTTTAGGCATACACCATATTACTGCAATTGCAGGCGATGCCAAACGTAATTTTAACTTTTATTCTAATATATTAGGGCTTAGGTTCATTAAAAAAACAGTGAACTTTGACGATCCCGGAACCTATCATTTTTACTTTGGCGACGAAGTGGGCAGCGCAGGCACCATACTTACCTTTTTCCCGTGGGGAAGCGGCATACCACAAGGCAAACGCGGCAGCGGTATGGCTACAGAGATAGGTTACAGCGTACCCAAAGGCAGCCTAGAATTTTGGGTAGAGCGTTTTGAAAAATACAATGTTATTTATAACAAGCCTGCCGAAAAATTTGGCGAACGCTACCTTACTTTCCTTGATCCGGACGGCCTTAAATTAGAGCTTATAGAATCTTCTACGCCCGATACACGCAAACCGTGGGAGACCGAAGAGGTTAAGGCAAATGTGGCTACAAGGGGGTTTCATAACATTACAATAACCCTTAACAGCATAACCGGTACCGCTGCTGTACTTACCAATATTTTTGGGTACAAACTGATATCTCAGGAAAGCAACCGCTACCGTTATGCTACCAACGCTGTAGACCAGGCAGCAATAGTAGACCTTATAGAACTTAAAGACGAAAAACTGGGCCATGTGGCTAACGGTACAGTACACCATGTTGCGTTTAGGGTAAAAAATGACGAAATATTAATGCATTTCCGTGAAAAAGTAGTGGCTGCCGGGCTTAACATTACCCCGCAAATAGACCGTAACTACTTCCACAGCCTTTACTTTAGGGAACCGGGAGGCGTTTTGTTTGAAATTGCGACAGACAATCCCGGCTTTTTAATAGATGAGCCTTTAGAAACACTGGGGAAAGACTTGAAATTACCGGCACAATATGAAAGCCGCCGCGAAGAGATAACGACACATCTTGACCCTGTAAATTAATTACAGGCACTACTATACTACCCCCGGAAGCCTGTGCTCTCCGGGGGTATCTTTTTCAGCAAAATACAGTTAATCGATAAATTTAAACTTTAACCGATTAAATTTGGATTTACTATGTGAGCATACCTTATACAACTCTACTAACCAATGCATTATCTAATTTTGCAGGAAAATGCTGAAAACTTTAACTAACGAAACCGTTATAGCACGATTTAGTATAGGAAATTTTCGTAATTTTAATCATTATAAAACACCACATGTCTAACATTAACCAAATAATAGAAGAGCGGCCGGCAAGCATAGGCAACTTTTTGGTAGGCAGGCTGCTACCTTTTCGCGATAAACGTACCGTAGGCCCTTTCGCTTTTATAGACCACATGGGCCCTGCCGCCCTAAACGACCATGAAAACCTTGATGTAGGCCCTCACCCGCATATTGGCCTTAGTACACTTACTTACTTGTTTGAAGGCAGTATAATGCACCGCGACAGCCTGGGGACCGAAATTGAAATTACCCCCGGCCAGGTAAACTGGATGACCGCAGGTAAAGGTATTGTACACTCTGAACGTACTCCCGAACGCCTGCGCCACAGCGATAAATTTTTACACGGCCTGCAAATATGGGTTGCACTCCCTAAACACCTGGAGCAAACAGAACCTTCATTTGCTCATATTACCGAAGAGGAATTACCCGAATGGCAACAGGACGGCATTACTATTAAACTAATTGCAGGCGAGGCTTTTGGCAAAAAATCGCCGGTGCCGGTACATAGCCCCCTTTATTTTTTAGAACTTAAAAGTAAAGAAAAACAAACCGTAGCCCTTGGCAGCGGCCTGTATGGCGAAAGCGGCCTTTATATTTTAGAAGGCAGCATAGAGAGCGAAGGCAATACCTTTTTACCCAAACAGTTGCTTGTAGCTAAAGACAGCTCTGTTTGCGGGTTTACCATGAATGAAAATACTACCCTGTACATTTTTGGGGGTGAAGCGTTCCCTGAACCAAGATATATTTACTGGAATTTCGTAGCTTCGTCGCCCGAATTAATTGAGGATGCCAAAACACGATGGGAGGCACAGGAATTTCCTAAAATTGAAGGAGAAACCGGGTTTGTGCCCCTGCCGGAACAAAATCCTAATTTTAATATTAAGAAATAATCCAATGGATATACAACATTTTGACGATGCCAAAAAAGGACATTTTAAGGCAACAGAGGGTGATAAGGAAGCCGGGATCATGACCTATACCCATACTGCCAATAATACTTTTACAATAGAACACACGGTAGGCAACCCTGAATTTAAAGGCGTAGGCCTTAAATTGCTGGACAGGGCTGTAGCTTTTGCACGCGAAAAGGGCTTTAAAATTGTACCGCAATGCCCCTTTGCGCAAAAAATGTTTGACCGAAAACCCGAAATACACGACGTACTTGCACCCTGAAATCGACACTTAGGAAAAATACGTATACACCACAACAACAATAATATTGATAATCCCCCCAGGATTTATGCACTTATCTAACACAATTGTATTTATTACAGGCGCTTTCGTGTCTCACAAAGGCTGGGATGCCTGGAAAGACTATTACGAAAGCAAAGGCTATACCTGCCTTGCCCCGCCATGGCCTTTTAAAGACGGGTCGCCACAAGAACTGCGCAACCGCAAACCAAACGATACCGATCTTGCAGCTTTACGATTTACCGAACTTGTAAACCATTACGCCACGATTATAAGTAATCTTCCTGAGAAACCCATTGTTATAGGCCATTCGCTTGGAGGGCTTATAGTACAAATACTGGTTAACCGCGAGCTTGTTAGCGCCGGTGTTGCCCTACATTCGGCACCGCCAAAGGGTGTGCTTTCGTTTGAATGGTCGTTCCTGAAATCGATATGGAAGCCTCTGGGGTATTTTACCTCAGCCAAAAAAACGCATTTAATGAGCCCTGACGAGTGGAAATATGCCTTTACAAATGGCATGAGCCCCGAAGAACAGGCCGATAGTTATGAGAAGAATGCTATACCCGAATCTAAACGTGTTTTAAGGGATACACTAACCAATGCGGCAAAAATAGATTTCTTTAAAATGCACCCGCCACTGCTGTTTATTAGCGGCACTGCAGACAATCTTATGCCTGCCTCTTTAAATTACCATAATTATTTAAGGTATGACAGGAATAACTACGTTACAGATTATAAAGAATTTAAAGGAAAAAACCATTTTGTACTTGGCGTGCCCTCTTGGCAGGAAGAAGCTAATTATATTTTAGACTGGCTTGAGGTATTAAATAATGAAGTTAAAATTTAAAAAATGTAAAAGGACAGCCATTACAAGCTGTCCTTTTACATTTTAATTATACTAATTAAGCAGCTTTACACGCTGCATAACTTTGCTTTTTGCTTTTACATTCCATAATATGCCTTACCCCTATCATAGATAACGAAAGGATACCAAAACAAAAGCCACCCCACGGAGCCTGTGCAATACCATAATGCACAATTAACCAACCCGATACTGTAGTGCCTGCTGTTACCCCAAAATTACCGGATGAAGTTGCCAGGCTGTTAGCAAATTCTACAGCATTGGGCGCCGCAGATATCATATAGGCCGATGCTGTTAGAAAACAAGGTGCGTAAAAAAATCCCCAAAGGGCAATTACAGTTATTGTGCTGACAGTATTACTGCCCGAAAATTGTAGTGCAAAAGGCAATGCAACCGTTCCCAGTAAAAATAAAACAGTTGTACCGGCAATGCTTTTGCCAAGCAGCTTTCCTGCAAGCCAGCTCGACACTATTCCTGTTACACCAAACAGCAGCATCATGTAACTTACCGTTTGAGGTTCCATTTGTTTCACCTTTCCCAAATAATCGGCAAAGTAGCTATAGGTAGAAAACCATGCTGCTATCATAAAAAAATTCATGGCTGTGCTTAATAGAAACAGTGGGTTTGAGAGTATCTTTAACTGGCTGCCATGTGATTTTTTTTCGGTTACAGGCATAGTGGGTAATGCTTTAAAAATGAATAACAGTGCAACGGCACTTACAATGGCCTGCATAATAAAAGATGCCTGCCAGTTGTAAATACTTGCAATGTAAGATGTAAGCGGTACCGTAGTTACCATTGCTATTGCGATACCGCTTATTACGATTCCCATGAGCTGATGTTCCTGCTTTTTAGTGCCCGATGCTATGGCAACGCCTATAGCTGTAGATATAAATACCGGCTGTAAAAACGTGGGTAACAGCCGTACCACTAATAATAGCCAGAATGGCGGTGCCATTGCAGAAACTAATCCTGTCACCACAAATAAGGCTATACTTGCCAGCATTATTTTTTTACGATTAATGCCCGATGTAAGCAGGGTGGTAAAAGGGCCTGTAAGCGCTATAACAAGAGCAAAAGCACTAAGTAATATACCAGCCTTATCTATGGTAATATTATAATGCTGCGAAATTTGAGGAAGTATACCAATAATTCCGAATTCTGTACTAATAATTGCTACTACCCCCAAACATCCTATGTATGCTGTTTTCTTCATTACTTAATTTAATGGTTGATTATTTTAATTGCACTATATTTTTATATAGCTCAGCAAAATTATAATATAGTATGTAATTTTGCAGGTAAGCAACCTAATGTATGGTACATACAAAAATGTAAGTAATGACAGTAATAAAAGAAACTTCGACTAATGCACTAAATAAAAAGCAGATATATAATTGCGACCTAACCTATGCGGTTTGCATGGTGGGTGGCCGCTGGAAATTATTAATACTGTGCAAACTGGAAGATGGTACATTGCGGTACAGCGAATTAAGAAAACGCATTGAAAACATAACCGAACGTATGCTTACCCTGCAACTTAAAGAGCTGGAGCAGGACGGCATTGTAAAACGCACCGTGTATGCTCAGGTTCCGCCAAGGGTAGAATATGAACTGACAGATATTGCAAGAGAACTTATACCAATATGGAAACAATTAAGCAGCTGGGGAGCAAACCATAAAAAGGCGGTAAAATAGAAACTCTTTAGTTACAGCAACTAACCCTGTTTCAACTATGCCCAAGCTTATATGGATAAGGAAATTGATAAAGTGTGTAGCAAGCTGGAAGTTTAATCTGTATTAAGCTCCTTACCGACACGAGCCAAGAGGCTTCAACTAACATGGCTATATCCGCCCGACATTCTTTTTTAGGCGCCTTCCAGTTTCTGTCTCTTTTACAAATTGTTTAAATAACGGGGGCAAATGGTGTTGATTTTTTCATTCCTGTAGTTTTAATATAATATAGAG
>Ga0247814_10001942_pt1 | contig 11646 bp, 11 predicted proteins | sample UWRJL179409R1_FD_179947 | JGI IMG/M metagenome (GOLD analysis project Ga0247814, IMG submission 179947) | Plant litter microbial communities from Arlington Agricultural Research Station in Wisconsin, United States - UWRJ-L179-409R-1 | ecosystem: Environmental > Terrestrial > Plant litter >...
CAACCTGGATGATGCAAGGCTGGCCGCTACAGGTCACACGTTGTATTCGGTCAGCAGCAGGAAAGCCTGAAAAGCGAATACCGCCACCGCGAACGCCATCGGGAAACACGCGAGCACCTGGCGTGCGCGACCGCGGCCCGGATCACGCCTGCCACCCGCCACGTATGCCTTGTAGCCGACGAAAAAGGCCAGTGGCGGCAGGATGAACATCGGAATGAGCAGCCAGAACACGAAGAACGAGGAAATGCTCAACGCGAGCGACAGCCATGCCATATCGTGGTCCTTTAGATTCCTGAACGTGCGGTGTGCACGATGCCTGCAACGATTGCAGGGCATCCGGTATGCCATAGGCCTCGTGGCATGGTTCTATTTCCCCGGCCGCGCCGACGAGCGCCGCACAACCAGCGCCACTGGCAGCCTCGTGCAGCTCGCATCCTCGCTGGCTTCAGTCGCATCAGTCGCCTCGGCGCCGGCAGGCCGGATCAGCCGCTGCAGGGCCGCGACGGCTGCGTCGGCCAGGGCCGCCGTATCCTGGCGCACCGTCGTCAGGGACCAGGTCTCGCTGGCGGCGGCAGGGATATCGTCGAAACCGATGACGGAGATGTCGTCCGGTACCTTCAGACCGAGGCCGTGCAGGCGGTCGATGGCGCCGATGGCGATGACGTCGTTGGCGGCGACGATGGCGGTGGGACGCGGCGCCATGGCCAGCAACGCGTCCACGCCGCGCCGGCCGGTGTCGATGTCGTTCTTGCCGTGCCAGGCGCGCGGCGCGAGGCCGGCTTCTTGCATGCGTGCGGTGTACGCGGTGGCGCGCTCCTGCATGTCGCCTTCGCTGCGCCCGCCGATGTGCACGATGTGCTGGTGCCCCAGCGCGACCAGGTGGTCGATGGCCAGGCGGATGCCGGCGGTGTTGTCGGTGTCGACCACGGCAATGCCGTGGTGCACGGGCGTGCTGCCGATATAGACGCACGGCAGGTGCTGCGCCGCTTCGCGCACGGCAGCCGGGTCGCGTGGCGTGTCGATCAGGATCAGACCCAGCGCACGGAACGAGGCCAGCCGGTCGACTTCGGTGGCAGTGGCCGCATCGGTGACGGCGCGCAGCGATACGATGGCGTCCAGGCCGATCGCGGCCAGGGCGGCATCGACTGCCTGGCCGAGGATCAGGTGATACGGGTTGAGCGGCTCGCCGATCAGTATTCCCACCGAGCGCGAATGGGCTTCGGACAGCGCGCGCGCCGCAACGTTGGTGCGGTACGACAGGGTGCGCGCTGCCGCGCGGACGCGTTCGCGCGTCTCGGGCCGCACGCAGGGGTCGCCCCGCAGTGCGCGCGCGGTCTGCGCCCGCGAGACGCCTGCCAGCGCAGCGACTTCGTCAATCGTGGCGTTTTTCTTCATGAAGATGGGGACCGATGCAGAGGGAGGCATTGTACCTGCCCACGCATCGGCGCCCCGTCACGCCACGCGGCGCTTGCGGCGGCGCAGCCAGGCGACCAGCAGCACGAGCAGGACCAGCACGATGACCGGGCCCGCCACCATCAGGTACGGCGTGGCGCGCAGCAGGATCGGTTTTTCACCGCCCTTGCGCCAGGCGTGGACGTCGCCTTCGGTCACTTCCAGCTTCGCATTGCCGAACTGTCTGAGCACGTAGTTCGAGACGGCGGCGATCTGCGCTTCGTCCAACTGGTCGGCAAACGCCGGCATCGACACGGTCCCGTGGCTGGTCTCGCGCTCGACGCCGTCAACGATCGTCATGACCAGGTTCGCGGCCGACATGCCGCCGGTGGCGGAGTTATGCGTCAACGATGGATAGAACTGGTCCCTGGTCCCCTGCCCGTCGGCCTGGTGGCAGCTGGCGCAGGCTGCCACGTACAGGCGCTGGCCGTCGCGCAGTGCGCCGTCGGTCAGCGCCGTCGGCGCGCGGTCGACGCCGACATCGACTGCCCCCACGGCGACCGGCTTGGCGCCGGCGCCGGCATAGGCCGGCACTTCCTGGCCGGCGTCGCGCACCGCCGGCACGGTTTTCAGGTAGGCCGCCATCGCATGCAGGTCGGCGGCATCCAGGAAGCGCAGCGAATGCGTGACTGCTTCGGCCATGGGACCGGCCGCCTGCGATTTGCCGGGCGCGCGGCCCGTGCGCAGGTAGTCGACCAGTTCCTGCTCCGACCAGCCACCGATGCCGCTGACGGCGTCGGACGTGATGTTCGGCGCTTTCCAGCCACCGAGGTCGCCCCCGGCCAGGAATGCCCCGGCATTTTCACCCAGCAGCATGGTGCGCGGCGAGTGGCACGCGGCGCAGTGCGCCAGCGTGTTGACCAGGTATTCCCCGCGCTTCGGTCCACCCGGCGCCACTTCGGCCGCCACGGCCGGTTCGCCGCGGGCGTACAGCAGGTTCCAGCCTGCCATCAGCCAGCGTTGATTGAACGGGAAGGCGAGATCGGTCTTGGCCGCCAATGGCGTATCGACCGGTTTCACGTCGGCGCGCAGGTAGGTCCACAGCGCATGCATGTCGTCGTCCGAGATCGACTTGTAGCTCGTGTACGGCATGGCAGGATACAGGTGGCCGCCGGGCGCAATGCCTTTACGCACGGCCCGGATGAACTGCGCTTCGGTCCAGCCGCCGATGCCGGCCGTGGTCGACGGCGTGATGTTCGAAGCCACGATGCCGCCCATCGGCGAGGCGATGACGTAGCCGCCGGCAAACGGCTGGCCGCCCTTGGGCGCCGTGTGGCACGCGATGCAATCGGCCGCGATGGCCACGTAGCGGCCCTTCGCGATCAGTTGCGCATTGGCGTCTTCGGCCAGCGCGATGCACGGCAGGAGCGATACCGCCAGGGTGCACGCCGCGATGCGGGCGAAGCGGTTTTGTACGATGGTCGACAAGCGCATGATCACAGCTCCCGGGCGATGATGTCGGCCGAGCGCAGGCCCAGGGCCACCGCCGCGAGCGTCGGATTGACCACTCCTGACGCGGGCAACAGGCCTGTCGTCGCCAGGAACAGGTTCTTGTGGTCCCACGTGCGGCCTTCGCCATTGACGACCGACGTCTTCGGATCGTCGCCCATCAGGACCGTCCCCATCAAATGGTCGCGGTTTTGCCAGCCGGTGTTGTCCTCGATGACGGTGCCCTTCATGATGCGCACGAAATTGGCGAAGTCCTTGTCGGCCGGCGCCTTCGCCGCTTTCACGTAGTCGTCCACGTCGTAGTTGATTTTCAGGGTCGGAATGCCGAGGGCATCCTTGTTGGTGGTCGACAGCGTCACGCGGTTGCTGGCGTGCGGGAGCATCTCGAACGTCGTCGAGATATCCACGACACGCGCCGACATGTGGCGGATCTGTTCATCCAGTTCCGGGCCCACGACGCCTTGTTTCAACAGCCTTTCCGTGATCATCCGGTTCGGCACACCGTTCGCGATCGCGTGCTTGATGGCCGCGTGCTTCTTGCGAAATGCCCCGTCGCGCCAGTTGAAAATACCGCCTTGCTGGATCTGCCCCCGGCCCGGCCACAACGGCTCGTCGGCCAGGAACTGCAGGCCCATGCCGGTATGGTCCATCAGGTTGCGCCCGACCTGGTCGGAGGAATTGGCGACCTCGGAGAGCAGCAGCAATTTCGGCGTTTCCAGGCCATTGCAGGCCACGACGAAGTAGCGGGCGGTCAGGCGGACGTCCTTGCCTTTCGACGTGCGGTAATGCACCGCGACGATCTTGCCGTCGGCGCCCTTCTCCAGCTTGTAGGCGGTCGCATCGGTCAGGATTTTGGCGCCGGCTTTCTGCGCATGGCGGGCATGGACATCGCCCGAATACATGGCGCCGATCGGGCACACCGGCATGCAGTTGTTGTTGCCCGAGCAGGCCGGGCGGCCATCCCAGGGCTGGTTGGTGCGCGCATTCGGCTCGTGCAGGAACTTATAGCCCTCGGCGCCGATACGCTCTTTCAGGCGATGAAACATGTACGACTCCGCCTCGGGCGGCACCGGATACGGCTTCGAGCGCGGCGGAAATACCTGGCCGCCCTTGCCGCTCTGGTCTTCCACGTCGCTGCCGCAGACGCCCAGGTTATATTCGGCCTTCACATAAAACGGCTCGAGTTCTTCGTACGAAATCGGCCAGTCGCGCCCGACGCCGTACAGGGTTTTCAGGCGCATGTCATTGGGGATGAAGCGCCAGGTGGCGGCGGCCCAGTGCCAGGTCGTGCCGCCCACGAGCTTGAGCATGCCCGGCAACAGGTTGAACGAACCGGTGTTTTCGATGTAGCCCTTGCTGAACGACGTCGGCGCCCACGGCTGGTTCGGATATGGATCGTCGTAGTTGTTCTTGCGCGGCGACGAACGGAAGTTCTCGACGATCTTCCAGCGCGGTATCCACTCGCCCGATTCGAGCATGATCACCGATTTACCCCGGGCCGCCAGGTCATTGGCCACATTGGAGCCCACTGCCCCCGAACCCACCACAATTACGTCAGCGTCGTATTGCATCGTCATAGTTTTTTTCAAAAAAAGGATACGTACGGGCGCGCGCGTGCAGGCGCGGACCCTCCGGTCATGCCTGGACCGTCGCGCGCCTAGTCGGTCGCGAGCGTCGCGGGCGGCGCGGCCCAGTAGTCGGTGGCGCCGCGCGAGTAGGTCGGCACCACGGTGGCGTCGATGGTCGGCTGGTACATCAGCGCGCCGGCGTAAGACACGAAGCGCGCATCGTCCTGGTCCGAATTGCCGGCTGGCGTACCCGTATACCCCAGGTACCACGCGGAGATGATCTTCAGCGCGACCGGGCGCAGGGCCTCATGGCCGGCGATGAACGCCTTGAAAGTGCGCATGTCGGTGAAACTGGCGGCGGTCATCGCCTGCAGCAGCGCGCCGGCCTGCGCCGAAAATCTGCGGTCCTCCGCGCTCAACGCAGCCAGCGCCCGCCCGCCGATGATCGGGTCGAGCGTCGGACGACCGGTCAGCACCTGCGACAGGTGCAGGAAGCGGTTCAGGTCCAGCGCCGCAGCCGGTGCGGTTGGCGCCGCCGGGACGGCGTGCGCGCGCAGGCAGGGAAGCAGTGGCACCGCAGCGAGGGCGAGCACGATCGTCCGGCGCTGGGTGGAGAACGGGGAGGATGGCGTTGTTATCATCAGTGGCAGGAGTGACCTGCGGGAGGCAGGCAATATTCGCATAAGAAGCTGTCATGGACATTTTAGTATGAGACCGGTCTCATTGCCAAGTGCATTCAGGTCAATCGCGCGCGGCCGCCGATGATGCAGCCACCTTGCACGACGCGTTGCACTACAATCGGCCATTGCTCGCTTGCATCGGACGGCCATGTCACTACTCGGTTTCAGCTACGGTTCCGACGATTCGGGACTGGTTTGGGGGTTTCAGATCGGCGCAGGCGTCGGCACTGTGCCGATCGATGCCACCGATGCCGTTGCGCACCTGCGCCAGCCGGTGCCTGGCCAGTTCGTCTGGCTGCATTTCAACTTGTCGAATGCCGCCAGCGAACGCTGGATGCGTGCGAATACGGCGCTGGACGAAGATTTCTTTGCGATGCTGCACCAGGGATCGCGCTCGACCCGGATCGAGATTGCCGGCGACACCCTGGTCGCCGTCGTCAACGATGTCCTGCACAACTTTTCCTTCGACAGTGCCGACATTTCCACGCTCTGGGTGCACGTGACGCCGTTTGGCGTGATCAGCGCGCGCCGCAAGCCGCTCGAGTCGATCGAGCGGCTGCGCCAGGCGGTCGTGCGTGGCGAGCTGCTGCGCTCGCCCGTCGAATTGCTGGTCCACCTGCTGCGCGACCAGGCCGACGTGCTGGTCAACATCGTGCGCGGCGCCGTGGACCGCGTCGACACGACCGAGGACCAGTTGCTGGCCGACCGCCTCGCGAGAAAGCGCGACGACCTGGGCGCCCTGCGCCGCGTGCTGGTACGGCTGCAACGCCTGCTGGCGCCGGAACCGGCCGCCATGTTCCGCTTGCTGCAACGCCCACCCCCGTGGATTGCCCCGGACGACTTGCAGGACTTGCGCCAGGCCACCGAGGAGTTCACGGTCGTACTGACCGATCTTGCGTCGCTGCAGGAACGCATCAAATTGCTGCAGGAGGAAATTGCGGCGCGCGTCAACGAAGACAATAACCGCAGCCTGTTCCTGCTGACCATCGTCACGGTCATGGCGCTGCCGATCAACATGATTGCAGGCTTGCTGGGCATGAACGTCGGCGGCGTGCCGCTGGCCCAGCACCCGCATGGCTTCTGGATTGTCCTGGGTTTTACCGCGGTGTTTACGGGGACCGCAGGATGGCTGCTGCTGCGGCTGCAACGGCCGCGCTGATTGGCGCGCCCGGCACGGTTCGACGGTCACGGCGTGGTCATATTCGGTCTTTATAGTCGGTACCGGGCGCTGCCGGCGGCCATCGTGCTGCCTGGCGCGCTCGATGGCGGGCACCCGCATTGTTCTGAACCGGAGACGCGCGATGGCAGGATGTGACGAGCAGGATGGGGACGTGGGCATGTTGCTGCGTGTACAACGGGATATTGCGGACAACTACGACGAAGAGCTCGAACTGGAACTGGACGACCGCGCCCTCGATCCGGCCACGATGCTGCCGGCGGCCGGGCGCAGCGATGCCGAACGGGCGGCGCGCCAGCTGTATTTCCGCGAGTTGTTCCGGCTGCAGGCAGAACTGGTCAAGCTGCAGGACTGGGTGGTGCACACGGGGCACAAGGTCGTGATCCTGTTCGAAGGCCGCGACGCTGCCGGCAAGGGCGGCGCCATCAAGCGCATCGTGCAGCGCCTCAATCCGCGTGTATGCCGGGTCGTGGCATTGCCCGCCCCGAACAGCCGCGAACGCACCCAATGGTATTTCCAGCGCTACGTCCAGCACCTGCCCGGCGCCGGCGAGATCGTGCTGTTCGACCGCAGCTGGTACAACCGCGCCGGCGTCGAACGCGTGATGGGCTTTTGCAGCGACGATGAGTACGCCGAATTTTTCCACACCGTGCCCGAGTTCGAGCGCATGCTGGTGCGCTCCGGCATCCAGCTGATCAAATACTGGTTTTCGATCTCGGACGAAGAACAGAACGCCCGCTTCCTCAGCCGCATCCACGATCCGCTGAAACAGTGGAAGCTCAGCCCGATGGACCTGGAGTCGCGCCGGCGCTGGGAGGCGTACACGAAAGTCAAGGAAATCATGCTGGAGCGCACCCACATTCCCGAAGCGAAGTGGTGGGTCGTCGAAGGGATCGACAAGAAAAAGGCGCGCCTGAACTGCATCCACCACCTGCTGGGCCAGATGGACTACTTCGAGGTCGCCCATCCGGTCATCGCCTTGCCGGAACGCGAGTATCACGACGATTACGTGCGCCGCCCGGTACCGCCTGAAATCATCGTGCCGGAAATTTACTGACGTCCAGGGCATCGCACGCAATGACGTGCCCGCGCCACCGGATCGCGGTTGTCATCGTGACATGCTTGCACTCCCGCTATCAACTCGAGGCGAAAGTGTTGCCACCAATGAACAGTACGCGTCCTCATATTTTCTCGCAGGACTTTTGAATTGCCTGCAAGCTACATGATGAGTATAGTGAACTGGCCCTACGGACCCCTCTGCCGCCGTTTCCGGCTTGGCAGCGTCGCTTTGTCACTTTACCTACCCCACTCCCATGAACCTGAGCCGTAAATTACCCATGTGCTTCGCCGCGGTCGCCCTTGCCGTTGCCTGTGCCGGCCTGTTCGGCCTGACGGAACTGAACCGATCCATCACGACTTACCAGGGCGCGGTGACGAACTACAGCGAAGCCCAGGAAGTCGAGACGATGCTGTCGACGTTCAAGACCCAGGTCCAGGAATGGAAAAACACCCTGCTGCGCGGCAAAAACGATGCCGAGCGCGCCAAATACTGGAAGGCGTTCGCTGCCAGCGAACAAGAGGTCAACGCGCAGGCCGCTGCACTGACGGCGAAAGTCGCGCCGGGACAGGCGCGCGACCTGCTCGCGCAGTTCACCCTGGCGCATGCGCAAATGGGCGTGGACTATCGCCAGGGCTACGCGGCATTCGCGGCGGCCGCCTACGACCCCGCAATCGGTGACGCTGCCGTCAAGGGCAAGGACCGCAGCCCGACCGAACTGCTCAACGAGGCGCGCAAGCAGATCGTCGCCACGACCGAAGCGAGCGTGGCACGCGCCGCGGCCAGCAGCGCGCGCGCCACAATGCTCAGCATGGTCGCGATGCTGCTTGGCGCCAGCGGCGCCATTGCAGCCGGCGTTGTCGTGTCGCGCACGATCGTGCGGCCCCTGAAACACGCGGTGCAAGTGGCGCAAGCGGTCGCAGCGGGCGACCTGAGCATGGCGATCGAGGTGCGGACACAGGATGAAACAGGCCACTTGCTGGCCGCGCTGCACGCGATGAACGCCAGCCTGAAGACGATCGTCACCGAGGTGCGCACCGGCGCCGATACCATTGCGCTGGCATCGACCGAGATCGCCCAGGGCAACCTCGACCTGTCGGCACGCACCGAGCAGCAAGCTGCGGCGCTGGAGGAAACTGCATCGTCGATGGAAGAACTGACGTCGACCGTCCGGATGAATGCCGACAACGCGAACCAGGCCAACCAGATGGCCATGCAGGCGCGCGATGTCGCCGTCAATGGCGAAGCGGTGGTCAAGCGCGCCGTTGCGACGATGGGGCTGATCAGCGAATCTTCCACGCACATCGCCGACATCATCGGGGTCATCGACAGCATCGCATTCCAGACCAACATCCTGGCGCTCAATGCCGCCGTGGAAGCGGCGCGGGCCGGCGAGCAAGGGCGTGGGTTTGCAGTGGTCGCGGCGGAAGTGCGCACCCTGGCACAGCGCTCGGCCAGCGCCGCAAAGGAAATCAAGACGCTGATCGGCGGCTCGGTCTCCCGGGTCGAGGCAGGCAGCTTGCTGGTCACCGAGACCGGGACCACCATGGTCCAGATCATCGCCAGCGTCCAGCGCGTGACCGAGATCATGGCAGAGATCAACGCTGCCACAGCCGAGCAGAGTGCCGGGATCGAGCAGGTCAACATGGCGGTCATTGAGATGGACACGACCACCCAGCAAAACGCCGCCCTCGTCGAAGAAGCTGCGGCGGCGGCGCAGGCCCTGCGCGAGCAGACGGTGGCGCTGACTGGCGTGGTGAGCGTCTTCAAGCTCGGCAACGCGCGCCGGCTGACGCCACCGCTTACCGCCTGGCGAGGACGCGGAGCACCGCCACCAGCTGGTCCAGCTGCGCCGGCGTGGTGAAATACGACGGCGTGACCCGGATGCAGCTGCCACCGACAGGCCCATCGCGCGCGACAGTGAAAATTCCGTAGTCATCGGCCAGCTGCCGGGCCAGCGCGACGTTCGCCCCGAAAGTCGTGCGCCCGCGCAGCCGGAGCGACGTCACGGCGCCGGCGCTGCCTGGTTCATCGGGCGTGAGGATCGCGATGCCGTCCAGGTCGCGCACGCGCTCCACCCAATAGTCGCGCAAGGCGCGCAGGCCGGCGCTGCGTTCGGCCAGTCCGACCTGGCTGTGAAAGCGCAGCGCGGCCGGAATCGTCATGAAGGCGGCCGCGTCGACCGTGCCGGACAACACCCGCGCGCGGATGTCGGAGGCCGGGTGCTCGCGGTTGCCCAGCTGGACGCCGATGTCCAGCAGGCGCGCCTGCTGGATATACAGGAAGCCGGTGCCGAGGGGCGCACCGATCCACTTGTGCAAATTGGCGCCGACGAAGTCCGCGCCCAGGTCGGCAATCTTGAAGTCGAGCTGCCCCCACGACTGGGCGATGTCGACGATGACATCGACATTTTTCTGCTTTGCCATCTTGACGATCTCGGCCACCGGCATCACCAGGCCGGTGCGATGGCTCACGTGCGTCAGCAGGAGCAGCCGGGTACGAGGATGGCGCTGCAACGCCTGTTCGTACGTGTCGATGACGCGCTGGCGCGTGGCCGGTTCCGGGATCGTCACCAGCGCCACCGATGCGCCGCGCCGCTGCGCGAGATCCTCCATCGCGTACTGCATCGACCCGTAATCGAGGTTGCCGTACATGACCGTGTCGCCCGGCTTGAGCAACCGGTAATTGGCAATCAAATTTTGCAGCGACTCGGTCGCGCCGCGCGTCAGCGCCAGTTCGCCAGGCAGCACGCCGGCGTGCCGCGCCAGCGCAGCGCGCAGCGCGTCCCGCCCTCATGGTCGAAGTCGCGCCGCATGTAATACGAGTTGTGGCGGTTCAGGTAATCGATATTGCGCTTGTAGTCTTCCAGCACCGGCGTGGCCATCACGCCGTAGTAGGCGTTTTCCAGGTTGACGATGCTGGTGTCGAGATCGTAGTACGCGGCCAGTCCGGCCCAGCCGGGCTGCTGCCTGGATGCCGGCGCGCCGTGGGCGCGTGCGGGGTAGGAGGCCAGGCTGCCGGCAACGGCAGCCAGCGTGCGCAACAGGTTTCGTCGGTCCGGCGTCATGGTGACCTTCTGGGTGAAAGTGCGGGTGTCTTCAGCATACGATGCATCTCTGGATGGATGGACCAGTTGCACACCTCGTGTAAAGGATGCTTGACATCGGGCTTTGGCGCGCCTACGATTGACTGCTAAAACGCATCGCCATGTTTTCCACGCGCAGCATCCGTTCCTCGATAAACCGTCTCAGGACCTCACCATGCCCACCCTGTCGCACTGGATCGTCCAGTACCTGATTGCCGTGTCCTCGATGTTTTTACTGTTGCTCGTCACCGACCTCATGCTGCGCGGCGAAACCCTTGCGCGTGCCTGGCCGTCGGCGCTGCTCTGGGCCGCACTGGCGTCCGCACTCTTTATCGGAACGCGTTATCGCAACATGAAGCGCGGCATCGCATGCGCCGTCTGCGACAAGCTCGACAAGAAATAAGAACGCTGTTCAAGACGCGATGCGCGTCGCCATGCGCCCGCGGCCGGCCGCGGGCGCATGGCGCGGCCGGCTGTGTCAGTCCTGCTCCGCCAGCGCCACCAGGTCGACCAGCGCCAGGCCATCGAGCTCCTGGCTGCTGTCACCGACGAACGCGGCGCGGCTGGCCGACTCGGGCGTCAGCCATGTCCCCACCACTTCCCGGATCCGGGCCAGCGTGCAGGTCAGCACGCCGGTACGAAATTGCTGGCGCACGGCGGGGGTGATGCCGCGGCGCTGCAACTGCCACGCGGTGATGGCGTCGCCATACGGCGACAGCGGTTTGTCTAGGCCCTTGATGACGCTGATGATGGCTTCCTCGACCTGCTCGTCGGTAAAGTCGTCGTTGACGATGGCGTGCAATGCCGCGGCGAAGTCGGCGTAGGTGCCGGCCAGGCGCGGGTCGCGGAAAGTACTCAGCGAGAACATGCCGCCTTCGCTGCTGTAGCTGGCAAACCCGCCGTACGCCCCGCCCTTTTCGCGCAGCGCCTGGTGCAGCAGGGCCGCGCCCATCAACTCGGCGGCCACGGCCAGTACGGGAGCGTCAGGATGTCCAACCCGCGGCGCCGGCCACGCGATCACGCAGTGGTTGACCTGGCCGGTGGCGTGCAGAGCCAGGTTGGCCGGCGCGATGGCGCGGGATGGTGGTTCGGTCGCCACCGCCGGTGCAGTGCCGCCAGGCGCAGCGGCGAACGCCGGCGCCACCGCGAGCAGTTGTGCCAGCGTGGCCCCGTCGTCG
>Ga0247814_10001943_pt1 | contig 11638 bp, 8 predicted proteins | sample UWRJL179409R1_FD_179947 | JGI IMG/M metagenome (GOLD analysis project Ga0247814, IMG submission 179947) | Plant litter microbial communities from Arlington Agricultural Research Station in Wisconsin, United States - UWRJ-L179-409R-1 | ecosystem: Environmental > Terrestrial > Plant litter >...
GGAAAAGGCGTGGCGCAGTTCGCCGCCCAGTTCCGGTCCGTTGACCTCGCCCATCAGCGTCGGCGCCATGTTGCTCGACCAGCCCAGGTAGTTGCGGGCCATGGCATCGAGCAGCTCGTCGATGTCCGCACGCGCAAAGCCGCCCAGGTAGGCGCCGTCGTTGAGGTAGCAGGGGGAGGGGCCGATCATGACCTGGGCCGTGAAGCGCGCCGGCTGTTCGATCGCGGCGAGCAGCCCGATCATGCTGCCGACCGAATGGCCGATGTGGATGCAGGGCCCATCGCAAAACGCATCGATGACGTCGCGCAGGTCGCACGCATAACCGTGCAGGGCGCCGTACCTGGCGCGGCTGTAAGCGGCGGTATCCGAGGCGCCGCTGCCGACCAGGTCGTAGGTCAGCAGGCGGTAGCGGTCGGCGAACAGCGGCAGCATGTGGTGCCACATGTGCTGGTTCGAGCCTAAGCCATGCGAAAAGACCAGCGTCGTGTCACCCTGGCCATGGACCTGCACATTGTTGCGCGTTTTGACGCTCATACGAAAATCCACTTTGACACGACGGACCAGATAGCAAAGGCACGGGGCCCGTCAGCGTGGCGCATTGGCCGCAACGGGCGAATCAAAGTGCAGGCATGGCAGCGCTGGCGGGGTACGTCATGATCATAGCATGGTGCTGGCGGCCTTCAGAAGCGCAGCAAGCGCAAGTGAGGCTTTTCGGAAACTTTTTATTAGGAAATTTTATCCATGCTGGCAGAGCAGGGTGCGCACTTGCCGGATCAGGTCGCTGGGTTCGAACGGGGACGTGAGATAGTGGTCGGCGCCGCTGTCCAGGCCGCGCGTGCGGTCGTCGTCGCTGATCAGGGCGGCGGACGTCTGGATCACCAGGATGTGGGCCGTCGCCGCGTTGCGCTTGATGTGCTGGCACACATCCAGGCCACTGATGTCGGGCAGCTTGACGTCCAGGATCATCAGGGATGGCTGCAGGCGCATGGCCATGGCCAGTGCATCGGCGCCGTCGCCCGCTTCTTCGACCTGGAACCCGGCATTGCGCAGCAAGCGGGTCTTGGCGTACCGGGCGCCCTGGTTATCGTCGACGTTGAGGAGCAGGGACTGCAGCATGAAGGGCTTTCGAAAATGTGCGCAATTTTAACCGAAAGTCCCTGTGTCCGTGCAACGACGGGGCGTACCGCCCTGGCGCTACTTTTTGCGTTATTTCTTTTTCTTGCCGGCCACCGGCGCGGCCGGCAGCTGCGCCACGAGCTGTGCAAGGCGCGCATGATCGACGTCGGCCAGCGCCAGCAGGGCTGCGCGCAGCAGCTGGCTTTTCTTCAGGGCGACACCGTTCGCCTTGAACGTTTTCTTCATGGCGTCGAGCACCACCATTTCGCTTTCGGGCAGTGTGAATGTGCATTTCACAAACTTTTCCTTGGCTGCTTTGGCGGCGGCCTTGGCCGGTGCGGCTTTTTTCGCGGCGTTGGCAGGCTGTTTGGCGTCGCTGCCGGCAGCGGCTGCCGGGGCGCCGGACTGTTCGACTGCATCGGCTGCGGCCGGCTCGGCGGCTGCCGCGCCGTCGGCGCCATCGGGCTGCTCACCGTCGCGCGGCGCCATGGCGGCTTGCAGCACGTCGTGTGCCGCCAGCGGCGCGGGCGCGGCGACGCCGTGCGATGCCGACAGGGGCAATTCCCCGTCCTGGGCCAGCGTGGCCGATGGTGCGATGGTGGCGCCCGGCTTGACGGTCGGCGCGCGCAGGCTGCTGCGATTGGTTGGTTTGTTCATGTGGGTCGGTGCTTTCGGTAGGGAGGGGCGGCTGCAGGAATTCAGTGGGCTTCGCGGCTGCGGTAGCTCGCGCGGAATACGGCCTTGACTTTTTTCTCGGCCAGGATGGCAATGTAATCGTTGACGGTGGCCCTTGGCAGCAGGGTCGCCAGCGTCGCTTTGTAGCGGGCGACAACGTCGTCGATCGGCACGGCCAGTTCGCGCGCGATCGATTGGATCGATGAGTTGTAGCGCTTGTCGTTCAACAGGTCCGCATCGGGACGGAGCGGGTTTTTGGTATCAAGAAGCTGTTCCATTGTGATTCTCCACGTGAGTGACCGGTGCGCCATCGCCGGAATCAATCGGCCGCCAGCAGGGCCGGCGTCATGACCGATTTCAGGGTGAGCTGGCGTTGTGCGCCATCGGTATTCATCTTGCTTGCGTACCACCACGCTGCCCCGCGCCGCAGGGAAACCGCCGATGCTTCGGCGCCTGCGAGGCGCGCAGCCAGTACGCTGATGGCGGGATTATGCCCTACTAAAATGACAAGACCATGACCATCCGGCCAGCCGCTCGCGGCCAGTAAATCGTCGGCGCTGGCATGCGGGTCGATCTGCTGCGCGACGTCGTACGGCAAGCCCAGTGCATCGGCCGTCTCGCGCGTGCGCACGGCGGGACTGGCCACGATGCGCACCGATGTCGGCAACTGGCCCTTGAGCCAGTGCGCCATCTTGCGCGCCTGCCGGTGGCCTTTCGGCGTCAAGGGGCGCGCCAGGTCGGGCGTGCCGTCTTCGGCTTCGGCGTGGCGCCACAGGATCAGTTCCATCATTTGCCTCCTTTGCGTACCAGGCCGTGCGCGCGCCGGGCCGCCTTGCGTCGGGCCAGCGCGCCCCACGGCGCCTTGCGGCTGGCCAGCCTGGACGCCGCCATGCCGTCAAGGTAAGCCGACACCACGCCCGCCGCGGGCGCCAGTGCCGGGCTGCTCTGGACAAAACCGGCCAGCAGGCTGTGCGCCACGTGGGCATCGTTGAGCATGCCCAGCGCATCCTGCACGCCCGCCAACGCCTTGACATGGCCCGCGGCTCGCGCCGGCCGTTCGATATCGGCAAAGAATTCGACGGCGTAGCGCGCCTGCTTGGCGCCGATGCGCAGGCGGTGCAACGACGCGCTGTCGTGGCCGCCCAGTTTTTGCACCTTGCGCGCGCGCTTCGCGACAACGGCGTGGGCCGCAACGGCGGCATGGCGCGCATAGCCGGCCAGGGGTTGGCGCAGGCGCGCCCGCCCGGCCCGGGAGGCATCCTTGCGCCAGCCCTTGCCGTCGATCCATTCGAACAGGGCCAGCATGAGTTGCGCGTGCCGCGTCGAGTGGATGGCGGCGCCGGCGGCGGCGCGCCGTTCGGCCGCGTAGGCCTGCGCGTGGTCGACCAGCGGTTGCAGGAAAGTTTCGTGCCGGCCGGCCTTGGCAATCTTCGGCAAGGTGGTCAGCAGCAGCACGTCGGCGTCGCGCGCGGAGCCCAGCAGCGTCGACTCCTCGTCCAACAGGTGCTGCAGTTCCGGGGGCAGGGCGACCAGGCCGCGAAACAGTTTCAGGGCCGATTTGAAGCGGCGCATGCCGACGCGCAGCTGGTGCAGGTATTCCGGATCGTCGCTGTCGAGAAAACCCTGGGCATTGGCCTGGGCATGCTCCAGGCAGCCGGCCAGGATGCGGCGCATTCCCTGCTCGACACTGGCGCGCCTGGGAAACGCGACCGAGCCGGCCTTGCGCGGACGCATGCCGGCGCCCAGCAGCGCAAAGCCGCGCTCGGCCTTGCTGATAAAGCTCAGCTGCACGGGCACATGCAGCGCCAGCTGGTGCGCCGCCTTATACAGCGCCGATTTGTTGCCGGATTTGAGTTCCAGTTCGATTTCCGCGAACGGGCTGTCGACGCCGTTGGCGTGCACCGCGCCTTCGTCGAGCGCGACTTCGATGCGGGCGCCGTCGACGTCGAGCATCCAGGTGGTGCGGTTGGCATGCACCGTGAACTGTTCGGCCAGCCGGCCGTCCTCGCTGGCGCGGCGCAGCGTTTTTGCGACCTTGCCCGGCAGGTGGTTAGCCTTGAGCAAGCCGCGCACATCGGGCGTGACGGATGGCACCGGGGTTTCCCATTCGGCCCGTTGCAGCGCGCCGGCGGCTGCGCCATCGCCCAGGTCTTTCAGGGTTTGCGTGTTGTGGTCGGCATCCTGGCGTACCCGTAAAGCGAGGCCGTGCTTGTGCAGGGCGCTGTCGGGCGTATCGAAATAATGCGACGTCAATTGGCGTGTGCGCGGCGCCATCGTGGCAAAATCCTGCAGCAATCGCTGCGCCGAGATCTGCTGCAGATGGGCTGCGCTGGCCGTCAGTTTGAGTTCGGTTTCCATGGCAAGTATTCTTTTCCGAGCGAGTGGAATTTACAAATACTAGCCCTATTTTCGCTCGACTGCGGAACGCTTGCGCATTAGCACGTCTGCATAAGCGTGCTTTGATCTGCTGCAATCTGTCACACTGTCATGACTTTTACATACGCATTTCACACCAAGGGTACGCTTATCATGTTTGCTGCAGTCGACTTAGGGTCCAACAGTTTTCGCCTACACATCGGCCATGAGGCAGGCGGCAAGATGCGGGTCGTCAAGACGGCGCGCGACCCGGTGCGCATGGCCGCGGGCCTGGACAAGAACAAGATCCTCAGCGCCGAAGCCATCGCCGACGCGGTGCGCGCGCTGCGCGGCTTCAAGGACATCCTCAAGGAATTTGACCTGACCGACGTGCGCGTGGTGGCGACCAATACCTTCCGCGTGGCGCGCAACGTGGCAGAATTCATGCCGCTGTGCGAAGACGCCATCGGCTACCCGATCGAGGTGATTTCGGGCGAGGAAGAGGGCCGGTTGATCTACATGGGCGTGGCCCACGAAGTGGCGCGGGCCGATGAAGCGCGGCTGGTGATCGACATCGGCGGCGGCTCCACCGAACTGATTTTCGGGCGCGGCAGCGAGATCGCCGAAGTCGAATCGTTCGGCATCGGCACCCAGCAGCAAAGCATGACGTTTTTCCCCGGCGGTAATATCGACGCGCGCGCGTTCGATGCCGCCATCACGTCGGCGCGCGCGCGTTTCGACGACGCCACCACCATGTTCCGCCCCGGCCAGTGGAGCGCCGTGTACGGCTCGTCCGGCACCATCCGCGCGATTGCCGAAGTGATCGAGGTGAACAAGATCGGCGACGGCACGATGTCGTTCGCCAGCCTGAAAGCGCTCGAAGCGGTGCTCGTCCAGTGCGGCCATGTCGACCGCTTCCTGCTGCCCGGCATCAAGCGCGAACGCGTGTTCGTGATGCTGGGCGGCCTGTCGATTCTGCTGGGCGCGATGGAAGAGCTGCAGGTGACGCGCATGGAAGCGATCAACGCCGGCCTGCGCCTGGGCGCGCTGTGCGACCTGCAGCTGCGCTCGAACCGGCATGACCGGCGCGACCAGGCCATCGCCGGCTTCCTGCAGCGCTTTCGCGCCGACGCGTCGCGCGCCGCCCGCACCGCCGTCCTGGCGCGCCACCTGCACCTGCAACTGGGCGCCGACGCCAGCCCGTACCAGCGCCATCTCGACTGGGCCAGCCGCCTGCACGAAGTGGGCCAGGCGATCTCGCACAGCGGCGCGCACAAGCACGGCGCGTACATGGTCGCCAACGCCGACCTGCCGGGTTTTACCACTGGCGACCAGGCCGTCATGAGCAAACTGGTGCTGGGCCAGAAAGGCAACCTGCGCAAGATCAAGGAGCAGCTCGACGACCTCGACTTCGCGCGCGCCCAGCTGGCCCTGCGCCTGGCGGCGATGATGATGCATGCGCGCCTGGACGAACACATCGACGGCATCAAGCTGCGCATGAAGTCGCGCATCGAGATCGGCGTCAAGGCCGACTGGGCCAGGCGCCATCCGACCGTGATGTTCTGGCTGGAGAAGGAAAAGGAATGCTGGGACGAGGTGAACGTGGCCCTCTCCGTGGCGGTGGGCTAGGCACCGATGATTTTGCGCGAGCGGCCGTCCGGCCTGAAAATGTTCCTGGCGGTGCGCGGTTCGGTGTTGCCGCGCATCCTGCCGGCGCTGCTGGTGAACGTCGCAATTGCCACGCTGGTGACGTGGTCCCATGGCGACCTGTTTCGTTTGAAAATCACGCTGACGGCCATTCCGTTCACGCTGATCGGCGTGCCGCTGGCGATCTACCTCGGCTTTCGCAACAACGCTGCCTATGACCGCTTCTGGGAAGGGCGCAAGCTGTGGGGCGAACTGGTGCTGCGCAGCCGCAGCCTCGCGCGCCAGTGCCTGAGCCTGGTCGACGATGCGGCGCCGGCCCGCGCCGCCGCCGGCCTGGCCGACCTGCGCGTACGCATGGTCCTGCGCACCATCGCGTTCAACATGGCCCTGCGCGACCTGCTGCGGCGCCAGCCGGCCGGCCAGGCCATGCGCGAGCTGCTGCTGCCGGCAGAATGGGACGCGCTGCAGCGCGCGCCCAACCCGCCCGACTTCCTGATGCAGGCCATGGGCATGGACCTGCGCCAGTGCCTCAAAGAGGGCCGCATCGATCCGTGCCTGGTGGTGTCCATCGACGCCACGCTGACGGCGCTGGCCGGCGCTGCGGCCGGCTGCGAGCGCATCAAGAATACGCCGGTGCCGTTTTCGTACACGCTGCTGCTGCACCGCACGTCGTACATGTACTGCTTCCTGCTGCCGTTCGGCCTGGTCGACTCGATCGGGTTCATGACGCCGTTCGTGGTCGCCATCGTGGCGTACACCTTCTTTGGCCTGGACGCGCTGGGCGACGAACTGGAAGAACCCTTCGGCCTGGAATCGAACGACCTGCCGCTCGACACCATCTGCCGCGCCATCGAGATCGACCTGCGCGCGGCGCTGCACGACACTGACCTGCCGGCGCCGCTCACGCCGGTCAATTACCGGCTGACCTAGGCGAGTGCCAGGCGGCGCTGCAGCAACGCGGCCATCTGCGCCGCCGGCATCGGCCGGTCGATGAGGTAGCCCTGCACTTCGTCGCAGCGCAGCGCCGCGAGGATCGCCAGTTCGGCGGGCGTTTCGACGCCTTCGGCCACGACCGACATCCCGAGCGCGTGCGCCATCGACACGATCGCCTGGAAAAACACCTTGCCCTCGGCCGCCACGCCCAGCTGCGCGGTGAAGGCGCGGTCGACTTTCAGGCCGTCCATGCGCAGCCGCTGCAATTGCGACAGCGACGAGTAGCCGGTGCCGAAGTCGTCGACGTACAGCGCCACGCCCAGCGCGCGCAGGGCGGCCAGTTCGGCGCCGACGTCATCCTGCTCGCCCAGCATGGCCGATTCGGTGATCTCGATCTGCAGCAGCGCGGCCGGCACGCGGTGCAGCGCCAGCGCCACGCCGACCTGCTGCGCCAGGCCGTGGCGCATGAACTGTTTCGGCGAGATGTTGATCGACACCGGCACCGGATCGAGCCCGGCCGCCTGCCACGCGGCCAGTTGCGCGCAGGCCTGCTCGATCACCAGTTCGCCGATGCGCAGGATCAGCCCGCCCGCTTCGGCAACCGGGATGAAATCGGCGGGGGACACGTGACCCAGCACCGGATCGTGCCAGCGCAGCAGCGCTTCCATGCTGCGCAGCTGGCCGGTCACCGTGTCGACGCGCGGCTGGTAGTGCAGCACCAGCAGGTTGCCGTCGATGGCGTCGGCCAGGCGCTGCTTGCGTTGCATGCGCACATGCGCTGCCTTTGCGATCGCATGGTCGAAGAAGCGGTACTGGCCCTTGCCATCGTTTTTACCGGCGTACATGGCCATGTCGGCGTGCTGGATCAGCGTGCCGGCATCAAGGCCGTCGCCGGGCGCCACGGCGATGCCGACCGAGGCGCCGATCAGTGCCTGCACGCCGTCGCCCAGCGGGAACGGCTGCGCGAACGCGGCGATGATGCGTTCGGCCACGGCGGCGCCGTGCACATGGCCGTCGCAGCGGTCGAGCAGGACGACGAATTCATCGCCGCCGAAGCGCGCCACGCGGTCCTGCGGGCGCAGCAGCGACAGCAGGCGCGTGGCCGCTGCCTGCAGCAGGCGGTCGCCGGCGCCGTGGCCGTGGGTATCGTTGACCTGCTTGAAGTCGTCCAGGTCGATGAACAGCAGGGCGGCCACGTCCCCTTCGCAGCAGGCGCGTTCCAGGGCATGCTGGGCAAACGCGAGAAAGGCGTGCCGGCTGGGCAGGCCGGTCAGGCTGTCTTCGTTGATCAGGCGCGCGGTCTGCGCTTCGTGCGCCTTGCGTTCGCTGATGTCCTGCAGCGTGATGGCGAGGTCCTGGCCGACGCGCACCAGGCGCCGGTGGCCCCAGGCGATGTTGATGCGCCCGGCGCCTGGTGCGTCGCCGTCGATGCGGCGGTCTTCTTCGTAAAAGCCGCTGTCCATGGCGATCGTGTAGGACGCGAACAGCGCCGCGTGCGCCGTGCCGACTTCCACTTCGGACAGCAGGCTGCCCACCAGGGCGGCGCGCTGGTAGCCGTAGAACCAGGCGCCGCGCTCATTGCAGTCGACGATCCGGAAGTCGTTGATGACGCCTTTGCGGTCGCGCAGCGGCGACACCATGTAAAAGCCATCCTTGGCGTGTTCGGTCGCGGCGCGGTAGACACGCCGCACGTCGTCCTGCTCGCGTCCCCGTGCGGCCGACCGCAGCGTCAGCATGCTGCCCAGCGCCGCCAGCACGGCCAGCGCCACCGATGCGCCCAGGGCGTTGTTGCGGCTGGCGCGCCAGTGGCTGGCGGCCGGCGCCAGCGCTTCGTCCACGCCCAGCGCGACCAGCGCCGTGACCGGATAATCGCCCGAGCGCTGCCAGCCCAGCATGCGGATGCGGCCGTCGCCGCCCGCTTGCCCTTGCATGCCGGCCGGGCCTGCGAGGATGACGTTTTCGTGCGGCAGGAGCGTTCCCAGCCGGCCCATGTGGGGCGCGTGGCGGCTGTCCTGTTCGATGCGCAGCAGGCCGTTGGCCGCAGCGACGCCGAGCAGGCCGGTGTTGCCCAGCATGGCCCGGCTGCCGAACGCGGTGAAGTAGCCGGCGTCGATGGCCATCACGACCACGCCGTCGAAGGCGTCGTCGGCCTGTTCGAGCCGGCGCGTCAGCAGCACGACGTCGCGCCCTTCCGTCAGCACCTGCCCCGCGCGGGCGGACGGCACGACGCCGATGCGCAAGGCGCTCGAGTTGCTGTCGCGGTGGGCGGCAAAAAAATCGGCGGTGGCAAAACTGGCGGCGCCGTGGCGCGCGCGTGTCGAGGAGCGCAGGGTCCCGCGACGGTCCAGCACGCTGACACTGACAAAGGCCGTATCGCTGAACATGCCTTCGGCTTTCATGTCTTCCAGCAGCGTGGGCCGGTGGGCATGTTCCCAGCTGTGCTTGAGTTGCATGGTGACCTGGTCCATCTGCGCAAGCGAGCGGGTCAGGTATTGCGCGTAGGCTTCGGTAAAGGTGGCGGTTTGCTGCACCAGCAGGGCGCGCGCCGCATCCCGTTCGCTGCGGGCGCTGGCCACGCTGTTGGCCCACAACGCGGCGCCGAGGAGGAGGGCGCATGCCGGCCAGGCCAGGTACAGGTAAGGTTTGGTGCGGGACAGGATTTTCAGGATGATCGGCATGGACAGGCTATCGGGTGGCGTCATCAGTGCGTCATATCGGGCGGGCACACTGGCGTGGTCATGTGCAGCGCGGCTGCGCAGGCAGCTTTGTCCGGTCGGCTCGAGCATCGGCACCAATTCCCGCAGCGCTGGCCCGGCCAGCCTGCACCGCGCGCACACGGATTGATAATAAGCAATCTATATGACTAGTGCATGACTCTCGGTCACTTGCCGGCATCGACACGGCCGCAGCGCGTACTGTCACCGTGCTGTCACACTTTTTCTCTAAGATAGTGGGTTCATTCGTTCAGGAATTGCCCCACATGGAAATGAAGTCAGGCAACGCCGCTGTCACCCGCGCCGCGATCCCGGAAACCGACCAGTACCTCAACCGCGAACTCTCGCTGCTCGAGTTCAACATGCGCGTGCTGGCCCAGGCCGAGGACGTCACGCTGCCATTGCTGGAACGCTTGCGTTTTCTGTGCATCGTCAGCAGCAATATCGATGAGTTCTTCGAAGTGCGCGTGGCCAGCCTGCTGGCGCAGCACAAGATCGACACGGACCACGGCGACCTGTCGGGCCTGTTCGCCACGACGCTCGAACACGTCAGCGCCGAAGCGCGGCGCCTGATCACGCGCCAGTACGCGCTGCTCAACAACGAGATCCTGCCGCAGCTGGCCGAGAACGCCATTTTTCTGTTGCGCCGCAGCGACCGCAATCCGGCCCAGAGGGCCTGGGTGAAACGCTATTTCGACGAACAGGTGCGTCCATTGCTCACGCCCGTCGGGCTCGACCCGGCGCACCCGTTTCCGCGCGTGATCAACAAGAGCCTCAATTTCATCGTCGAACTGGCCGGCAAGGATGCGTTCGGGCGCGGCAGCGGCATTGCCATCATGAAGGCGCCGCGCGTGCTGCCGCGCGTGATCCGCCTGCCGGACGAATTATCCGAGCACAAGGGCGCGTCCTACTGCCTGCTGTCGTCGGTGATCCAGTCGCACATCGCCGACCTGTTCACGGGGCGCGAAGTGCTGTCGTATTCGCAGTTTCGCGTCACGCGCAACAGTGATTTGTGGGTCGATGAAGACGAAGTCAAAAACCTGCGCCAGGCGCTGCAAAGCGGCCTGCACAGCCGGCACTACGGCTTTGCCGTGCGCCTCGAAGTGGCGCATGGTTGCCCCCCGCATTTGTCCGACTTTTTGCTCGACCAGTTCTGCATCGACCGCAGCCGCCTGTTCGCCGTGGACGGCCCCGTCAACATGGGCCGGCTGCTGGAAATCGTCAACAGCAATGCGCGTCCCGAACTCAAATTCGCCCCGTTCATGCCGGGCTTTCCGGCCAAGCTGGGCAACCGCGACATCTTCGCCACGCTGAGGAAGCAGGACGTCCTGCTGCACCACCCGTTCCAGTCGTTCCAGCCGGTGATCGATTTCATCAAGGAAGCGGCGCGCGACCCCGAGGTGCTGGCCATCAAGCAGACGATCTACCGCGCCGGCATGGATTCGGAACTGGTCGAAGCGCTGATCCGCGCGGCCGTCAGCGGCAAGGAAGTGACCGTCATCGTCGAGCTGATGGCGCGCTTCGACGAAGAAGCCAACATCAACTGGGCCGAGCGCCTGGAAGAAGCCGGCGCACAAGTCGTGTACGGCATCGTCGGCCTGAAGACCCACGCCAAGATGGCGCTGGTGCTGCGCCGCGAGGGCGGGGTGCTGCGCAGCTACGCGCACCTGGGCACCGGCAACTACAACCCGACCACGGCGCGCCACTACACGGACTTTGGCCTGATGACGGCCGACCTGGCGCTGACGAGCGACGTCAACGAAGTGTTCATCCATTTGACCAGCCTGACCCGCCCGAAGGCGCTGGAAAGCCTGTGGCTGGCGCCGTTCACCCTGCAAAAGCACATGGTCCAGGCGATCCGCAAGGAAGCGGCGATCGCGCGCAGCGGCAAGCCGGCGCGCATCATCGGCAAGATGAATTCGCTGACGGACGAGACCATCATCCGCGCGCTGTACGACGCGTCCAACGACGGCGTGCGCATCGACCTGATCGTGCGCGGCGCCTGCGCCTTGCGGCCGGGCGTGGCCGGCCTGTCGAAAAACATCCGCGTGCGCTCGGTCGTCGGCCGCTTCCTCGAGCACACCCGCATCTTCTACTTCCGCAACGAGCGCGACAGCCAGGTCTACCTCAGCAGCGCCGACTGGATGAGCCGCAATATGCTGCGCCGCGTCGAAGTCGCCTTCCCGGTGAAGTCGCAC
>Ga0247814_10001946_pt1 | contig 11633 bp, 11 predicted proteins | sample UWRJL179409R1_FD_179947 | JGI IMG/M metagenome (GOLD analysis project Ga0247814, IMG submission 179947) | Plant litter microbial communities from Arlington Agricultural Research Station in Wisconsin, United States - UWRJ-L179-409R-1 | ecosystem: Environmental > Terrestrial > Plant litter >...
AACTTACGGCAAATGCAGCAGCTGGCGGGTAACGGCCAGGGCCACGTCGAACGGTACGGTACTGCGCACGATCTTGACCATGACGCTGGCGCCCAGCCATTGTTGATACAGGCTGGCGGCAACATCGGCCGCGCTGCCATCGATGCGCACCGACTGGTCGGCCACGCCGTGTTCCAGCGCCGCCGTCAGGCGGGTGATGATGCCCGAGGTGCCGGCATCGAGGGCCAGGCGCATGGCTTCGGACAGGTCTGCCACTTCCGCCGCCAGTTTCACGGCCAGGCATTTGCCCTGGCAATCGGAAAACGACTGGTTGTCTTTCCAGCTGGCGAAATAGGCCAGCAAGCGCTGCGCCACCGGCCCGCCCGCATGTTCCAACAGATCGTCCATCTCGGCGAGGTACGCCGTGAAATAATTGTCCAGCAGCGCTACACCGAACGCATCCTTGGAACCGAAATAGTGATAGAACGATCCCTTGGGCACGCCAGCCGCACCGAGGATCTCGTTCAGGCCCACTGCCGAGAACCCCTTGCCGGACATGATGCGCTGCCCGACCGCGAGGATCGTGCTGCGAACTTCCGAACCTTCGTGTGCGTTTGCTTTCAACATGGGATGGACTATAAGCCGAATTAGACCAGTCGTCTAGCATTTTTTTGCCGGGCGAAAAAAGGGCTGCCCGCAGGCAGCCCTTGCCGCTCGTTACTTCCCGCTTCAGTTAAAACGTGTAGCTGGCCCGGGCATAGTAGTAGCCGCCGTTGATGCCGAACGGCGAGAAGCTTGGATATTGCGTCACTGCCGCGTTGTCCAGTGCCGCCCGCTGCGCCGCCACCAGTTGCGGATTGACCTTGTCCGGGTACTGGTTGAACAGGTTGTTGGCGCCGATCGACAAGGTGATGTCTTTGGTCACGCGGGCCGAAACTTCCAGGTCCGTGAGGGCTTTCGCCTTGATCTTCGTTTCGAAATACTGGCCGCCGTCTTCGGTGCCGTATTGCGACGAGGAACCGTAGAACGATTCACGCAGGTTGACGGTCCAGATGCCCAGTTTCCACAGCGCGCCCAGGTTCAAACGGAACTTCGGCGATGCCGTTTCCAGGTCGGAAATGGCGGCCTGGTCGAGCAGGGTCTGCGGCTGCAGCTGGGTTGGCGCCTGGTTGATGCTGACGACATCGGTCGTGTTGTAGCTCGCTGCCGCCGACCATGCCACGCGGCCATTGGTGCCGAAGTTCGAGTTGGTGGTGAACACGGCTTCCACGCCGCGCGTGCGGGTGTCGACGGCGTTCGAGAAGATGTTGATCCCGGTTTGCGTGACGGTTGGATCGAGCACGTTGCCGTTCGCCTGGATGGCGGCGACAACTGCCGCCGAATTGGTCGCGCCGCCGGAACCGTAGATGGCGCCGCTGCCAACGATGCGGTCGCGGATTTCGATCTGGTAAGCATCGAACGTCAGCGCCACATCCGCGGCAGGGTGGAGCACGAGACCCGCACTGTAGTTGCGCGATTTTTCAGGCTTCAATCCATTCACGCCGACCAGGGCGGCACCGGCCGAGTTCGGCGCCAGCTGCACGAAGGCCGACGTCGGCGAGACGTTGGTGGCCGAGTAGTATTGCTCGGCCATCGTCGGTGCGCGGAAACCGTTACTGATCGTGCTGCGGATCGCCACTGCCGGCGAGAAGTCGTAGCGGCCCGTCAGCTTGCCGACTTTGGCGCTGCCGAAGTCAGAAAATTTCTCGTAGCGGGCGGCCGCGTCGAGTTTGAGGCCGGCAATGGGCGAACCGGCCAGGTTGACATAGCCGGCGTTGTTGTAGCGGCTGTGGTGGCCGGCGTCGGTCAGCAGGAAGCCCGGATACGACTGCGAGCCTTCCTTGTAGCGGGCGGCAGGTTCGCCGGCGCCGATTTCATACGTGTCTTCGCGGTGCTCGTAACCGAAGGCGACGTTCAGCGGCGTGGCCCAGCCCACATCGTAGCCGCGCGACAGGTCGACGTTGCTGGTCCATTGCGAGGCGATGAACTGGCCGGCGTGGAAGTTGGTCGGCGTGCTGCCAGTGTCGTTGTAAAGCGAGACGTTAGCGCTGTGCAGGACGCCGATGTCGACCTTGTCCTTGCCGTAGGTGCTCGACAAATCCAGGTTCCAGCCGGCCAGCTTGCCGTTCGCACCCACCGTGACCTGGAAGTCGTCTTCTTCGATGGCTTCCTTCGGGTTGAAACCGAAGGGATACAGCGCCGGCAGGCGGTTTGGCAAGCGGTAGTTCTCAAATGCTTCGGCCTTTTTCTTGCCGTAGGTGGCCACGCTGTACAGCGACCAGTCCTGGTTCAGGTCGATGCCGGCGTTGAGCGAAGCGATCGACAGGTGATACGCCGCATCGCCTTGCACGTGATTGAGGTACGGGTAGCCGGGCGCCGTGAGCAGGTTCGGCATGGCCGCCTGGTTGGCGGGATCGACCACGCGCGGATCGATGGCGCCGCGGTCGCTGTGGCCGTGGTATTTCTGCTCCAGCGACAGGTTGATGAAGCTGGTCTCGGTTGGCGCAAAACCGGTGTTGAAGGAGATGTCGCCGGTTTTGCCGCCGCCATCCATGTACTTGCCGCCGCTGGTGGTAATCGTGCCGCCGCCGGTGTCTTTTTTCAGGATGATGTTGACCACGCCGGCAATCGCGTCGGTGCCGTACTGGGCCGCGGCGCCGTCCTGCAGCACTTCGATGTGGTCGATCGCTGCCACCGGAATGAAGTTCAGATCGGCTGCGGCGCCGCCCTGGTACGGCCCGCCCAGCACGGCGAGGTTGGCGGTGGTGTGGCGGCGCTTGCCGTTGACCAGCACCAGCGTGTCGTTCGGCGACAGGCCGCGCAGGCGGGCCGACAGCGTCAGTGCGGCGGCGTCGGCGCCAAACGCCTGGGCCGTGAACGATGGCATGTTTTGCGCCATCGCCTGGACCAGGTCGGGCTGGCCGGTGCGTTCCAGTGCGGTCGAATCGAGCACCTGCACGGGCGAGGCGCTGTCGATGGCGCGCAGGCCGGACGTCCGCGTACCGGTCACGATCACCGAACTTATTTTCTCTTCGGGCAGGTCGACAGGGGCGGCAGCGGCGGCCACCGCCATGTCCTGCGCCATGGCCGGGGCGGCATGGAGCAGGGCGAAACAGGCGCTGGCAACGGCCAGTGAAAGTGCGGTGCGGCGAAGGTTCGCGTCAGGCATGGTAGGGCTCCTAGGGATGGACATCGTTAAATTTTGGATGCAACGGTTCCTCCCGCAACGGCGTGCGGGTTTTCTTCTTCTGGTGAAACCGGCCCGGGCAGCCGGCGGGCCTTACTTTTTAGGCGGCGGCGGTGGCGGTGGCATCACCTTGGCGGCAGTCGCTTCGATCTCGATCAGCCCGCCCGGCATCGGCAAACCGGCCACTTGCAGTGCGGTACGCACCGCCTTGTTCGGTTGTGCGCTGCTGCCGAAGAACTGGCTGTAGGCAGCGTTCAGGCCGTTGAAGTCCATCTTGCCGTCCAGCTTCGGGTCGCCCACCATGAAGACATTGACTTTCACGACGTCGGCCAGGCTCAGGCCTTCGGCAGCGAGCAGCTTGTCGATCTTTTGCAGGATCGACGTGGTCTGGGTCTGCGTGTTGCCATAGGCTTCGATCGACCCTTTCGGCGCGTCCGGATTGGCGACATCGGCCAGCGTGCCGCTGACAAACACCAGGCGCGCGTTGGACGGCACGGCGACGGTCAGCGAAATGGGGAAGGTGGAACCGGGCACGCCGGTGCGCTTGATTTCTTGCGCGTGGACGGCAGGGGAGACGAAGGGCGCCGCCAGGACGGCGGTGGCGAGGAGCTGTTTCAGCAGGACGGACATGCGCATACGGATTCCTTGGAGTCAAACTGGATTGGAACAAAAGAGCCACACCGCGACGGCGTGCATGTGTGCTGCCGTCGAGTGTCTATTAAGCAAGACGTATGCCACTGTCCATACGCCATGGCCGGCGGGCCGGGCTGGACGCAGCGCAGAGGGAGGCGCGATGTACGTCAAGCTTTTGCCAAGGACAAAACCGGTGCGTCCGCCTGCACCGTGCCGCATTTCGATACTAGAAGTTGCACCATAGCGATTTGACACGCACCATAATGGCGTTCGCGTGGCGCAGTCGTATGCAGGCTGGGTCGATACAATGGACGCTTGGAAATTTTCGACTATTTCAGAAAATAATGACGATGCTGGCACCCCGTATTCCAAGAATGGCCAGGGCGCTTGTGCTGGCGTGCGTGGCGTGCGCGTCCGGCACCGCTGGCGCGGCCACGGCGAGCGTTTGCTACGGCACATCCAGCCACGGCCGCTTGCAGGACGGCGTGCAATTGCCAGCGACCGGCAACAACTTCGTCGCCTACAGTGTCCTGGGCACGCAGATGGGCCGCACATGGGTGCATGGGTCGGTGGCGCAGGTCATGCTGGCCGCCTGGCAACAGCTGGAAACGACTGCGCCCGGCATCACGTACGTGTATGGCGAAACGGGCCACCGGGCGGGCGGCCCCATGCCCCCGCATCGGACCCACGAGGCCGGCATCGCGGTCGACTTCATGGTGCCGGTCCGCGATGCGTCCGGCCAGCCGGTCCGCTTGCCGGCCACGGCGCTGAACAAATACGGTTACGCGTGGGAGTTCGATGGCGCCGGCAAAGCGGGTGGTTTGACGATCGACTATGAAGCGCTGGGCGAGCACCTGTTCCAGCTCGACCGCGCCGGCAAGCGCATGCACACGCCGGTGGCCCGGATCATCTTCGATCCGCGCCTGATGCCGGCCTTGTTCAACACGCGCCACGGCCCGGCGTTGCAGGCGCTGCCGTTCATGCGCGGCAAGCCGTGGATCCGCCACGACGAGCACTATCACGTGGATTCGGCATACCGTGCCGCCCATTTAATGGCTGAGCGACATCGGACAGGCCCGGCGCAGATTGTTCTTGTTACAACTGCTTGCACCTGATACCGATCTGTGCCCCTGAAACACCCGATACCGGCTATTCTGATCACTCGCCGCCAAGCGGCAATCAAAACAAATAGAGGTCTACCATGAACTTTGCTACCCCATTCCAATCGTCGCGCAAATCTGCGCTGTTGATCGCCGCATTCGTCACCTCGATGGCCGCCGCGCCAATGGCCGTGCAGGCCCAGCCGCGCGACCATGGCTGCCGCGATTGCGGTACTGTCGTATCGAGCCGCACCGTCGAGCAGGCCCAGAAAGCCAGCGGCCTGGGCGCAGTCGGTGGCGCAGTGGTGGGCGGCTTGCTGGGTAACCAGGTCGGTAGCGGCAGCGGCCGCACGCTGGCAACGGTTGCCGGTGCTGCCGCCGGCGGGTATGCCGGTAACAATATCGAGCGCAGCCGCAACACCAGGATGGTCACCGAAACCCGTGTGCGCATGAGCAACGGTTCGATCCGTACCTTTACCAACCAGGGTACCTATCGCAAGGGCGCCCAAGTGCGCGTCGATAACGGCCGCCTGGAACGTCGTTAATTCCGAGCATGCCGGTTGAGCCGGGCGCGGCGCTGCCCTGGCGGCGCCGTCCGGCCGCCTGGCTTGCCGTGGCGCTGCTGGCCCTGCTGTTGTGGGCCAGCCTGTCGCCACTGCGTTACCCCAGCCGCGAGAAATTGATCGAGCTGGGGGGCGCGCAACCGGTTCCTGCTGCAGTGCGCCTGACGCTGGGCGTGCAGGATGTACTGCTGCTGCGTAACAACAGTGACACCCCCCATGTATTCGGCCAGCTGCGCGTGCTGCCTGGCCATCTGATCCGCCTGCCGTTCGAGCATGTCGCCAACCTCGACTTTGCCTGCAGCGCCCACCCGCGCGGCCAGGTCCTGGTGCAGGTCGTGGCGCCGCCCGACCCCGGCCTGGCGCGCCTGCGCTGGCGCTGGCACGGCATGGTCGACGCCCTGCGCTACCTGCCGCTGGTCGCCCCGGTCGTGTCATGAGAGTGCGGGCGTGCCGTCCCAATCGTGCTGCCATCATGGCGGCGATTCTGTCATCATCGAGGCCATGGCGACGATATCCCTTCCTTTATTTCCTCTTAGCACCGTACTGTTTCCTGGCGGCTTGTTACCCCTGCAAATCTTCGAGGTGCGCTACCTCGACATGATTGCGCGCTGCATTGCCGACGCGACGCCGTTCGGTGTGGTGCTGCTCACGCAAGGCAGTGAAGTACGCAGTCCCGAGCAGCGCGAGCGCTTCGCCGACACCGGGACGCTTGCGTCCGTCATCGATACCACCGGCTCCGTTGCGAACCTGCTGCAGGTCGTCTGCCAGGGCGGCGCCCGGTTCGAGCTGCTCTCGACCTTGCAGGGCGCGAACGGCTTGTGGATGGGCGAAGCGGAAGTGGTCGCGGACGACCATCCGGTGCACATCCCGGCCGAATTGCGCGGCGCCGCCGAAGCGCTCGAGCGCGTGCTGGCATCGCTGACCGACGTGCCGAAACACCGTTGGCCGGTGCAGCCGCCGTTCCAGCTGGACGACTGCGGCTGGGTCGCGAACCGCTGGTGCGAACTGCTGCCGCTGCCCGACGGTCAAAAGCACCAGATGCTCATGCTCGACAACCCCCTGATCCGCCTCGAGTTGCTGCACGACGTGCTCGATGAACATGGCATGCTCACCTCCTGATCGGAGTATGCTGTTGCGTAGGTTTTTCTTCTCAAAATCATCTGGCTTCGCCAGTGATTTTTAGCTGGAGCATTTCCAAACAAGAGTAGGGGTTCACTTTTGTTTGAACGGAGGCTGTATGAGCTTTTCCGACGAAGTCTTGATCGCTTATGCGGACGGCGCCCTGGCCGAGCCCGTGCGCAGCGAAGTGGCGCGTGCGGCGCTGGCCGACCCGCAGGTGGCCGCGCGCCTGGCGCGCTACCAGGCCTTGCGCGGCAAGGTGCGGGGCGCCCTGCGCAGCGTCGGCGGCGCCCGCGCCCCGGTCCTGGCGGCCAATATCATCGACCTGGCCGCCGAGCGCGCCTCGCGCCAGCCCCTGCCCACGTTGCCCAGCCAAATGTTGCCCGCCACGCCGCCGCGCATGCCGCGCCGCTGGCACCGGTGGGTGGCCTGCGCCGTCGCGCTGGTGCTCGGTGGCGTCCTGGGCGCCGGCGCACTGCTGGCGTCGAACGACACGATCACGCTGGCGCAGGTGGGCGGCGTCGATGGCGCCCTGGTCGCTGCCGGCGCGCTCGATACCGCGTTGTCGAAACAGCTGGGGCACCTGTCCCAGGATGGGGCCGTGCGGATGGGGGTGAGTTTTGTGGCGAAGGACGGCAATTACTGCCGCAGCTTCCAGCTCGACCGCGCGGCCGGCCTGGCGTGCCGCAATGCCAAGCGCTGGCAGCTGGCGGTGCTGGTGCAGACGCCCCAGCGCGCCCCCGGGACGGCGCGCCTGGCCTTCAGCGCCACGCCGGAGGTGGTGATCGCGGCAATCGACGAGCGCATCACCGGTTCCGCGCTCGATGCCAGGGGCGAGCAGATCGCGCTGCGGCTGGGCTGGCAGCGCTGAGGGTCGATCCGGTCAGGCGGTGACGTCGACCGTGCTCGTGCTCGAGACTGCACTGTCGCCGCTGTTTTCCACATACTGCTGCAGCTGGTCGAGCGCGCGTGCCAGGTCCTTGTCGCTGTCGGCGCCACCGGCTTTGCTGCCCGGCTTGCCTTCCGCCTGCGCCGCCATCAGTTTCTTGTAGGCCGCCGCTTCCGCATCGCTGACGGTGCCATCGGTATCCGTATCGGCTGCCTGCACGTACTTGTTGTCTGACTCGGTGCTGCTGGCGGCGACCGGCGCCGCGCCACCGCCGCCACCCGCCGGCGGTGCACCCTTGGCGGCGCTGGCCGTACTGGCCGAGCCCGTGGCCGCCACGCTGGTGGCGTCTTCCTCGCTGGCCGCTTCATCGACGTTGGCGACGCCGGTTGCGCCGGCCGCCTGCGACTTGTCGACCCGGCTGCTGTCGAACTGCGCATTGAGTTCATCGGCCACCTTGCTCACCGCTGCTGACAATTCGCTCTGGGTAATTTTGCCATCGCTGTCGCCGTCGAACAGCTTGATCATCTCGGCTGCGTCGTCGTCGTTGTCGGTCGATCCGGCTTCATCCGTGCCGAGGGCTGCCGTCAGGTCGGCCTGGTCGACGAAACCTTGTTTTTTCGTATCGAGCTTGTTGAACAGCGATTCCGACCAGTTATTGACGGTGCTGCTGCTAATCGGTGCGACCATGATGTGTTCCTTTGCGTGAGTCTTGTCATGTTATCGGCAAGATAGCCGGCAACAACAGGGGCGCGGATGTAAAGGCATGTAAAGCTGCAATCTTCAGCACCCGCCTTGGAGGGCGAAATGTGGCGCATTGGTATCAATACGACGAGAACTGCGTGATAACTAGCAGTTATAATCACGACCTTAAGTATCGTCATCTTGTTACCTTTTGGAGTGGTGCATCTTGTATCCTATCGTTGTCGACCTGGACGGCACGCTGGTCCACACGGATATGTTGCACGAGTCCGCCTTGCGGGCTTTGCGCTACAAACCGGGCCATTTGTTGCGGATGCCCGGATGGTTGCATACCGGTAAAGCGGCATTCAAGCAGGCCCTTGCCCACGCCACCCATTTCGATCCAACGGCGCTTCCTTACAACCTGGCGCTGATGACCTGGCTGCGCGAGCAGCGTGCGTTGGGACGCCATGTGATCCTGTGCACTGCGGCGGACACGTTGATCGCCGGCGCCATTGCCCGCCACCTCGATTTGTTCGATGAAGTCATTGCCAGCGATGGCGTGGTCAACCTGGCCGGGCGGAACAAGGCCGATGTCCTGGAACAGCGTTTCGGGCGCGGGGGCTTCGACTATGCGGGCAATTCCCAGGCCGACCTGCATGTGTGGGAGCGCGCGCGCCGCGCCATCGTGGTCAATGCGTCGGCCACGGTATCCGACGCGGCGGCCAGCCGCTTCGATGTCGAGCATGTGTTCGCCTCCCCCGGCGCCGGCCTGGCAGTGGCCCGCAAGGCGCTGCGCGTGCACCAGTGGCTGAAAAACCTGCTGCTGTTCATTCCATTGCTGGCGGCGCACCGCTATGGCGACCTGCAAGCGTGGGGGGCGCTGGTGCTGGCTTTCATGGCCTTCAGCCTGTGCGCGTCGGCAGTCTACGTCGCCAACGATTTGTTCGACCTGGACAGCGACCGCCAGCACCCGCGCAAGCGCTTCCGCCCGTTTGCATCCGGCGTCCTGCCGGCCTGGATCGGCGTGGCGGCAGTGCCGCTGCTGCTGGCAGCGAGCATGTTGCTGGCGCTGGGCGCCGGCGGCCGTTTCGTGGCTTGGCTGCTGGTGTATTTTTGCGTGACCTGCCTGTACACCGTGGCCCTTAAGCGGCTGGTGCTGGTCGATTGCATCGCGCTGGCCATGCTGTATACCTTGCGCGTGGTGGCCGGCGCGGCGGCGGCGGATGTGGTCCTGTCGTTCTGGTTGCTGGCGTTTTCCATCTTCCTGTTCCTGTCGCTGGCATTCCTCAAGCGCTACGCCGAACTGCAGGTGCAGGTGCTGGCCGGCGAAACGACCGTCCATGGCCGCGGCTACATCACGTCCGATGCGCCGCTGGTGCAGATGCTGGGCATTGCGTCGGCATACGCAGCCGTCATCGTGCTGGCGCTGTACCTGAACAGCGACGCCGTCGCGGCCCTGTACCGCGCGCCCCACGTTGTCTGGGGCGCCGTGCCGGTCATGCTGTTCTGGGTCAGCTGGGTCTGGCTGCGCGCCCATCGGGGCGAGATGCACGACGACCCCCTGGTGTTTGCCGTCAAGGACCGCGCCAGCCTCGCTGCCGGCCTGTTGTTCGCGGCTGCCGTGGTCGGCGGCGCGACGGGAATGCCGCTGTGAGGATGGCCGCGTGGGGAAGGCTGAGCGCCGACGAACACGAGGTCGTCGCCTTGCGCGATGCCGGCAGCGTTGCTGCCAGGCTGGCGCGCGACCGCACCGGGCTGGCCCATGGCATGGGGCGCAGCTATGGCGATGTCGCCCTCAACCCGGGCGGGCGGTTGTGGCTGGCGACGGGCCTTGACCGCTTCATCGATTTCGATCCGGTGACCGGCGTCCTGCACTGCGAAGCGGGCGTGTTGCTGCGCGATATACAGCAGTTCTGCATCCCGCGCGGCTGGATGCTGCCGGTGTCGCCCGGCACGCAAATGGTGACGGTGGGCGGCGCCATCGCCAATGACGTCCATGGCAAGAACCACCATGGCGCAGGCGCATTCGGCAACCATGTGCGCAGCCTGGCGCTGGCACGCACCGATGGCAGCAGCATGGTGTGCGGGCCGCAGGCCGCGCCAGCGTGGTTTGCCGCGACGGTCGGGGGCATGGGCCTGACCGGCGTGATCGTGCGCGCCGAACTGCAGTTGCAGAAGGTGGCGGGACCGTGGCTCGATACCGAAACGGTGCCGTTCGCTGCACTGGACGATTTCTTCACCGTGTCCGATGCCTCCGAGCGCGACTGGGAACATGGCGTGGCGTGGATCGATTGCCTCGCTGCGCGCGGACGCGGCCTGTTCATGCGCGCGCGCCCCAACCAGCGCCCCGATGCGCGCCAGGAAACCCGTGGCCGCACGGTGCCGTTCACGCCGCCGGTGTCGCTCATCAACGGCGTGTCGCTGCGCGCCTTCAACGCCTTGTACTACCACCGGAACACGGCGCGGGCCGGCGCCGCCGAAGCCCACTACCAGGACTTTTTTTATCCGCTCGACAAGCTGCTGGAATGGAACCGCATCTACGGCCCGCGCGGATTTTTCCAGTACCAGAGCGTGGTCCCGCGCGCTGCCGGCGCCGATGCGGTGGCGGCCATGCTGGGCGCGATCGCGCGCGCCGGGGAAGGCTCCTTCCTGGCGGTGTTGAAGACGTTTGGCGACCGCCCCGCCGCAGGGATGATGAGCTTTGCCCGCCCCGGCGTCACACTGGCGCTCGATTTCCCCAACCGCGGCGCGCGCAGCGCCCGCCTGTTCGGCGAGCTCGATGCCATCGTCCGCGCCGCCGGCGGGTGCCTGTACGCCGCCAAGGATGCGCGCATGCCGCGCGACTTGTTCGAGTCGGGCTATCCGCGCCTGGCCGAATTTCGCGCTTACCGCGATCCGGGGATCAGCTCGGCCATGTCACGGCGCCTGCTGGGCAGTTGATGTGGCCACGGCCTGCACGCGCAGCCGGTCCTGGCCGTAGACGAGCACGGTATAGCCGCCGCAGGTGGCGGTGTGCGCCGGCGGGCCGTTGAGGGCGATCAGCCGGGCCACCGGCAACACGTACTCGTCCCCGCCGTTATTGCTGACGATGGCGAAATCGTAAGCAGGGCGGAAGTACCTGGCCGAGGTGATCCAGGGATGTTCGGACAAGTTGCCCATGTGCTGGGCCACGGTCAGGCGATGCTTGCTCAACGCCTGCAGCCATTTCGCATCCCAGTAGCCGGCGATGCCGTTGTGCACATCGGCAGTGGCCAGCGCCTGGTCGATGCAGGCGACCGCGGACGGATACCCGGCCGGCTCGGCTCCGGTGCGGCGTACCGCTGCCCAGGCATCGGCGCCCAGCAATCCTACCACCATGGCAACCACGGACAGGCTGGTGGCAGAAAACCAGGCCGCCCGCCAATGCGCCAGCAATATGGCCGTGACGACGAGCGGCCAGGTTA
>Ga0247814_10001948_pt1 | contig 11628 bp, 11 predicted proteins | sample UWRJL179409R1_FD_179947 | JGI IMG/M metagenome (GOLD analysis project Ga0247814, IMG submission 179947) | Plant litter microbial communities from Arlington Agricultural Research Station in Wisconsin, United States - UWRJ-L179-409R-1 | ecosystem: Environmental > Terrestrial > Plant litter >...
AGAAGATCAAAAATATCATGTTTCTGATGTTGAAATCCCTCTTACTACAGCAGGAATTGCTGAAAAAACAGAAGGAAAAGGATACATCCGTTACGTAAGATTAAGCAAAATATAATAGCATAGTAGATGACTCTTTCTTTTTGGCGGTACTCACACCTCGCTTTGGCGGTATTTTCTGCTGCATTTTTACTTATTGCATCCGTAACAGGTACTATACTTGCGGTAGATGCTATACAGGAGAAAATACCACCACATCGGGTGGAAAATTTCGATGAAATTACTTTGGGACAAACTTTGCCTACCCTTCGTAAAACCTTTCCCGAAATAACCGAATTGAGTATCGACCACAATCAGTTTGTAACCCTACAAGCGATTGATAATGATGGAAACGATGTCAATGCTTATATTAATCCGACAACAGGAAAAATCATTGGTACACCAACTAAAAAAAGCGATTTTATTAATTGGAATACCAGCTTACACCGTTCTTTATTTCTACATGAAACAGGACGAATTTTCATAGGAATCAATGCTTTTTTATTAGTCCTAATTGCTATTTCAGGTTTTGCGCTTGTTATCAATAGACAACGAGGTTTACGCAATTTCTTTTCTAAAATTATCAAAGAGTATTTTGCGCAATACTACCACGTTTTATTGGGACGTTTGGCATTAATTCCCATCTTGATTATAGCCCTTACTGGAACTTATTTGTCAATGGATCGTTTTCATCTTTTCGAAAACAAAGATGAAAAACAAACGGAAACCTCAGCAACAACTAATTCTAAAAAAACATTCGATTTAAAAAATACTCCTTTAGCGAATGTTACTAAAATAGAATTTCCTTTTTCGGACGATCCTGAAGATTATTACATCTTTGAATTAAAAGACCGAAAAATAGAAGTCGATCAATATTCGAATGCGATTGTTTCTGAAGAACAATTCCCTACTACAAAACTTTTATCCGATTTAAGTTTAGACTTGCATACCGGAAGAGCAAATAGTATTTGGGCATTCATTCTCGGATTAGCATCTTTAAACATCCTGTTTTTTATCTATTCCGGATTTGCTATGACTTTTAAAAGAAGAGCAAGCCGTATTAAAAATAAATTTAAAGCTGATGAAAGCAAATACATTTTGTTAGTAGGTTCCGAAAACGGGAGTTCGTTGCGTTTTGCCAATGCTATTCTAAAAGAATTAATTGGTCACGGAGAAACTGCTTTTATTTCTCAATTAAATAATTACACCAGCTATCCAAAAGCCGAACATCTACTGATTTTTACCTCAACTTATGGTTTGGGCGATGCGCCATCTAATGCGAGTAAGTTTGTAACTCTTTTAGAGAAAAATTCGCAAAAACAACCAATCAGTTATTCTGTAATTGGTTTTGGTTCTAAATCCTATCCAGATTTTTGTGGTTATGCTAAACAAGTTGATGCACTCTTGGAAACCAAAAGCTGGGCAAATCGTTTGTTAGAATTGCAAACCGTAAATGATAAATCAGCTGAAGAATTTGTCAATTGGGTACAATTATGGAGTGCTAAAACTGGAATTTCACTAAGCACTACTCCATCGGTTTACAATCATATTCCAAAAGGACTGCAGCAATTAATGGTTTTAGATAAAACTACCATTTCAGAAACTGACCAAACTTTTTTACTGACTTTAAGAGCCGGAATACGAAGCAAATTCACATCGGGAGATCTTTTAGCTATTTATCCGGCTAATGACAATCGCGAACGTTTGTATTCTATTGGAAAAAGAAATGGAAATCTTCAATTAGCAGTAAAATTACATCCTTCTGGTTTAGGCTCTGGATTTTTATACAATTTAAAAGCAGGAGACACCATTAAATCGCAAATCATTAGCAATCATGCTTTTCATTTTCCAAAAAAAGCAAGCCAGGTCGCTCTAATTTCTAACGGAACAGGAATTGCTCCTTTTCTGGGAATGATTGCACAAAACAAGAAAAAGACTAACGTTCATTTGTATTCAGGTTTCCGTCAGGAAACTGAAATTACCAAACATTATCAGGATTTTGCTAATGAGATGATTCAAAAGCAATACCTCACACAATTTCATTTGGCTTATTCCCGTGAAGCCAATCATCATTATGTGATGGATTTAATCCAAATTGATGCTGATTTCTTTGCCCAATTATTAAAAAATGGTGGCGTAATTATGATTTGTGGCGCATTAGCGATGCAATTTGATGTCGAAAAAGTATTGGACACTATTTGTATTTCTAAAAACAATACAAACCTTTCTGAATATAAAACCAAAGGACAAATCCTGACAGATTGTTATTAATTTTATGTAATATTACGAATGAAAACCAAATCCTTGTCAATTGTAAGCTTTTTTACATTTCTATTATTTGGATTGTCTTGTCATTCGCAAGTTTTACGAAAAAGAACGACAATGCTTATGGGCGGTCGTTTTGATATTAATATTGTAGCGCAGGATTCTCTTTCGGCTGAACAAAATATCGATATCATTATCGCCGAAATTAGCCGAATAGAAAATTTAATCTCCGACTGGAAATCAACTTCACAAGTTTCAGAAGTCAATCAAAATGCCGGAATTCGTCCTGTAAAAGTAGACCGCGAAGTTTTTGAATTGGCTCAAAGAGCTTTGCATTTTTCTGAGATTACTAATGGCGCTTTTGATATTAGTTTTGCGGCAATGGATCGAACTTGGAAATTTGACGGTTCGATGACCAAAATGCCAACTCCCGAAGCGATTAAAAAATCAGTAGAAAAAGTAGGTTATAAAAATATTATTCTGGACAGCCTCAATTCGACTATTTTCCTGAAATTAAAGGGAATGAAAATTGGATTTGGAGCACTTGGTGAAGGCTATGCAACCAACAAATGTCAGGAAATGATGCTTGCTAAAGGTATAAAATCCGGAATTGTAAATGCCACAGGCGACATGAGCGTTTGGGGAAGCCAACCTAACGGAAAACCCTGGAATATTGGTATAACAAATCCTTTTGATCCAAGCCAAATTTTAGCTACCATTTCACTAAAACAAGGCGCTGTGACAACTTCTGGCTCTTACGAAAAGTTTGTTGTTTTTAATGGAAAACGTTATTCTCATATTATCAATCCAACCACAGGTTATCCTGCAACCGGATTGTGTAGCGCAACGGTTTTTGGTCCCAATGCTGAAACTGCTAATGGTTTCAGTACCTCGGCGATGGTTTTAGGTAAAAAAGAAGCGATTCAACTTTTAAATAAATATCCTGAATATTATTTCATCATGATTACCGATTCGGGGAAAATGATAAAGTCTAAAAACTTCCCCAAAAATCAATTAAAGAAATACAAATAAGCTAGAAATTGCTTTTTATGACTTTAATTTAATAGTCCATTCAAAATCCATTTCCGAAACAGGTTCTCCCTTTTCATTTGTTCCAATAGATTTTAACCAAAAAGTTTGTCCTTCACCAGTGGCTATTGTATGCTGTATTGCTGTTTCTATTTGATTTTTATTTTGGCATTCAAAAGTAATTGTGCCAGTTGCTTTTTTGGTAAAACTACTTTTATTATTAGCCACAAGCATCGCAATATTTCGATTACTTTTTTGAATATGAAACATTACTAAAGCTCCTGTAGTTAATTCGGCAGCCATTGCCTGAACAGCAAAATACATAGAATTAAATGGATTTTGATTAATCCATCGGTGTTTTACTGATACTATACATTTGTCAAAAACGATTTCTTTTACCCGTACTCCACAAATAAATGCCGAAGGTAATTTGAATAATAAAAAACGATTCAGTTTTGTTGCTGTAAGTATCATAGCCTTGGTTTTGAAGTAATATACAACTTATTTTGGAATTCTGTTGGAATTCAAAATAGTTAATATTTTGTTAATATTTAGTACTTTGCAATACACAATACCTGCTTTAAGATATATATTTGTATTAGAAATTACTATATACTATTAAAATGGAAACCAAAAACGAAAAAACAATAGCAGCCTTAACACATTTAAGTGCACTATCACAGTACTTTATCCCATTTGGAAATTTTATTTTTCCGATAATTATTTGGAGCAGTAAAAAAGACAAATCGGAATTTATTGATTCTAATGGAAAAAATGTAATCAACTTTCAGCTGAGTTTATTACTGTATTCTATTATACTTATCCTTATTGCTGTCCCAACATTTATTACTGTAGTTTTTAGCAATATGAATTGGAATGAAATATTCAATGATCAAGACTATTATTGGAATGGTATAAATATGGCCGATAATATTGGTTTAATTACCTTGGGAATTATTGCAGTCTTATTAGTTGTTCTATTAAAAATAGTTGAATTTTTCTTAATCATAATTGGAACAATCAATGCTTCCAATGGAGAAAAATACAAGTATCCTCTAACAATAAACTTTATTAAGTAAACAAAATGATCCATCATGAACATTGAAAACACAAAAGCCCAGATGCGTAAAGGTGTTCTCGAGTTTTGTATCTTATCGGTATTAAAAGAAAAAGATGCCTATACATCCGAAATATTAGAGACCTTAAAAAACGCAAAATTATTAGTCGTCGAAGGCACTATTTATCCTTTATTAACACGCCTAAAAAACGACGGATTGTTAACCTACCGTTGGGAAGAATCCACCTCGGGACCACCAAGAAAATATTATGGTCTAACCGAAACAGGACAAACTTTCTTAAACGAACTCAATGGCACCTGGACTGAATTGTCTAATGCTGTAAATTTAATCACAAACCAAAACACAGAGTCATGAACAAAACTGTAAACATAAACCTAGGCGGTATGTTCTTTCATATAGACGAAGATGCATACCAAAAATTATCACGCTATTTTGACGCCATAAAACGTTCTCTTAAAAATTCTTCTGGTCAGGATGAAGTGATTAAAGATATCGAAATGAGGATTGCTGAATTGTTGAACGAAAAACAAAAAAGCGAAAAACATGTTGTGGGTTTAAAAGATGTAGACGAAGTTATCGCTATCATGGGACAACCTGAGGATTACATCATTGAAGATGAACCTAGAACTTTTGAAAATCCTTATCCTTTTACTGCAATTAAATCAAAAAAACTGTATCGCGATAGCGAAAAAGGAATGATTGGTGGCGTAGCAGCCGGGTTGGGTCATTATTTTGGAATTGATACAGTTTGGATTAGAGTAGCACTACTTTTATTGGTTTTTGCTGGATTTGGAACCGGAATCATTGCTTATATCATTCTTTGGATTGTCACTCCTGAAGCCCTTACCACTTCTGAAAAACTGGAAATGACAGGCGAAGCAGTCAATATTTCGAACATCGAAAAAAAAGTGAGGGAAGAATTTGAAAATGTTTCTGAAAAAATTAAAAATGTAGATTACGACAAATATGGCAACCAAATTAAACGCGGAGCTAACAAAGCAGGCAATTCAATAGGGAATTTTATCATCAGCGTTTTTAAAATTATAGCTAAGTTCCTTGGTATTATACTAATAATTTCAGGTCTGGCTACTTTAGTATTGCTACTTATTGGTGTTTTCACTTTGGGAACAAACACATTTATTGATTTTCCATGGCAAGGATTTGTAGAAACTGGTAATTTCACTGATTATCCTATCTGGTCTTTTGGCTTATTGATGTTTTTTGCCATTGGAATTCCGTTCTTTTTCCTGACTTTATTAGGATTTAAGCTTTTGTCACCACATACAAAATCGATTGGCTCTATTGCCAAATATACTTTAGTAGCGCTTTGGATTATTTCAATTGCTTTAGTGACATTTTTAGGAATTAAACAGGCTTCAGCCTTTGCAACTGACGGTCGCGTGGTTAAAAAAGAAACCTTAAACATTCCATTAAAGGATACTTTATTTATAAAATTCAAACACAACGATTACTTTTCGAAAGACATACATGATCATTCCGAATTTAAAATTACGACCGATTCGACTGATAATGATATTATCTATTCAAACGAGGTGCATTTTCGAATAAAAAAATCGAACGAAAATTATTCTTATATCCAAATCGAAAAAGAAGCCAAAGGAAAATCATTTTCGGAAGCCAGAGAAAAAGCAGAACAAATTCGTTACAAATATAAAATCATTGGAAACCAATTGGTATTTGACAATTACTTACTGACCGATTTAAAGAATAAATTTAGAAATCAGGAAGTAGAAATTACCTTATTTCTAATTGAAGGAACGCTTTTTAAAGTAGACGAAAGTGTTCATCATTACGACAATTCTGATGATGATTTCTTTGACTTTGATCATGATATAAACCAACCATTGTATCAAGTGGGTTATTCGGAAACATTCTGCTTGAATTGCTCTGATGATTCTATGGAAAATCCGGCTACAAATGCACCAGTTGGAGATTCTTCGGTAACCAACAATAAAACTGAAATCACAACAACTAAAGATAGTATAAAAGGTGTTACAAGACTAAAAATGGATAAAAACGGAATTATTATTAAAACCAATTAGTCATGCAAAAAATTAAATTAAAAATATTCATTTTATTCTCTTTTGCAATGTTGTCATTTACTTCATGTATCAATTATGAAAGAAATGAAATTGTAAAAACGTTAGATTCTTCAGGAGAAATAACACATGAGTCTAGGAATTTTGATGAAAATTTCGATAAAATTAATGTCAATAGTGATATCAATGTAATTATTGAGCAGTCTAACAAAACTGAAGTTACAGTAATTACTAATGAAGGTTTTCAAAACACAATAAAGACAAAAGTAGAGAATGGTACTTTGTATATTTCAAATACTACAACCAAAAGTAGTTTTTCGATATTTGGATTCAAGCGCACTAAGATTCACGATACAGCTACTAAAAAAGTCATTGTTAAAATTCCAATACTAAATGAAATAGAAGCAACTTCGGCATCAAAAATAGAAAATAAAGGAGTTTTAAGAGGAAACAGCATTACATTGAAATCATCAAGTGCAAGTGAAATAAATTTGAAGTTAGAATTCGAAAAAATTGATGCTGAATCCGATAGCGCCAGTAAAATAGATCTTGAAGGAATGGCAATTGATTTCAATGCAAATGCATCAAGTGCAAGTAAAATAGATGCCGATGATTTATTAGCAAACAATGTTACAGCTGAATCATCCAGTGCTTCAAAAATCAGTCTTCACCCCATTTTGAGTCTAAAAGCCGATGCAAATAGTGCGGGAGAAATTAAATACAATATCATTCCGAAGCAAATTGAAAAAACAGTCAACTCAGGAGGAAATATTATACAGGATTAATTAGAAAGTCTCGTTAAAAAACTGGAAGTCGCCTATTAATAATAGGCGATTTCTTTATATTTGTAGGTAACCTAAATAAAAAGGTCATTCTATTTTCAATAAACAAACTACCTCCCTATGAAAAAGATCAGCATTATACTCTTACTCTTTTTATCTACAACCCTAGTTTTAGCTCAGAAAAAAGAAAAAATAAGTGGTTCTAAAAGCGTAACTACAAAGCAAAAAAACATTGGCAATTTTAGTGCTATTGAAATAGAAGATAACTTTGAAATTTCATTAGAAAGAGGTGAATTTCCCGAAATAAAAATTGAAGCCGATGACAATCTTATGGATGTTATTGATCTTGAAATTACTGATGGTGTATTGCATATTTCGACCACTAAAAAAGTCCAAAAGAGCAAAGCTTTAAAAATTAAATTAACCTACACATCCGACTTGAACACCATTGTATCAAGAAATGATGCTATAATTAAAGTCATTCAAGAAATCCAAACGGACAATCTTAACATTAAAACTTTTGATAATTCTAAAGCTCTGGTGAATGCCAATACAAAGAATTTTGTTTTACAAGCCGATGGAAACTCAAAAGTAGAGTTGAATCTAAAAAGTGAAAAAACAAAAATAGAGCTGAGTAAAAATACCGAATTAAAATCTTTGGTTACCTCTAATGATTTTGCTTTAGACATGTATCAAAAAACGAAAGCAAAAATTGAAGGTACAGCCAATACTGCTGTCATTCGATTAGAAAACAATGCCGAACTGGAAGCTTCTAAATTACAAATAAACACAATAGATTTAACTACCGAAGGACAAAGTACCAGCAGCGTAAATGCTGTAAAAAACATCATTTTGAGTGCCAATGAAAAATCGGAAACAGATTTGTATGGTACTGCAAAAATTGAAATGAAACGATTTATCGATAAAGCAAAATTAGCTAAGAAATAGTTCTATTCGAAAAAAAATATAAGGTAAAAAAGGCTGTTTCAAAATGTTTGAAACAGCCTTTTTACTATTTTTAAAATATTATAATTATTCTTTAGCAGCCAAATATCTTTCGGCATCCAGAGCAGCCATACAACCTGTACCAGCAGCAGTAATTGCCTGACGATACACGTGATCAGCAGCATCACCAGCCACAAAAACACCTTCAATATTAGTTTTAGAAGTTCCTGGAGTATTGATAATATAACCTGTTTCGTCTAAGTTCAAATAGTCTTTAAAAATATCTGTATTAGGTTTATGACCAATAGCTACAAAGAAACCAGTTGCCGGAATATCATAAGTCTCGTTAGTAGTTTTATTCAAAACTTTGATAGCTTCCACTACCTGATTGTCTCCTAAAACCTCAACCGTATCATGATTCAATAAAATTTCGATATTCTCTGTTTTACGCACACGCTCTTCCATAATTTTAGAAGCTCTAAATTTCTCGCTTCTTACTAACATGGTTACTTTTTTACAAAGTTTTGATAAATAATGTGCTTCCTCACAAGCTGAATCTCCTGCTCCTACAATTACTACTTCCTGATTTCTATAGAAAAATCCGTCACAAACTGCACAAGCCGAAACTCCACCACCCATTTGTAAATAATGTTGTTCAGATGGCAATCCTAAATATTTAGCCGAAGCACCTGTAGAAATAATTACAGTTTCACAGTGTAATTCGATTTTATCGTTAATCCATACTTTATGAATATCTCCAGAAAACTCAACCTTAGTAGCCCATCCGTCACGGATATCAGCACCAAAACGCTCTGCTTGTTTTTGCAGCTGAATCATCATTTCTGGACCAGTAACTCCATTAACATATCCTGGAAAATTCTCTACTTCATTAGTTGTAGTCAATTGACCACCTGGTTGCATACCTTGGTATAAAACAGGATTCATATTGGCTCTAGCCGCATAAATTGCCGCAGTATAACCAGCAGGTCCTGAACCTATAATAAGACATTTTATTTTTTCGATTGTATCAGACATAATAATTAAGGTTTAATTTTAAAACAGCACAAAAATAAGTTTTTATTATTGGATAACGAGATTAGTGTAATCAGTTTTTATTATCTTAACATAATTATCTTTAATGTGTGATTTAGGCTTTTTATTTCAGGGATTTTAGAATAAAAATTTAAGAATTAGTAGGCTTTTTTATTGTTTTCCAATAGTCCTAAAAATTCCAAACAAAAAAACGGCGGCCTAAAAATAATTTTTAGACAGCCGCTCAAAAGAATTAAGTGGTATTAATTTAAGAGCTTGGCAATAACTCTCACAGTTCATTATTCCATTCAATTCACTTATTTATAAAACTTTAGAAGCTTCAACTAAACGTTTCAACTTTGCGTGTGTAATCTCAATAGGTACGTGTCCAAAACCGCATTCACTGGTTAAGATCAAACGCTCCGCTGGAAAATAATCCAAAGCTGGTTTTACACGTTGACGTATTTCCTCTACTGATTCCAGTTCGTCGCTACGCTGATCTATAACACCTAAAGCCAAATCTCCTTTAAAATCCCAGATATCAAATAACTCTAGCATGTTGTAACTAAGTGTACAGTGTTCCAGCATTAGTTCATCAACAGGAACTGCTTTAAAGGCTTCAACCAAATCGGTGTATTTAGTAAAATAAACTCTTTTTCGTCTAGGATTTCCACCACAAACATGCAATCCTATGCGTATTTTTTTAGGTAATGATTCGATTAATTCATTAAGAATTTCAGCAGCCCAAAGACTTTCTTCCGGAGATTCCGTCCACATAGGTTCATCAAACTGAACATGCTCACATCCCAGATTAATAGCTTCAACTATTTCGTCCCTTAAAACATTAGCCCAGGCACGACATAAAGATTGTGCATCAGGATACAAATCTTTGCGTTCGTTAACACTAAAACGGTACAAAACGTGAGGACCTGTTACGGTTAATTTTACATCAACTCCAGCTGGCGCTGCATCACGAGCGATTTTCCAATTGCGGGCAGTCCCAAAACGTGGATTTTTAAGTTCGCCAATAACTCTTGGACATTCAATTCCAAAACCAGCTGTGCCGAAAGTAACCTTAGGCATATCCTCGAAAGTAATACCATCAATACGTTTTTGATAAAAATAATACATATTCTCACGGTATCCTTCCCCATCGGTAATCGTATCCAACCCCAGATTAGACTGGTCTTTTGCTGCCCATTTGATATAATCATCTACTTCTTCCTGATTCATCACGGGGCGTTTCATGGTATCCTCCAGTTTCTCCGGACGAGGGTAACTTCCCACTACTGTATTGCGAAATCCTGACATATAATATAGTATTTAAAATATAATTTTTCTAATAATTAAGTTGTAGTTGTCTGTTGCGTGCTTCCTCAATTTGCATCCTCACTCCTTCTTCCAATGATCGTGGAGTAAACCCAATTTCTTTTTCCAAACGACTGCTGTCACAACGATCTATTAATGAAGTACGCGGCACACTTTCTTCAAATTCGTATTCGGCATCTGGCACAATACTTTGCACTGTTTGCATTAACTCTTCTGCTGTTACCGAATGTCCTCCATTATTATAAGCAAAATGATTTAATTTTGGTTTCAGCGCCAAACGAACAAACTGCTCTGCGACATCATCTACATAAATCCAGCAATCGCGAGAATTTTTCGAAAATGGTAATTTTACCTTTTTATTCAATGCAGGATTTGTAGCAAATTCACAAGCCCAAAGAACCGATCCTCTCATTCTTCCATCACCATATACTATGGGCGGACGCATAGCTGCGATGCTCACACCTTTTGTTTTAATATACTTTTGAGCTGTAAATTCATTCAGCATTTTCATCACACCATAAGTATAAAAATGGTCCTCAAGAGAGCAAAAATCTTCTTCTTTTACGCTATAATTTTCATCACCATACGCACTGTGATTGCCTCCATAAATAGTTTCGCTACTTGCAAAAATAAGACGAGACAACTTGTGATTGACCACCATGTCAAACATATTAATCATTCCGAGAATGTTGACAGAAGCGCCACGATTGTGATCGGCTTCAACTTCAGCACTCATCAGATAAGCCAAATGAATTACATGAGTAATATCAGAAAATTTAACAAACACATTGTTAAGCTGTTCTCTGTTTGAAATATCAAGATTGATAAATGAAGTCTGCTCTATTTGTCCTTGAATCTCGGCAAGTTTAACCGAATCGTTCTTATACTTTAAAAGAGCAATTTGCTTAGTCCATTCTATATTCAGGTTCAAATCGGCAACTACTACGGGAATCTTGCGCTCCCAAAGATTAACCACTACACGTGCTCCAATAAATCCTGTGCCTCCGGTAACTAAAAATTTCATAAAATTAGTATTGTATTGATGTTAAACGTTTTTTCTGATTGTACTAA
>Ga0247814_10001950_pt1 | contig 11621 bp, 10 predicted proteins | sample UWRJL179409R1_FD_179947 | JGI IMG/M metagenome (GOLD analysis project Ga0247814, IMG submission 179947) | Plant litter microbial communities from Arlington Agricultural Research Station in Wisconsin, United States - UWRJ-L179-409R-1 | ecosystem: Environmental > Terrestrial > Plant litter >...
GGAATATGGGTCTGCTCGGCGGGGGCGAACATATACGGCGCGCCATGCAGGTACATATTGCCTTCGCCCAGCGATTCGCCGTGGTCGGAAAAATAGAGCAGGGCAGTGTCGACGCCGTCGGCGTGTGCGGCATCGCGCAACAGGTCGATGGTTTGCGCCAGCACGGTGTCGGTGTACAGGATCGTGTTGTCGTAGGCGGCGGCGATCGACGCGCGCGTGCAGTGGTCGAATTCGCTGGTGGCGCAGGCCGGGCCGAAGCGCCCGAACCCGGCCGGATAGCGCTTTGCGTAGGCCGGGCCGTGGCTGCCTTTCTGGTGCAGGACGACGACCAGGTCCTTGCTGGCGGTGCGGATCAGTTCCGGCAGGCCGTCGAGCAGGGCTTCGTCGTAGCATTCGTCGGCGGCGCAATGGCGGCTGCCGGGATGGGGCGCCGCCACGTCGGTGAACGCGACCCGGTCGCAGACGCCCTTGCAGCCCGAGTTGTTGTCGCGCCAGAGGACGGCGAAGCCGGCATGCGAAAGCACGTCGAGCAAGCCTTCCTGGCGCCGGGCTTGTGTCTCGTCGTACTTTGCGCGTCCCATGCCCGAGAATACGCAGGGCACCGACACGGCAGTGGCCGTGCCGCACGACTGCACGTTGGCGAAGTTGATCAACCCGCTTTCGCGGGCCAGGCGCGGGTTGGTCTCGCGGGCATAGCCATTCAGTGAAAAATTGGCCGCGCGCGCCGTTTCACCCACCACGATGACGGTCACCGTACGGCGCGCCTGGCCAAGCCAGCGGCTGCCCTTGACCGCATCGCGCCCGAGCGGCGCCAGGACGACTGGCGTACTGAACCGGCTGCGCAGGTAGCCGTGCAGCGCCTGCACCGTGTTGGTGGGCGTGAGCAGGAAGCGCAGCTCGCGGTGTTCGCGCACGGCCGGCGCCAGCGATTTGAAGAGCAGGAGCAGCAGCACGGCCGCCAGTGCCAGGGAGCCGGCGGCGATGCCGGCACGCCGGGCCACGCCGCGCACCCCAAGGGGAAACCGGATTTGCGTGCGTGCGACGACCAGCGCCGGCAGCCCGGCCGTCAGCGCCACGAACTGGACCAGCCGCCAGCTGAGCAGCTCGGTGGCTTCGCGCGGATCGGTTTCGAACAGGCTCTGGACGATCGTCTTGTCGATGACGATGCCGTATTCGTTGATGAACCACGACGCCGCCGACGCGATCAGCACCACAAGGATCAGCGCCGGCTTGAGGATGTACCGGAAGCTCGCCAGCGTCAGCAGGCCGTGGAACAGCAGCACCACGATGGCGAAACTGCCCAGCAACAGGGGCAGGCGCGCCGGCGACACGCCGCCGACGGCATGGATGAAGACGGACCAGAAATTCACGTTGCCGATCGATGCGAGCAGGGTGGCGATCACGAGGATGAGCAGGTTGGCGCTGACGCGCCGTGGGAGCGGGGAAGACAAGGCGTTTCATTTCACGATATCCGGCCGGAATGGCTGGGTTACCGGTGCACGATAGCGGCCCGCCCGTGAGGCGCCTGTCAGCCGCGCGTTAAGATGGCGTGAAGTCGCCTGGAAAAGTGATCGTGAAACGGCTGCCGCCACCGTCGCGCGGTGCGTACGCCAGGCTGGCGCCCAGGAAGTCGCAGATGCGGCGTGCCAGCGCCAGGCCCAGGCCGGTGCCGGCCGATCCGGTCGTGGGCTGGCCGCCGCCAGGCCCGAGCGTCGCCACGACGGCAGGCGGCAGGCCCGGCCCGGTATCCTCGACCACGACCTGGCCGGGCAGCATGATCACCTGCACCTCGCCGCGGTCGGTGTACTGGCAGGCATTGCGCACCAGGTTGCCGATCGCCGCGGCGCACAGCTCGCGCGGCGCGCAGATGGCCAGGGCCGGGCCGGCGATAAAGCGCATCGCGACCGGTTTGCCGTCCACGAGCGGGCGGTATTTGTCGACTTCGTCCTGCGCGATGGCGTCGAGCGCCACCGGGGGCAGGCTTCCGAGGTCGGGCGCACGCGCCAGCAGGAGCAGCACGGTAATGCATTCGGCCGCTTCGCGCGCGGCGCGGTAGATGCGCTCGGCCGGCGCCTTGACGGCGGGCGCCGTCGCATCCTGCATCAGGATCTCGGCCGCGCCCATGATGACGGTGAGCGGGCTGCGCAGCTCGTGGCTGACGTCGCCCGTGAAGTAGCGCTCGCGGTCGAGGACGGCGCGCAGGTCGCTGGTGTGCGCGTCGAGGGCGCGCGCCAGCACGCCCAGCTCATCCTTGCGGTCGGTGAGCGCGGCTGGCGTGGTAGCGCTGCCGACCGATTGCGCCAGCGCGCGGATGGGCGTGACCACGCGCGTGCCCAGGAAGCGGCCGAGGAGGGCGGCCAGCAGCAGGAAACCGGCGAAGGCGGCGCCGAACATCGCGTACACCACCACTTCGATCTTGTCGTAGTCGCTTTCATGGTCGACCAGGACCCAGCCGCCCCGCGCGTCGTGCCCGGCCAGCACGTGCAGGCGCGTGGCGCCGATATCGACCTTGTGCACGCCGTCGGCCAGGCCCCGCAGCGGCGCGGGAATGGCCGCATCGCGATGAAAGCGCAGGCCGGCGGGCATGTTGACGTCCAGGCCGGCCGCCTGCCGTGGCGCGGCCCAGGCCACGGCCGCCGCGAGGCGCTCGTCGACCAGGTGCACTTCGATGCCTTCGACGGCCACGGCCGCCACGATGGCGAACATGGCGGAGGCGCCGATGCTGAACAGGAGGAAGGCGGCGAGGATGCGCCGCTTGAGCGAATCAGCGCGTTTCATCGGGGGAGGGCGCGCGAGGTTCGTCCGGCAGCACCAGCTTGTAGCCGACCCCTGCGATGGTCTGCAGCATGGCCGTGGCGAAGGGCTTGTCGATGGCCTGGCGCAAGGCGTGGATGTGCGTGCGCAGGGCATCGCTGCCGGGCCGGTCGTCGCCCCAGATGGCATGCTCGAGCGACTCGCGCGTGACGATGCGCGGCGCCGCGCCCAGCAGGCAGCGCAACAGCGTGAACCCGGTCCGCGTCAGCAGGATGGGCACGCCGCCGCGCCACGCTTCCTGGGTCGCGGGCGCATAACTGAGCTCGCCGAAGCGCATGGTGTCATGCACCGCATGGGTGGCGGCCGAGCGGCGGACCAGCGCTTTCAGGCGCACCTCCAGTTCGACCAGCGAGAACGGCTTGACAAGGTAATCGTCGGCGCCGCTGTCGAAACCGGCCACCTTGTCGGGCAGGCTGTCGCGCGCAGTGAGCATCAGCACGGGCGTGGCCTTGCCCAGTTCCGTGCGCAGTTTCTGGCACAGTTCCAGCCCGTTCAGGCCGGGCAGCATGACGTCGAGGACGATCACGTCGTAGTCGTGTTCGGACGCGAGCGCGAGGCCGCCGTAGCCGTTGCGGGCCGAATCGAGCAGGTGGCCTTTCGGTTCCAGGAAACCGTACAGGTTGGCGAGGATGTCCGGGTGGTCTTCGACGATGAGGATGCGCATGGCGCCATTCTAAAGCACGCCTGCCTCAGCCTTCTCCCCCGGCGTGCGCCGGCAGCTTGGCCAGCAGTTGGTCGAGCGTGACCGGGTCATCGCGCACCCGCACGCCGGTGGCCTTGCAGACCGCATGCACAAGCGCTGTGCATGCGCGCCTCACGTCGGGGTCAGGTCCGGCAATGTGACATTTTTGAACTTTCCGCCAGCAGAAAAGTTCAAAAATGTCAGTTTTTCGGACCTGACCCCGGTTTAGCGGCACCATCTTTTGACGAGTGCCGGCGTTCTTCGGGCACGATGGCCTGGACTGCCGCTTCGTCCTTGCCATGCAAGTCGATGAGTTGCTGCCGCGCGGGTAGCCTCTAGCCCATGTACGCCGGCATTTTCGCGAGCAGTTTGTCGAGCGTGACCGGGTAATCGCGCACCCGCACGCCCGTGGCGTTGTAGACCGCATTCGCAAGCGCCGCGCTCACGCCGCACAGCCCCAGTTCGCCCACGCCCTTTGCCTTCATGGGCGAGGACGCGGGATCGGTTTCGTCGAGGAAGATGACATCCTGGTGCGGGATGTCGGCGTGGACCGGCACTTCATAGCTGGCCAGGTCGTGGTTGACGAAAAAACCGTGGCGCGTGTCGACGGCCAGGTGTTCCATCAGCGCGCCGCCGACGCCCATCGTCATGGCGCCGATCATCTGGCTGCGGGCGGTCTTCGGGTTGAGGATGCGTCCCGATGCCGCGACGACGAGCATGCGCCGCACGCGGATTTCCGCGGTCAGGCTGTCGACGGCCACTTCCACGAAATGGGCGCCGAAGGTCGACTGCTGGGCGTGTTTGGCGAGGTCGCCGTATTCCATCCTGTCTTCGGCAACCAGCTCGCCACCGGCCGCCACGTCGGCCAGCGTGACCGAGCGGCCGCCTGCGTTGACATTGCCACCCGTGAAATCGGCCAGCGCCGGATCCATTCCCGCCTTCTGCGCAATCTGCTCGCGCAGCATGACGCAGGCCGCGTACACGCCGGCCGTCGCGCCGTTGGCGCCGCGCTGTCCACCCGATCCGGCCGAGACGGGATAGGTCGAGTCGCCCAGGCGCACGTGGACCCGCGCCAGGGGCAGGCCGAGCATTTCGGCCGCGGTCTGGGCGATGATGGTGTAGCTGCCGGTACCGATGTCCGTCATGTCGGTCTCGACGGTGATGGTACCGTCGCGCGCCAGCCGCACGCGCGCGCCCGACGGCGTATTGATGTTGTTGCGGAACGCCGACGCCACGCCCATGCCGATTAACCAGCGGCCGTCGCGCACGGCGCCCGGTATGGCCTGGCGCGCATTCCAGCCGAAGCGGTCGGCGCCCTGGCGCATGCATTCCACGAAGCGGCGCTGCGAGAAGGGGCGGCCCGGCTTTTCCGGGTCGGATGTGGTGTCGTTGACGATGCGGAAAGTGACCGGGTCCATCTTCAGTTTTTCGGCGATCTCGTCGATGGCAATTTCCAGCGCCATCATGCCGGCCGCTTCGCCCGGGGCCCGCATCGCATTGCCTTCGGGGAGGTCGAGCGTGGACAGCATCAGCCGCGTCAGGCGGTGCGCGCCGGCATACAGGAGCCGCGTCTGCTGCACGGCGCTTTCCGGTTTGCCCTCCGGCAGGTTGCCGGACCAGCTTTCGTGCGCAATCGCCGCAATGCGCCCTTCGCGCGTGGCGCCGATGCGCACGCGCTGCACCGTCGCCGGGCGGTGCACCGTGTTGTTGGCAATGAGCGGCCGTTGCAACGCCACCTTGACGGCGCGCCCGGCAGCTTTCGCACCCAGCGCCGCCAGGACAGCATCGGCGCGCACGAACAGTTTGGCGCCGAAACCGCCGCCGGTGTATGGCGAGATCACGTGGATGTTCTCCGGCGCGATGCCCAGGGTGAGGGCGGTATCCGTCTTGACCCGGTCGACGATCTGGGTCGAGGTCCAGAGCGTCAGCCTGGCGCCGTCCCACCGGGCCGTGGTCGCGTGCGGTTCCATCATCGCGTGGCTGTGGTCGGGCGTGGTGTAGGTGGCGTCGAGCTTGACCGGTGCATCCGCATACCCCTTCTCGAAATCGCCGACCAGGCTGGGTTTGCCGGATGGGGCCGCCGTGGCCCGGCTGGCGGCGAGATCGAACTGGCCCGGCTGCTTCGAATAGTCGATCCTGACCAATGCCGCGGCAGCGCGCGCCTGTTCGAAGGTCTCGGCGACGACCAGCGCGACGGCCTGGTGATAGTGCTGGATGTCCGGGCCGCCCAACAGTTTTGCGGTATTGAACTTGCCGACGCCGACCGGACCGGCGTTGTCGTACGTGACCACCGCCAGTACGCCGGGAGCGTGCCTGGCCGCCGCACTGTCGATGGCGGCGATGCGCCCCTTGGCAATCGCTGCGCCGATCACGTAGCCATACGCCGCCTGCGGCGCTGCCTGGTGCTGCTCGTAGGCGTAGGGCGCGGTGCCGGTGACTTTCAGCGGTCCGTCGATGCGGTCGACCGGTTTGCCGACGATGCTCAAGCGGTCGATGGGATTGGTCGTGGCGGGCGTGGTGAATTTCATGGTCGGCTCTGGCAGTGACGTGGATGAGGCAAGTGTACGCTGAACGGTCGAACATCCGGAACGCGTACTGTGGCCGCCCCTTGCGGCGATTGCTGGTCTAATGGTTTTTTTCGTCCACCACAAGGAATCATCATGACCATCGCCTTCCTCGGCCTGGGCGCCATGGGCCAGCACATGGCCGCGAATTTATTGAAGTCCGGCCAGCCCGTCCACGTCTGGAACCGCAGCGCGGAACCCGTGCAGGCACTGGTGCAGCAGGGCGCCCTGGCCGCCGCCACGCCGGCCGAATGCGGCCTCGCCGATGTCGTCTTCAGCATGCTGGCCGACGACGCCGTCACCCGCGCCGTCCTGATCGACGGCGGCGTGCTCGACGCCATGGCGCCCGGCAGCATCCACGTCAACATGGCCACTGTCTCGGTCGCATTCGCGCGCGAGATGGCGGCCCTGCACCTGGCGCGGGGCATCGGGTATGTCGCCGCGCCCGTGCTGGGGCGCGTCGATGTCGCTGCGGCCGGCAAACTGAATATCCTGGCCGGCGGGTCGGATGAACTGGTCGGGCGCGTGCAGCCGCTGCTCGATTTGCTGGGCCAGAAAACGTGGCGCTTCGGCGCCGCCGCCGAGCAGGCGAATGCCGTCAAATTGTCCTGCAACCTGACGCTCGCTTGCGCCATCGAGGCAATGGGCGAGGGTGCGGCGCTGGCCGGGGCGCACGGCATTGCGCCGGCCAGCTTCATCGAACTGATCACGAGCACGCTGTTTGCCGGTTCGCCCGTCTACAAGGGCTATGGCGGCATGATCGCCGAACAGCGTTACAGCCCGGCCGGCTTCAAACTGGCGCTGGGGCAGAAGGATGTGCGCCTGGCGGTGGAAGCGGGGCGGGCGCAGGGCTTGCCGCTGGCCTTCGGCGACGCGCTGCAAACGGTGCTGCAGGAGGCGGTCGACCATGGTGATGGCGAACTGGACCTGGCGGCGCTGGGCAAGCATGCGGTGCGGCGGGGCCTGGCGGGCTGAGCGACAACAGGGCCAGGCGCGAGGCCTTGCCGGTGCTGCAAGTACCTTACCGACTGTATTGTCCCGTGCCACAGGAGGAGCCATGACCATCGACTGGATGCATTTCACACCCTGGGCGGCGCTTGCCGGCGGCGTGATGATCGGGCTGGCAGCAGCCTTGCTACTGCTTTTCAACGGCAGGATCGCCGGCATCAGCGGCATCGTGGGCGGCCTGCTGCCATCCGTCAAGGGAGACCGGTCGTGGCGCCTGGCCTTCCTGCTGGGGCTGGTGACGGCGCCACTTGTGTATGGGCTGTTCCATGCACTGCCGCAGGCGCGCATCGACGCCGGCTATCCGACCCTGGCCATCGCCGGCCTGCTGGTGGGACTCGGTACGCGCTACGGCGCCGGCTGCACGAGCGGGCACGGGGTGTGCGGTTTGTCACGCCGCTCGCCACGCTCCGCGGTGGCCACGGTGGCGTTCATGGCCGCCGGCTTTGCCACCGTCTACGTCGTGCGCCATTTGCTGGCCTGAGGAGAGAAACATGAAAAACATACTGATGGCGCTGCTCGCGGGACTGCTGTTCGGCTTGGGATTGATCGTGTCCGGGATGACCAATCCGGCCAAGGTGCTGGGTTTCCTGGACCTGGCCGGCCTGTGGGATCCGTCCCTCGCGTTCGTCATGGGCGGGGCGCTCCTGGTCGGATTGGCCGTGTTTCCGTTTGCAACGACCATGCCGGCGTCACTGCTGGGCAGCGTCATGCATATTCCCACGGCAACGCAGATCGACCGCCGCCTGGTGCTGGGCGGCCTGACCTTCGGCGTGGGATGGGGGCTGGCGGGATTCTGTCCCGGACCGGCCCTGGCGTCGCTGGCCACCGGCGCGATGCAGGTCCTGGTGTTCTGCGTTGCCATGCTGGCAGGCATGGCACTGTTCGCGCTGCTGGAGGCCGGTTCGCAGCGGTAGCAGGCAGCTTGAGCGCCCTGGCAGCGGCCAACGTCTATGTCGCTTGCGGCGCGTCCTGCGGCAGCGCCGCGTACCAGTCGGCATACGGCGTGTTGATCGCCATCTTGCGGTTCAGGTCCGGCGCGCCGTCGGTCCACCAGACGGGCCCCCGTTCGCCCAGGCCATGCTTGGCCGCATCGACGTCGGCCCGGGCTGCGCGCTCGGCGGCGGCGTCGCCGGCCCTTTTTGCCACGCCAACCTGGCGCCGCGCCAGCATCAAGGCATTGACCAATTGCTGGCGCACGTCCGGCGCCAGCGCAGGGTTGCTGGTGCGCCACAGGCGGCCGCGGACGACGAAGTAGCGGCCGTCGGGCGTACTGGGGTAGGTTTGGGCAGTCGGCATGGCGCCACTATACGAAAAATCCCGCCGCGGCGAGCCGGGGCGGGATGGTAGGGTGCGCAGCGCGACCGCTTACTTCCAGCTGTCTTTGAGCGTCGTGACGCGGTTGAAGATGGGTTTGCCTGGGGTCGAATCGACGCGATCGGCCACAAAGTATCCGTGGCGCTCGAACTGGAAGCGGTCGTCGGCGACGGCGTTTTCCAGGCCTGGCTCGATGTACGCCTTGACCGTTTCCAGCGCATTTGGATTGAGGGCCAATTTGAAATCCTTGCCGCCGGCGTCCGGGTTGGCGTCGAGGAACAGGCGGTCGTAGAGGCGCACTTCGGCTTCCAGGGCGTGGGCCGCGCTGACCCAGGTAATCGTGCCCTTGACCTTGTAGGTATCGGCGCCCGGCGTGCCGGATTTCGAATCCTCAAAGTAATTCACGTGGACGGCAGTGACATTGCCCTCGGCATCCTTGTCGAAGCCCGTGCACTCGGCAATGAAGCCGTATTTCAGGCGCACGCGCGAACCTGGCTTGTCGCCAGTTGGCGGCGTGAAGCGGAAATAGCCTTTCACCGGCGTTTCCATGAAGTCTTCCTGCTCGATCCACAACTCTTTGGTGAACGGGAAAGAACGCAGGCCCATCTCCGGGTGGTGCGGGTGGACGGGCGCCGTGCATTCGACCGTTTCACCTTCAGGGAAATTGTCGACGATCAGTTTTAATGGACGCAGCACGGCCGCGGCGCGGGGCGCTTTCGGGTCCAGGTCGTCGCGCAGGGAACCTTCCAGCGTGCTCATGTCGATCCAGGCGTCGGCCTTCGAGACGCCGATGCGCTCGCAGAACAACTGGATCGATTCCGGCGTGTAGCCGCGGCGGCGCAGGCCGACCAGCGTCGGCATGCGCGGATCGTCCCAGCCGGAGACGATCTTTTCGTCGACCAGCTGGCGCAGCTTGCGCTTGCTCATGACGAGGTAGGTCAGGTTCAGGCGCGAAAATTCGAACTGGCGCGGCACCGGTTGCGTGAAGAAACCGCCGGCCGAGAGCGTTTCCAGCAGCCAGTCGTAGAACGGGCGGTGGTCGGCGAATTCCAGCGTGCACAGCGAATGCGTGATGTTTTCCAGCGCGTCCGAAATCGGGTGCGTGTAGTCGTACATCGGGTAGATGCACCAGGCGTCGCCCGTGCGGTGGTGGTGCGCGTGGCGGATGCGGTAGATGGCCGGGTCGCGCAGGTTCATGTTCGGCGAGGCCATGGCGTCATCCGACATTTTGACGCGCACGATGTGCTCGCCGTCCTTGTATTTGCCGGCGCGCATGTCGCGGAAGATCGCCAGCGATTCGTCAGGGGCACGATTGCGGAACGGCGAATTGGTGCCGGGCGTGCCGAAGTTGCCGCGGTTCTTTGCCATGTCGTCGGCGCTCTGGCTGTCGACATAGGCGAGACCCTGCCCGATCAGGTACTCGGCCATCTGGTACAGCTGCTCGAAATAATCGCTGGCGTAATGCAGGTATTCTTCGCCACCTTGTTCCCAGCTAAAACCCAGCCATTTCACGGTATCCATGATCGTGTCGACGTATTCCTGCTCTTCTTTGGCAGGGTTGGTGTCGTCGAAGCGCAGGTGGCAGCGGCCGTTGTAATCGCGGGCGATGCCGAAATTGACGCAGATCGATTTGGCGTGGCCGATGTGCAGGTAGCCGTTCGGCTCGGGCGGGAAACGGGTGATTACCGATGGCATGCCCGGGCGATCGTGCGTGCCCGCTGCGAGGTCGGCATCGACGATGCCACGGAGGAAATTCGACGATGGCGCAGTCGCAGCCGGTGCCGCAGAATTCTTTTCAATGCTCATGGAAACTTGTTCGTATGAATTAGGTAGGCCTCATTTTACCGTACCGACGCCCCTGTCGTACCATAGGTTGTTGCTTTGCACAACCGTGCAGCGTTTCCAGATAAACCCAATCTGGTGGATAATCACCGATTGGTGTTTTTTTTCGCCTGCGGCAGGAAAGTACAAATGGAAAATTACTACGCGACACTCGGGGTTGCCCCGAATGCCACCGACGACGAGATCAAGAAGATTTACCGTTCGCTGGCCATGCGCTACCACCCCGACCGCAACAGCGCGCCCGGCGCGGAAGCGCGGTTCAAGGCGGTGAGCAAGGCGTACGAGATCTTGTCGGACCCGGTCAAGCGTGAAGAATACAACCAGAGCGTGAACCACCGCATCGTGCTCGATGCGGAAGCCGAAGCGTATGAATTATGGCGCCAGGTATTCAGTTTGAACGGCGTGGCGCTGGCCGCTTGATGCTCTTTTATCGAACAAGAATTGAATTGGAATAAAAACATGACACGAGTACACCCCGAATTTGCCTACCAGTCGCGCGAACTCGACGGCCAGATCGACGGCATCCTGGGCGATCCGCCAAATAAAAAGAATTACAAGATGATGGTCGACGCGCTGGTATCCGAATACGCGGGCGGCGGCGGCATCGAAGACGTCAACATGATGAGTTTTGCCCTGGTCGACCGCATCAGCTTTACCGATCCAAAAGGCTTGCTCTCCGCCGCCGCCGAATACGAAAGCGACGATCCGTCGAGCGTGTTCGGCATGGCCAAGTGCGACGCCGAAGGCGAAGCGATGTACGCCGCCATTACCGAGCAGCATCCGGAACTGGCGCGCCAGGCCATCATCACGGCGTTCCTGTTCAAGAACCAGCGCAAGTGGGAAGACGACGACCAGTCGCTCGAGCAATTGTCGGCCAACGACGACGGCGAGCAGGACTACGACGAAGACAGCCACGACAGCGACGGCGGCGCCACCGACGACTTCGCCAATGTGTTCGACCAGGATGGAGATAACCGATGAGCGCAAACAGCAATCTGCCGGCCCTGTCCAAGCAAGTAAGCGAGCTGGTGCTGGCCGGCTCGCTGGCGCACGCCGAAGAAGCGTTTTCGCAAGCGGCCGAGACCCATGGCGACCTGGCTGTCGCTGAAGTGCTCAGCACGCTCGCACCGCAAGTCACCGCGCTGCACCTGGCCGGTTTCGATGGCGGTAAAACGTCGCTCGCCACCTTGCTGGTGCCGCCCAAGGCCTGGGCCGACAGCCTGGCGTTTTTCGCCGCGGTCTGGTCGGACGACAATATCGAGGACGACCCGGAGCGCCTGGCCGAGTCGCTGTTTTCGCACGTGCACGGCGTCGTCTATTCCACCGACGACCTGGAGCGCCGGCGCGAACTGCTGTTCGAAGCGACGGCCACCGACCACGGCGCGACCATTTTCGCC
>Ga0247814_10001951_pt1 | contig 11614 bp, 9 predicted proteins | sample UWRJL179409R1_FD_179947 | JGI IMG/M metagenome (GOLD analysis project Ga0247814, IMG submission 179947) | Plant litter microbial communities from Arlington Agricultural Research Station in Wisconsin, United States - UWRJ-L179-409R-1 | ecosystem: Environmental > Terrestrial > Plant litter >...
TTTTAGATAATAAACCTGATCCACAGGAAGTTGCTATCACTCCGGAAGCGGGAGATTTAACCATTCACGATGGCCGTTTGTGGCACAGAGTGGCAGAATCAACTATCCGTGGCGAAGAAAGCAGAAGGAGAGTTATTTATGTTCCCATTATAGCAGGAAAATATGCTCCTAAAGATGAGAACAGCCCAACGGTTTTTTATCAACGTTTTGCCGGTATTGTTAAATAATATGCTGATTGCACTCGCATTTAGCTATCTGGTAAGATCAGGTAAGCTAAAAAGAACCAGCGATTTCTTTAAAAAAACGCAAAGAAAGATAAAATTAAAAATTGTAAAACTAGAAATGGCTTACTCTCAGGCTTAGTAATATTGTTTTATTAATGGGAAAAGAAACACAGGGTGAAGATTTTAGTGCAATTGCACAAAGAACATTCTCCGACCGTAAACGAACTAATATTTTAAAAAAAGCAGAACAGTCAACGATTGTATTTTTGCTACCAAAAGTACCTAAATTCATTTCGCCAAACGTGCTCACTTTATTGGGTACTTTGGGTTCTGGATTGGTTTTTTTAGCTTTTGTTTTAGGTACTTATTTCGCCAATTGGTATTTGCTTTTGGGTACTATCGGATTGGCAATAAATTGGTTAGGTGATTCTTTAGATGGAAGATTGGCTTATTATAGAAATATTCCGCGCCGTTGGTATGGTTTTGCACTCGATATTATTGCCGACTGGATTGGTATTGTACTTATAGGCTTTGGCTACTACATTTATGCTGAAAATGGCACACAAATAGTAGCCTTTGCTTTTGTTGCATTGTATGGCTGGTCTATCATCATCAGTCAGCTACGCTATAAAATAACCAACGAATACAGTATAGATTCTGGCGCTGTCGGCCCAACAGAGCTTCGGTTTATTATTGCTTTCATTTTAATTATAGAAGTTTTATTTCCGGGATCCATTACCTATTTGGCTGGTTTAATCACTATTATATTGCTGATAATTAATATCATAGACGGCTTAAAACTTTTAAAGCTGGGCGATTTAAAAGATAAAAACCAAGACTGATATGTTCAGCAAAAAATCCATAATCACTTTTCTACAAGCACAAGTTGCGGCATTTTTAGGCGGGATTACTGATTATGGCTTGATGATTTTACTAACTGAAGTATTCAAATTACATTTCACTTTTTCTATTCTAATCTCCGGAACCGTTGGCGCCATTATCAATTTCAGCATCAATAGATTTTGGGTATTTAAAAATCAATCCGGTTATAGCAGTCCCATCAACAGTCAGCTTTTTAAATTTGCTTTGGTTGTTTTGGGAAGCATTTCCTTAAAATCATTTGGTACGCTTATTTTGCAAAAATCATTTCAAATCGATTACAGAATCGGAAGATTGATCATTGATAGTTTTGTTTCTTATGGATTTAACTATCCGCTGATTAAAAATTGGGTTTTTAGGTCAAACGAAAAACAGAATGTAGTCGAATCAAATTAAGTATATCAATAACCAGTTGGGTGTAATTTTGTGGTTTTTCTGTTCTAACACATAGTCCCAAAGCCCAATGTCATTAAGTTAAGGAAGTAGTAAAAAGACAGAGAAGTAAAACAAAGTTTGTCATCTCGACGAAGGAGAGATCACACTAGTATTTCCGGTCAGATATTCGCCAATCTTTGTCGAGTTTCTTGTGTGATCTCTCCTTCGTCGAGATGACAAGATTGCGGATTCTGAAAGAGTTAATCTTCATTAAAACATGTGAAACGCCTTTTTAAACGCCCCAAATCTATGTTTCGAGCCTGCACTGAGCGGAGTCGAAGTGTGTTTAAATAATTACACCCAATGTCATATAAAAATTTCGTTTATGAATAAATTACCATTTAAATATTTTACAAAATCACTAATCGTAATCACGATCTTAATCAATATAATTTCCGGAAATCTATTGGCACAATCCAAAAATCCATCGCCATTACATTTTCCAACGCCTAAAAATATAGATAATATGCTGTTTTACATTCAGCGAGACCCCAATACAAACACTGCTATTTATGCCCTAAACTACCAGGAAAATGGAAAAATAGACAAAAGCAATCCTATAAAAGCGTATTGGATTCGATATGCTGAGAAAGGAGAAAAAAAAGATTTTAATTATTTACAACGCAAATTTGCCTACGGAATAGAAAGTAAAACGGTAAATAATGAAGAGTTTGAGTTTCAATTTGTATCCTATAAAAAGTTAGCCTTAACCCTGAAAAAGGTAGAGTCAGATCAAAAATATCATGTTTTTGCAAATGTAAATCAGAAAAAAATTCAGGTAGAAAAAATATTTGTGCGCATTGAAGGAGGTTCTTTTTGGTTGCCAAATGTAAAGTATGCTGAAATTACCGGGGTTGATGCTTCTTCAAATAAAATAATTACTGAGAGGATGTTGTTGAAATGAGATACTTATATATGGAAGTAGCAAAGGTTTTATCTTTATTTCCAATGTGTAATATTTACGCAGTGATTATTCCCTCTCTTGTGACATCCCATGGCTCGGGCTGATTATTTAATAATTTAACTATCATTATTCTTTTGTTATATTCTTCCGCCATTTCACCTAACTGGAGTCTTTCTTTGAAGTCTAATTCGTATTCGGGACATTTTCTGCTTTTGATTATGATGTTATTATTTGTTTCTAATTCTATTAAATTACGAACTTTAAAAAAATATTCACTCAAATTGGGATTTTTAAAGTCATTGGCAAGCAACATTCCTGAATTTTGTATAAAATAATTAACATCCTCTTGATCAATTAGTTCATTTGTCAAACCTTTTCCTCGATGATTGACAATCATTGGATCAGGATATAATGCTTTAATAAGTGCAGAAGGCGAGAGTTGTAAAATTTTTAAAACTTCATTTATATTTTCTTCTGGTATATTTAATCCTTCTTGGGTTTCACATATATATTGTAATAAATTACGATCAATAAACTTATCATAATATTCGCAACCAAAAACGAAAAATGGGATAGCACCGTTGAACAAAAATTTATACATATTTGCAACATATTCTACGATTGGTTTTTCTAATATGATTATTAAATTATAAGTGCTCTTAACCTTTGTAATTATATTATCAGTAATTAAATCTTCTAAAGCATTAGTGATTTCCGATACTTTTACATCTGAAATCGATTTATCGTATTCTATCAGCAGCTTTTGAAAATTTTTCGATGTGGATCCTTTTTTTATGTTTAGTAAATGAGCTACTAAATATCTTTTTATTAAACTTTGCCTTTCAATATTTTTATTTTCGACTTCCAAATCAATGAAAGAGCTGTAACTTGTATTGGATACAATTAGATCTGCAAAGAGATTAGTTTCATCTACATTTTGAATTTTAGTTCCGTTATTTGATATTAATGAAAATACATTTTCCGAAAAACCAATTAAATAAAATACTTGGAAGTTGTAGTATGCATAACAGATTTCAATTGGTTTTCTTGTAGTTAAATTTTCAATAATTAATTGAATTTCATTAATTGATCGAAGATCGTAAGTCTTTTGGAGTAGTTTTATTAAATTTTCACCAGTAATTAATTTTACATTATTTCTTTTAAGATTTTGCAAATCTCTATAATTACCACTAACGTTTCCATTAACACCATTTAGAGCAATAAAATATGCATCTAGATTTCCTTTATGTTCTTCAACTAAAATTTTCCCTAGGAATTTAAGCCAATCGCTCATAGGTACGGTATTTTTATAGGCTTTGCACTCGCATAATATAGGTTTACAACTGTTCCCTTCTAATCCCGGTACAATATAATCTGCTCTAACATCGATTTCATGTCCGCCATTACTGATTTCATTTTTCACAATGTTTATAAAACCTAAATTTTCGAGTAATTTACAGGTAAGTTTTTCTAATTGATTTCCTTTGTCATCGGAATTTTTCCCCAATATATATAAATTCATAAATTAAATTATTAATATCTATTAATGAAAAGTTTTAGTTAATTAAATCTTTTCTACTTTTTAATATAAATCCTTCTACTGCATTATGGGCAGGGCTGATTAGATCTTCTACAGGAAGATTTTCTAATATTTGATATTGTATAAGAAGCAATTGTAACTTTGGAAATGTGAGAGAATTATAAAATAAGAGAAAAAGTTCAGGAGCTGACATTTGTGCTTGAACAAAATCTGCATATTGTCTAAATTCTTTATTTATCTCATTGATTTTTTCTGCATCTGTAATGTTTTTATGTTTTTCCTTTTCTGTATTACTTAAGAAATTTAAAATGTGATAAATATGTCTGAAATAATGACCGGATACATAATTGAATTTATTAAAGAAGATGCCATAACTAAGTTTCGCAATTTCTATAGGTTGCATTTTTTTTGAGCGCTTCCAAATTTCTTCTGTTATGCCATAATATCTAAGTGTGAAGCCAATATTTCGATCAGTTGAAAGAATTTCTGACTCATAATCACTCGAAGGACCATGTTGATCGTCACTTTCATCCCATCTGCTATATGGCAAATATTTTTTATTATTTAAAGCAATTATTATCCTAGAAAGCTCTGATTTAGATTGATTAAAAAATCTTCTGCCATTAAAATCCTTACTAACTTCTTCGTCGTAAGATTTTAAATTCCAAATACTGATTCTAATCTCATCTGCAATTCTGGACTGAGTTGTAAGAAGGTTGAAAAATGTTGTCTGAAAGTTTTGATTTTTAAATTCATCCCGAGTATCAGAAAGTTCCTTTCCCTGTAGATTTAGTTCTTTCTGCTGTAATAAAATAGAGTAAATAATTCCTGCTAAAGCAAGAGCCGAAAAGAGTGAATTTGAGAATCCAAATTTATCTCCAAATGCACCTCTGTCATTGATTGGTAGAATATTGCTGTCAATATACCACCAGCCTCCAAACCATATTATAAGAACAATCATTATTAATAAAATAAATTGGCCAATATTTTTATAATTTTCTTTTTTCATTTAGCAATATGTTAGAAGGTATGTTGCTAAATTATACAATTACAAAATACATAAATCAAAATTAATAAAAATCTTTAATGATCTTTTTCATTATATGCAAGTCTTTTTGATAGACAAAAATAGACACGATCGCTCAGATGTGCGCAACGATAGCGCGGAAATTCTTTCCGTGTCCGTTCCTAATATTAATAAATACTGGATTTTCTATTTTAAATCTGTTAATATGTACTTTGCTGGCACGTATTATAAATCTGCACGATCAGGTACAGAAATCTATTAAATTTTAATGCAAAAAAGATCTTCCTGTTATAAGAATTGTAAGAAATAATACGATACATTTGAAAGCAGCATCAAACTCTTAACCTAATACTATTGAAAAACATATAATAATAATGAATTTATCTGCAATAATAATAGAAGATCATGAATTCCTATTTAGCAAGCCGGAGATTTTAACTTTTGGCACGGCATACAATTATACTTTAAAATTTGATAATGATTTAATACATCTTTCAATCGATTCAAATGAAGATTTCGTTGATAATCTGTTTAATGTAAAAGGGAATAAAATCCAAAATCTTTCTGCTGTGGTAGGTAAAAATGGGATTGGAAAGACAACAATACTAAATCTTATAAGAGGAATTATAAATGATAGGGAATTTGAATTTCCTTCTAATAATTCGCTTATTATTGTTGAAAATGAAGGTATCCCGCAAATATATTATGACAATTTAAATAGACCCATTTTAATTAAAATTGATGGTAAGTTGACTGATTTAGAAAATGTTGCAAAATATATAAGCACCATTTACTATTCTCCTGTTTTTAATTTTACGCATAATCAGAACCGGGACAATGATGATTCTTTTGACATTTCGTTCGATAATTTGCTTTATCAAGATCTTACCAATTCGCGAAATCTGGATGATAATAAAAGCGGATGGTCGTACAGCCCGAATGAAGAGCTTATTTTTAAAAACGTTTTAAGGCAGATTGATTTTCTACATGCTCCTTTTTTAAAAGAAAATGTAAGCTTAAAAAAATTATTTGGCATTCAATATCCTAACACTTTTAAGATTTTTATAAGAGGATATAAAAAAGGAGAGGAAGAAGAATGGAATACTCCATATAGTTTTAGACCGATAATAAAACTAATAGATTCCACTTTAGAGAAAGAAATAAGAGATTGGTACCTAATTAGAAAATTCGATAAAAATGATCGAGTATTAAATCAGCTTGAAATAAATAAATATTTATTGAAAAGATATAGCATAAGAGCTTTTCTCTCGGTTTTGTTTAAAAAAATGGAACAGAAAAACCTTTTTTTACAGGAAGGTGAGATTGATTTTAATAAAATTGATGCAGCCAATCAGACCGCTTTAGAGCTGTTTATTTATTTTGTGAAAAATGCCAAAATCAATTATCATGGCAGTATAAAAAATGTATTTACTTCTGATGTAGTTGAAGAATTATTTTCAAGACTTTATAATGTAATCGATAAAGTAGAATTGGAGGACCAAATTCAAAATGATTTTGTCTATTCACAATATGAGGATATTACAGAAATACTTAGATTACAAGATCTATTTTTGAAAGATTTAGCCAGCTATTTTTATCTATTTTATAAGACTGATGACCAAAAGCTTGAAATGTCAGATCGGGTAGAGGGTTTTCTGCATTTTTATCCTTTTGATAAAACCCTCAGCTCAGGACAACATTCTTTTTTAAATTTATTTTCAAGGATTGACAGCTGCATTAAAAATTTAAAAACCGAAAGGCTTTCCGGAAACATGCATTTTGTATTGCTTTTAGATGAAGGGGACTTGACATTTCATCCAAACTGGAAGCGTAAGTACATAAATATTTTAATTGAAATTATTCCCCAAATATTTAAAGAGTTTAGTAAAATTTGTTCATTGGAAATAATTTTGACGACACATGATCCTTTAACTTTATCAGATATACCTAGGACTAAGATTAATTATCTGGTTTATGATGAAAATTCGACAAGTATTAAAAATTCTGAAAATCAGCATACTCCAAACAAAACTTTTGGAGCTAATATATCTGAAATATTGGCACATTCTTATTTTTTGGAAGATGGCCTTATTGGTGATTTTGCATATGATAAAATTAGAGAGACCATTGACTGGTTAAATGATGAGGATAATCTGGACAACAGCTTATATCATAAAAACATAATAAAACTAATAGACGAGCCAATCGTACAGCTAAAATTATCCGAAATGTTTGATGAAAAAACGAACTCAGATTTTCAGATTAATATTATTGAAGATCAAATTAAAAAGCTGCAAAGCTTAAAATCACAAATTACGGGAAAATGATTTTTTTAAATCCAAGTCAGGCAAAAATTAAAAGAGCAAAAAGAGCATTTCACGAGGGAATGTCTAATTTTATATACACAAGACTCGATAATCTTTCTAATCCCAAAAAGAAATTAGATTTCAATAAAGCATATGTTTTAAAATTTATAGAAAGTTTTTTAATTGATCAAATTGATGAAATTTTAATTGCATCACCACCTGAATTACTAGAGATTGAAAGGGCTATTCTCCCTATGTATAAGAATTCAACTTTATTGAAAGGTATTAAGTATGTCTTCAATTACGATTTGTTTATAAAAAAGGCTAACATTAGGTATGATGCTTATAATTTGGCAGCAGAACTGGATATCAATACATGTCCCTATTGTAACAGAAATTATACCAATACCGTAATTTCAAAAAAAGGAGTAAAGATTTGTCGTCCTCAGTTTGACCATTACTTTGATAAAGATACTCATTCTCTACTAGCAATTTCTTTTTATAATCTAGTGCCAAGTTGTTCAACATGCAACAGCAGTGTAAAAGGTACCAAAAAGATGAATTTAAAAGACTTTTCACATCCTTATCTGGATAATTTTATCGACGATTTTAAGTTTACTTACAAGTTTAAAAATGACACAAAGACAGGGTTAAAAATTGAAATAAGAGCTGACGTAGGTTCAAAGATCGAGAAAACAATTAAAACTTTTGCAATAGAAGAAATATACAACTCGCATTGTAATGAACTGCGTGATTTAATAAAAGTTAGAAATTACTTTTCAGATAATTATATGCAGATCTTGAAGAACAATCTTTTAAAAGATGTAATTGTATCAAAAGAAGAACTGTATAGAATCATTTTTGGTGCAGAGATAGACACCGAAAATTTTATTAACAGACCATTTAGTAAATTTAAATATGACTTTCTGAAAGAATTAGGAATAATATAGGATAGCTTCCCCTGCTCTGCGAAGCCTTCCTTATGAAAAGCTGCGCAAATGTCTCCAACTTTTCGCATTTTTTATGCTTCTTAGAAATTCCACACCTAATAAAAGTCTCCCGACTTTTTATTGTTAGTTATTATTTTCCTTGATTATTTTAATTAATGTACTTTTGGTTTAACCAAAATATTATTTATAAAAGTAAAATATGAAAAAAATTATTGTTAGTATGTTTGTTCTAGGTCAATGTTATATTGTACAGGGACAATCGATTGATAAAATTATTACGAACAAGGAAGTTATTCGTATAGAGAAAATACTTTCGGCTGATGATATGCAGGGCAGGAGAACTTTTACTCCCGGTATTGACAAAGCATCTGCCTTTATAGAATCAGAGTTTAAAGCAATTGGTTTGCAAACTTTCAATTCTGCAACCAATTACAAACAAGAATTTTCGTTGACTGCCTCTAAACCCCTTTCTTCAAAAATTACTATTGACGGCAAAGAAATCAATAACAATCAGGTTGCAACATTCTCCTACCTTCCTCAGGTTTCTTTAACGGATAAAAGCGATATTGCTATTGTAAAAATCAATAAAGGGGATAACATTGGCGAGAAATTTAATGAATATTATAAAAGTCCGAAGAATCTTTTGGTATTAGTTGATCCTTCATTCGATAAAGTTTTACCGAATATTCAGCATATTGAACGAATAAATGCTACTCCTGGAAACAATACGGTTATGTTTGTTTTTGGTACCACAGCAGCGACTACATTTTCTGTTGAATTAACGAATACAATCTCCAAAAAAACATTGAATAATGTTGTTGGAGTATTACCCGGAAAAACGAAACCAAATGAGTATGTGATTTTTTCAGGGCATTACGATCATTTAGGAGTAGGCTCTCCCGAAGAAGGTGCTCCGCATCCTGCAACAGATTCTATTTATAATGGTGCTAATGATGATGCCGCCGGAACAACAGCAGTTATTATGCTGGCGAAATATTTTAAAAAACAAAATAACAACGAGCGTACTATTATTTTTACCGCATTTGTAGCGGAAGAAATAGGGGGGTATGGAGCCAAATATTTTTCTAAACAGCTTGCGCCGGAACAAGTGATTGCGATGTTCAATATTGAAATGATAGGAACAGAATCTAAATGGGGTAAAAACTCGGCTTACATTACAGGCTTCGAAAAGTCGAATATGGGACCCATTTTACAAGCTAATTTAACAGGAGCAAGTTTTAAATTTTATGCAGATCCTTATCCGGAACAACAATTGTTTTACCGTTCAGACAACGCTACGTTAGCCAGGCTTGGAGTTCCTGCGCATACTATTTCTACTTCAAAAATGGATAATGAGCCAACGTATCACACCGCCCATGATGAATTTGAAACGTTGGATATTGATAATATGACCCAAATAATAAAAGCAATTGCATTAAGTTCTTCTTCGATTATTAGCGGAAAAGATACGCCAACAAGGGTAGATACTACTCAATTGAAATAAAATAAATAAATTATAAAGAATAGAAAAAAGCACTGAAAATGATTGGTTTTCAGTGCTTTTTTATTATTTGTATGTAAGGATAACTATAAAATAGTATCTAAGAAAATTAGTTGTAAAGTCAGAGATTTTATGAAGTTTCTGTTTGCAATTATATTTGTTTAAAATGGCGCAAAGTCAGTCCCTAATACTTTCTGGATTGCGCATCGTAAAGAAGAACACTTCGGAGAGCAGGGTTAGAGCAACATTATATTTCCTGATCTTCTATTAAAATGTTACGGTTAACCAGTGAGGATTCGTTGTCCAAAACCAATTATTTCACTAACTTTAAATCAATTAATCATTTAAACGGATTATTTTTCAAACTATCTAAATAATTTAAAGTATGAAAACGCACTTACATTCAAAATTTATAGTACTCCTGTTGTTTACTCAATTACTTTTTTCATGTAAAGGTAATTTAAGTGCGGGAGTGGGCAGTGACGGAAAAAGTCTTGACTCCACGGTCACTAAATCGGACACGACTACCGTACCAAAAAAGAATTCACAAGAAGTAAAAGAATAGTTTTTTAACCTCTGTTTGGTTTCATTTTATAAAATGAAAGATTTTTACTATTTTTCGATACTTGGAGGCATTAGCTTGTACATTACAGGAGTTACAATTCTGGACAAAATGGTCGAACTTATCAGTCCCCCGATAAGCACAATAGCCAGCGGGGCAATTAAGGGATTCGAATTCAGGGCAAGGGGAATAAGACCGCAGATTGCCGTTATGGAAGTCAGCACCACGGGTAGAAAGCGTGTTTCTCCGGCAATAGCAATTGCTTCATCAATAGAGTGTCCTTCCTGTCTGAGCTGATTGGTAAAATCGACAAGCAGCAGTGAATTTTTAACCTGAATACCCGACAGACCAATAAAACCAATAATAGCTACCAGCGACATAGGACTTCCGTTAATAAGTAATAATACAACCCCTCCTAAAATTCCCAATGGAATAATGGAAAGTACGATGATGATCCCTTTGAATGTTTTGAATTGCAACAGCAGTACAGCAATGAAAAGGAATGTACTCAGAATAATTACCGAAAGGAAATTCCCTCCAAGCGCATCTCCTTCGGATTCTTTTTCACCTGACAATTTATAATAATAGCCTTTTGGCATTTTAAGTTTATCCAGTTTAGGGATGATCTCTGTTAGTAAATCATTAGCATAATAACCTTTGTCTGATAAAGCCGTAACCTTTGCAAAACGGGATTTATTGAAATGATTAATCGTTGTTGGCGAAGTTTCAAAAGAGATGTCTGCAATTTGATTCAATGCAATTGGCGTTCCCTGAATATTATTGACATACAGGTTTTTTAAAGCATCCAGATTAGAAAATTTATCTCTGGGCAGTGTGAGTGTGACATTTCTGGCATCACCTCTGTCATCAATGTAATCCCCAACCGTTAATCCGGCTACAGCAAGACGTACCACTTTATCTGCCTCACTTGTCATTACGCCTAATGTTCTTGCTTTTTCTTTATTAATTTTTACTTTGACATCTGTTTTGTACGTGTTGAGTTCATTGTTGATATAAACTGTTCCTTTCTGATTGCGTAATATTGTTTCAACTTGAGAAGAAAGCTTACGCAGAATGGCCGGATCTTCTCCAAATAGTCTCACTACAATGTTGGCCTCCAGAGGCGTTCCCTGCTCAAAATCTTTAACTTCGATTTTAGCATAAGGCATTGTCTTGAATTTTTCACGGAGTCTTTCAATCAAAGCTGTTTTTTCGGTAGGTTTTGCCTCATCTTCCAATTGTACAAAAATCTGTGCAAAATCAGGTTTTCTGTCCTGCGGGTGTAC
>Ga0247814_10001953_pt1 | contig 11602 bp, 6 predicted proteins | sample UWRJL179409R1_FD_179947 | JGI IMG/M metagenome (GOLD analysis project Ga0247814, IMG submission 179947) | Plant litter microbial communities from Arlington Agricultural Research Station in Wisconsin, United States - UWRJ-L179-409R-1 | ecosystem: Environmental > Terrestrial > Plant litter >...
CTTCTTAAAATTACCATAGTTCTTATGCTTATCCTTGCACAGTCGGCGCTGCCGGTGGTTGTGGCGCCGCAGGTTCAACTGGTCGGGCGGCAGGCGGTTGCTGGGCTCTGGCCATCGCTTGGAGCTGCTTTACGTGTTCAGCGATCTGTTCACGACTTAAGCTTTCACCTCTAGGGACGGTTGTGGCTGCCTTAGGCGCATCTTGTACGGGAATTTGAGTAACTGCAGCTGCTGGCGGTAGCGGTCCCATAACGGGCGGCATTGACGGTGTAGTTGGTGCGACTGGAGCTGCAGCTGCAGCAGCTTGTTGTGCCTGTAAAGCTTGTTGCTGTTGCAATTGTTGTGCTTCTTGGCTTGAAATGCGAGGAAGTTCTAAGAAGAACGTACTTCCCTTGGTGTAGATACTTTCAACCCATAATCGTCCGCCCATCGCTTCAGCAAGACGACGCGACAAATACAGTCCAAGCCCAGTTCCGCCAATTTGTTGACGGTCAACGTTATCAACACGATAAAACTTCTGGAAGAGGTGTGGAATATCTTCGGCTGGGATGCCAAGTCCACTATCTTTAACACTAATAATGACCTTATCGTCACTGCCGTTGATATCAACTTCAACATCACCTTGAGGGGTGTATTTAATAGCGTTCTCGATTAAGTTATCAAGTACTTCGCGAACATGATCGTTATCAAGGTTAACAAAATAAACCGGAGCGATTCGCTTTACACCAGTATCAGCATCAGGCTTATAAGTAAGGCGTAATCCTTTTTCTTGAGCTTTTTGAGCTAATCCCTGGGTGATGGTTTGCGTAAAGACGGACATGTCGACAACTTTCGCGACATTTGTCATACGGCCATCTTCTGATTTTGAAACATCTAGCAAGTCTTGGAATAATCGCCCAAGGTGTTGGGCTGCTTCGTGGGCTTTCATGATGAAGTCACGGGCCTTTTCGTCGATGACGGCGGTATTAGGGTTGAGCGCTAGACCTAGGTAGCCTTCAATCGAGGCAACCGGTGTACGCATTTCATGGCTGGCGGTGCTAATAAATTCAGCTTGTTCGCGCTCTTCGGCGGTTTCTTTAGTGACGTCGCGGAAAACGGCAATCACTCCGTTACCTGATTCACCTACTGGCGATACTACGAGTGAACCAGTAATCTTTTTACCAGACTTTGTGATGATTGTGAGGTTGGCTGAACGAAATTGTTGATTCGTATTTAAGACTTGCTGGATTGGGTCTTGGGTTGGTTGCAATTCATGCCCGTTAAGGTCGGTCATCTGAAGCACTGATTTATAGTTCAGCATCAAAGCGTCTTGTTTACCCCATCCTAAAATCTCTTGTCCTGCGGGATTAATAAGTTGAATAACTCCCTGGCTATCAACTGCGATTACACCATCACCGATGGCATTAATGACAATTTCAGATTTGTTGGCAACTTCAGACAGTTGGCTGGTAAGTGTTTTGACGTCTTTTGTTTCTTGGTCGTTTTCGCCGTGATCTCGCCAGATAAACATACCGATAATCAGTGGGATGATTGAACTGAATAAGGTAGTTCCAATCAGGCTGGCAGAGAATCGGCTGCCGAGGTATTCAATCGCGACAAAGATCGCACAAGCAACTAACACTGGAATGAACCCCCAGAACGCAAAGATGCCAGCGAAGAAGGATACGAGCATCCATAAAGCAATGTACGGTGAAGCGGTCCCACCCGTCTCGACTACTAGTAGGCTTGTTGTGGCAGTAAATAATAAGAAAACTACTAAATTAGGTACATAGCTTTGATTTTTTGGCGCCACTATATATAAGACAAGGCTTGCAACGGCTGAAAGCCCGGCGGCAATTGCAACGTAGAGGCTAACGCTAAATAGTCCAATTGCTTGGATGGACGTGAATAATGGCAGCACGTACAAGGTGATAATTGCTAAACATAGCAAAAAAACCACCTCATAAATACGGCGGTGCCAGAAGCGTGTTAGCTTTAACGGTGTTATGGTTGCCCCCTACCCTTTTTGGTCAAAGTACTTGTGGTTAGTATGACTTATAGGGAGGGTTAAGGCAAGAGAATATCCGCATACATATATAGGTATATTATCTGCCGATTTACTGCGTGCTTATGCTATACTTTATTTAACTTACGCTAACTTTTAAATAAGCGTCTGAGGGTATAGGGTTTAGTACAATTTAATGCACAAAAAATCTTCAGTTGATACGGAGTTTACGCCACGACGACTTAGTCTATCGGCCGTAAAAGCGCCTGTAAAAAAGCGTCGTTTTTCTATAGCCCGCCCTTCATTCCCTACGATTCAATTGAAACAACACCGTCATCGTAAGGTATTAAACTTCGGCGTCATCTCTATGGTTATTATTGGCTTGGTCGTGAGCCTCTTCTTACCTGCTATCAATGTAAGTGCCGCAGAAACACTCAACTGGACGACAAATGGTGACTTTAGCTTTAATAAAACATCGCAATGTCAGGCAACGCAATCTTCTCAAATAGTTATATCCGGAAACGGGTATACTGATGCAACCTGTGCAGCTGGTGATGTTGATTCGAACCTTACTTTGGCACGTGATAAAGTACGCATGAAAGACATTCAATCGGTTGCTCCTTCGACGAACTACACCGTTGTTTCTAAAAAAGATGGCACAGTGTGGGGTTGGGGTTATAACGGCTACGGACAATTAGGCGACGGTGGAACGGCCAACTCACAACAAGCTCCAGTCCAAATCAAAGGCCCAGCCGGTGTCGGTTTTTTGACGGATGTCAAAGAAGTAGCTGTATCTGATAATGCGGTTCTTGCCTTAAAGAACGACGGAACAGTATGGGCATGGGGGTATGGTCAAAACGGTCAACTTGGTGATGGTCTTTCGTCGTCGACTCGCCCTTATCCAGGACAAGTCAAAGGCTATAACGAAGTAGGCTTTCTTACTAATGTAAAGCAGATTAGCGCAGGGAGCGGTCACGTTCTTGCCTTAAAGAACGACGGAACGGTATGGGCATGGGGGTATGGTAATAACGGGGCCCTTGCTGACGGTACCGCAAGTAACAGGTACAGTCCTATTCAGGTTTACGCCGGTGCTGGCGTGCCGCTGACTGCAGTTGAATCGGTCAGTGCAGGGCGCAATAGCTCATTTGCCGTAAGGGCTGATGGAACCGCCTGGGGCTGGGGTTACAACGGAAACGGTGAGATCGGTGATAACGGATATAACAATAGATATTATGCGACCCAAGTTCGCGGGGTCGGTAACGAAGGCTTCTTGACTGGTGTAGAAGAACTAAGCAGCGGTGAAAACCACACGCTTGCACGAAAAACGGACGGTACTGCGTATGCTTGGGGTGCGAACGGATTCGGACAGTTTGGTAATAACTCTACCACTGCTTCGCCTACTCCTGTTCAAATGAAGCATCCTGATGGCCAGAATGTCACAGACGTTATTTCTATTGGTGCGGGACAGTTTTATACGGTCATTGCTCGAGGTAACGGGACTGTTTGGACGGCTGGGTATAATTCGTATGGTCAGCTTGGGAATGATCAATATACAAGTGCAAGTTCGTTGACGCAAGTAAAATCAAGTAACGGTACGGGTGTACTCACCGGAATTGATAAGGTATACGCTGGCGTGTACTCGGTTTTTGCAGTAAACACGAGCAGTAGCATCTACGGTTGGGGTAATAATAATTACGGTCAAGTAGGCATACATATGAATGGTGCGTCGAGCGGGGTGCCACAATATATTATTGCTGAACTGTACTCACCTGTTTTAACAGGGTTTTCGGCTGTGGCTTCAGGACAACAGCATACCGTAGGACTAAAGCCGGACGGGACTGTGTGGTCTTGGGGCAATAACGCTTTTGGACAACTAGGACAGAATAACTACGACAACAGCTCTGTACCGGTACAAGTGAAAAATGAAGATGGCACGGCCTTTCTGACTGATGTTGTTTCAATTGTAGCGAATGATCATAATACAGCTGTTATTAAAAGCGATGGCTCTCTTTGGACATGGGGATATGGATCATTTGGCCACATTGGTAATGGTGCTGCGAGTACTCGCACGCTTCCTACAAGAGTAATTAAAGATGCCGATGGAACACCGTTAACGAATGTAAAGCAAGTTGCCATTGGGTTGTATGCGATGCTTGCACTTGATGAAGATGGCGATGTATGGTCTTGGGGATACAACCCATATGGTCAATTAGGGACGGGCGAAGGATACTCCTTCTATGCTGCTGTGCATGTTAAAGATGAAGCGGGTACTGCTAATTTAACCAACATTAGTTCAATTGCAATGAACTATTACACGGCTGCCGCAGTTAAAGATGACGGAACGGTACTGACCTGGGGATATAATAACCGCGGTCAATTAGGAAACGGTACGACAGATAATAGCTTCTTACCTAAACAAGCCGGTGCTGGAATTTTAAGTGATATTGAAGAGGTTGCGTTAGGAACTTTCTATTCTGTAGCGCGAAAAAGTGACGGGACCGTATGGTCTTGGGGATATAACAATGTCGCTCAACTAGGAGACGGTACTTTGACTCAACGCAACACACCGGTGCAAGTGAAAGACTCCGCAGGAACAGGGTTTCTTACAGGGATTACTTCAATCGTTGCGAATAACGACAATATAACCATTGGAATCGGTGCTGGTGGTTCTGTGTGGTCTTGGGGATATAACTACTACTCTCAAATTGGAGACGGCACCGCAACAACGCGCGCATTGCCTGTTCGAGCGGTAGGCCTTGGTGGTAGTGGCTTACTTTCTGGAATTAGTCAGGTATCGATCGGTTACTACCATGTGACAGCACTTACGAATGATGGCAACGTATTGAACTGGGGTACGAATAATAACGGAAGTATGGGATACGACAAGACCGGAGGTCTCTCATCATCAAACGTGCCCCGTTCGATGGTCGCTGAGTTTAGTGAAAATGCCGGATATGCGACTGACGGAACAATAGCTGGATATGTAGTTGATGCCGGTGTGGGAAAAAAACACCAATGGAATACTATAAACTGGAGTTCAAATGAACTCCTAACTAACAACGGTATTTCGTTCGCATCGCGTACAAGTAACGACGGTAGTACTTGGTCTGCTTGGTCGAACGAACACTTACAGTCAGACGTTGGTTCGGTTACGGGAACGGGTTCAATTAGCGGCAGTCCGATCACACGTTTCATTGAACTCCGGGCAACACTGACGTCAACTGATCAAAGGTCTACGCCAACATTGAATGATTTTTCTATAACCTACATTAACGACAGTACGGCTCCGGTGACAAATGCATCTGCAATTGAGGCTAAGACCGCATCAAACGGCTCGGAAATTATTGAAGAAAGCTGGACGAATGACGCGTCACCTTACTTCTCGTGGACATCAGGAGCTGATAATGTTGGTGGTATGGGGCTTGCTGGGTATTGCATCTACCTTGGACAAGATGCTAGCGCAAATGCACAACAAACAAAGGGAATTTTGGGCGCTTCGCCAGTTCAAACTGATGGTGCCTGTCCTTATGCTGTTTCGGGTACAAACTTAAACCTTGATGCAATTGACGCCCTTGCGACACCACTGGCGACTTCATCTCAACCATATCACCTACTGGTTAAAGCTTTCGATAAAGCCGGAAACTTATTTACGGGTAGCGCCGCAAGCTTTAGTTTTAAATACGATAACACCCCACCGGTTAACCCAGCCTTTATGTCTGCGCCGTCACAGTTTATTTCAACGAAAGAAGCGACGATCACGTGGCCGACAACTGGTGCGCAGGCAGCTGGTGATGCCGATAGTGGCCTTGCTGGTTTGCAGTACAAGATCGGCGTAAATGGTACCTGGTACGGTGCCGACCATTCCGGCGCGCAAGACGTTACTGACGTACTTGAAAATAATGGTACATATACTACCGATGAAACGCATGATTACCCACTCCTTCAAGAAGGTAACAACATTGTTTACTTCCGAACAATCGACAACGCCGGCAATGTTTCGACTACCAACAATACTGCGGCCATTAAGATTAATACAACTTCCCCTACTCCGCCGCAGAACTTAACCGCTACACCAAGTACCAACACATCTAACTCGTTTGCATTCTCATGGCAAGCACCAAGTTCATTTGTTGGTCCCGCGAACGGTGTGACCTACTGCTATACCGTTAATACATTGCCAACAGCAAATACCTGTACCTTTACGAACCCAGGTCAATTAACGCTTCCGGTTGATGCGTATGCAACGCAACCTGGCGATAATACTTTATATGTTGTTGCCAAGGACGAAGCTGGCAATATTAACTACGACACTTATGCGAGTGTTGAGTTTGAAGCAAATACCCCAGCACCGGGCATCCCACTTAATACTGAAATTGCCGACATCTCAACGAAGGCGACCCAGACCTGGAAACTTGCTTTGTCATGGGCCGCACCAACCGATGCTGGCGCTGGTGTATCGAAATACTCGGTCCATCGTTCAACTGACGGCACAAACTTTACACAGGTCGCCACAACCAGTGGGCTTAGCTATGTAGACAGTAATTTGAGTCAGCAATTGTACTACTACAAGATTAAGGCCTGTGACTCGGCTAATAACTGTGGTGCATTCTCTGAGGTATTCTCGAAGACGCCAACTGGCCGATTTACGACTCCTCCACTACTTATTACAAGCCCATCAGTGCAAGTGAGTACTAAGAAAGCTTCATTCACTTGGGCGACCGACCGCGTCAGCGATAGCCGAATTCAATATGGCACAAAGAGCGGCGAATACTTCCCTGGTGAAATTACTGTCAGCAACTCGACAACTGATCACAAGGTTGAACTACTGAACCTTGATGCCGGCACAACCTATTTCTACAAAGCAAAGTGGACTGATGAAGACGGCAACACCGGTGCAAGCACTGAACTAAGCTTCACTACTTTGCCAGCCCCTTCAATTAAGAATGTTTCAGTCATCAACCAGACCCTTACCAGCGCAACCGTTCAATTTACTTCTGTTGACGCAAGTAAGGTGAATATTTACTACGGTAAGACTGAAGGCTTTGGTGGTATGAAAGCGGTGAATACTTCACGGGCTGAATCGACTTACACGGTTGAATTAACTGGCCTTGATGATGGTTCGACGTACTTCTATAAGTTTGCTACCTTCGACAGCGATGATAATGAATACGATAGCCGCCGGGCGGATAGCTTCGTAACCCCACCGCGTCCTCGTATTTCTGACCTCCGTTTCCAACCAGTGAGTGGTGAACCAACTAGCACTCAAAAAGTAACCTGGAAGACAAACGTCCCTGCAAGCACCGGCATTAGTTATGGTAAGATTGGCGCGGCTCCGAAAGACTCGCTTGATACTAAGTTATCAACTGAACATGAAATGACGATTAAATCACTTGAAGATGCCAGCGAATACTTCTTGCAAGCCCAAAGCCGTGACGGTTCGGGTAACCTTGCAACCAGTGATCGCCAAACCTTCCAGACCGCCCTTGATACTCGCCCACCAAAGATCAGTGATCTTCAAATTGAATCACTTGTTAAGGGTAATGGCAGCGAGGCGCGCGGACAGATTGTAGTCTCTTGGAAGACGGATGAACCAGCAACCAGCCAGGTCGCCTATGCACAAGGAAGTTCTGGCACTACTTACACTGGCCAAACAGCTGAAGATAGTCGCCTTTCAACTGAGCACGTTGTGATTGTGTCTGACCTTGCGGTTTCATCGGTGTACCACATTCAACCGATCTCTCGTGATAAGTCATTCAACACTGCTAAGGGCGAAGACAAATCTGCGATTATTGGACGAGCCAGTGACAGCGTTTTGAACATTATATTAAACACACTTTATAAGATTTTTGGACTGTAATATGACTTCCGGTAAACCACTCATTCAAGTACATAACGTCAGTAAAAGCTTTAAGTTACTTGGCGGCGAAACGATTGAAGTATTACATAACGTTGATTTCGAAATTTTAGATGGTAGTTTTACGATCATTTACGGTCCATCGGGAAGTGGTAAGTCGACATTACTTAACGCGATTATGGGACTCGATGAACCGACTAGCGGAACCGTTACTTATGAAGGTCGCGATCTGTATGAAATGGATCCAAATGAACGTGCCTACTTCCGTGCGTTTACTATGGGAATGGTGCAACAAACCAACAACTGGGTAAAGAGTTTAACGGTCCAAGAAAACGTCGCGTTGCCGCTTCATTTCGTGGGGATTAACCGCAGCGCTGCACTTATTGAAGCAAAGAACTCGCTCCATCGTATTGGACTCGACAATTATGCCGGTAAGTACCCAGGCGTACTATCTGGTGGTGAGCAGCAGCGTGTTGCGATGGCGCGAGCACTCGTAAACAACCCAGCTTACATAGTGGCCGATGAGCCAACCGGAAACCTTGATAGTAAAAATAGTGATGATTTGATTAACTTGCTTCGCTATCTCAACAAAGAGTTGAAGCGCACGATTGTACTAGTGACCCACAACCTTGAGTATCTTTCGATTGGCGATAAGTTACTACTTATTGAAGATGGTCGTGTGACGGAAATGAAGGGTAAAGATATTAGTACAACTACAACGCATATGTTGAACGATATGAAAAAACGCATTGAAGGATGGGCAAAAGGATGAGCACAACCACTCCCCGATCACACATTGCGATCGCGATGATTATTCGTATGGCTATTTTGAACCTTCGATTTAAACGCTTCCGTAGCTTTATTACGATTCTTGGTATTACGATTGGTATCGGTTCAATCTTCTTGCTCGTTTCATTTGGCCTGGGATTACAGCAATTGGTCCAAAGCCAAATTATTGGCAACGAGTCAATTAATACGGTCGACATCACCCCCGCTAATTCTCGCCTACTCACCTTAACTTCTGATAATCTTGAGCAAGTTCGGGCGATTGCGCACGTGACGGATGTGAGCGGTGTGTTTGTTGGTGCAAGTAAGGTGACGATTGATGGATCGGCTGCCGATTTGGTCGCCTACGGCATTGATCCACTCTATATGAAATTAAGTAATATCGATTTGATTGTTGGTGAGGAATTAAATCAAGATACCGCCGATGAAATTATTGTGAACAGCTCGTTCCTGGAATCGGCTGGTATTGGTGATCAGGATTCGGCTTTGAATAAAGAAGTTGAACTTGCCCTTGTTTCGCCGGAAGGTGCTGAAAAAATGAAGAAGCTACGCATTGTTGGTGTGGTGGATTCAGGTGCAGGTTCGGAAGTGTTTGTAGCGACTGAAGTATTCAAACAAGCGGGCATCGAGACCTATACGCAGGCAAAAGCAGTCGTTGATGAGCGTGATAGTATTGCTGACGTGCGTCGTAGCGTTGAAAGCCTTGGCTATGAAACTACTTCTCCTATCGATACGATTGATCAGGTGAATGAAGTCTTCCGTTTCTTTAACGTGGTCCTGATTGGTCTTGGCAGCATCGGTATGGTAATCGCCGTACTTGGTATGCTTAACACCCTAACAGTTTCATTGCTCGAGCGAACCAAGGAAATAGCATTGATGATTGCCATTGGAGCGCGTCCTAAGGACATGAGACGGCTGTTTACGGTTGAAGCGATTATCTTGTCATTGATTGGTGGAACGATCGGTATCGTGCTTGCAGTGCTGTTAGGGCTGGGTGTTGATTTCGTTCTGAACCAAGCAGCACGTGATCGTGGTGTGGTTGATGGCTTTAGTTTGTTTGCCTACCCGCCACTGCTTATTTTGACCGCACTTCTTGCGATGATCCTGATCGGTATTGTCGTGTCATTTGTTCCGGCGCGTCGAGCGGCTCGGATCAATCCAATTGACGCTTTACGCCAAGAATAAGGCTTTTAGAAATGAAGAACCCGCTGCGTTTGCAAACGGAGCGAGGCTCGACATTTGCTTTACAGCGGGTTGTTGAAGGATGAGTTAGTGAGTCGGCTCGGAATCACGAGTGGCCTCGGCGAATTCCTGGTCGGAAAACATTGAGGTTTGGCCATCGCTGGTCAGTGTCTCATCGTCGCGCTCCAGCCCGTCGTCGCTGTCATCATCGTCGCTTACGTCGTCGGCTTCTTGAACCGGCTTCGGAACCTGTTCTCTGATGGCGTCGACGATGACGAGCTGGGCTTCGAGCTGCTTGTGCTGATCTGCGTCGGTGGCGTCGTCGAGTGCGAACATCAGTCCGACACTTGCGTTGACGAACTGCTGACGAAGATCGAACTCGGCACCTTCTTCCTGGGGTCCGATGGGGATCTCAAGTGTTCCGATGACGAGCTTCGCAGGTGCGAAGGTGTCATTCGTGTCTGAACCAGACATATCTCTCCTTAGATTGGAATGTTCGGGCAGTCTATTATGGTACTGCGTTGTCGAGTGATAATTATGAATTAAATCAAGCAGATTGCAAGCACAAGCAAGAAGCCTCCGGAATGCGGAGGCTTCTTATATGAATTTCAGATAGAGACTATAGTCCGACTGAGTCAACTCCGTAGGTTGCTTGTGCTTCTGTGAACTTATCGAAGACTAGTTGGTCGATCAAACCTTCACGAGAGAATGACATGAAATCAAGGTATGATTTTGCTTTCTTGGCTGCTTGTTCGTTCCAGTCTGCACCAGAGTTATCTGCACCATACGTTGCATCTTCGGTTGAGAATTTATCAAACTCTAGTTGGCTCACAAGGCCATCGCGAGAGAAGGCAGCGAAATCAAGGTAAGACTTAGCTTTGTTGACAGCATTCTTTTGGCTGACTGTTGCAGTTGAGGCTGGCTCTTCAGTTACCGCAGGGGTAGTTGTTTGTTCTTCTACCGCTTCTTTCTTTGTTGCCTCGTTTTGAACGGTTGCCTCTTCAAGTTTGTTTGTAAGGTCACCACTACGTGCGCCGCTTGTTCCACCAAAGATAATCGAAAGAACAATTACGCCGATAGTAACGAATAAAGCGACCTTTTTGTTGTTGCCTTCTTCGTAACCGCGAAGTTTTTTACCTTGTTTGTCGGTTGTTGAGTTTGTAAGAACGAGAATAAGGTCGATCAAGTACCAGATACCAAGACCACCGAAAGTAAGCAATTTAACGATACCTGTTCCAACTTTACCTAGATAGAAACGGTCGACGCCGAGGCCTCCTAGAAGTAGTGATAATAGCCAAGTGGTGATAAATTGTTTATCTCCGACGTTCGCTTCGCTTGGAACAGTTGATAATTCGCTCATACGATATGTCTCCCCTAATTTTTCTCAATTATACTCCTATTTTGCAATAGTAACTACTCTTCACGAAAAGCGGCGACGATCGATTGACCGACTTCAATTGAGACCATTGTCTGGCAGGTGTAGAGCATGATACCCCGGTGTGTTCGGGCACGGAATCGCTTGGTGAAATGAAGATCTTTATCCGTTTTAACGAATTCATGGGCCATCATTTCGACGCTTCTATAGTCAGCATCGACAAAAGAATAGCGGCGCTGAATAATACTAATTAATTCATTGAAACTGACGTATGAAGTGTCTCCGACGCGTAGTCCAAGCCCGGTATGAACGGCGTTTGGTAGGTCTGCTAAATAGTTTTGGATTTGATCAACATCGTAGGCCTCGATTGCTTCGTGGTGTCGGCGTACCATGCGTGTGTCGATCTCTTTATGTTCGAGCA
>Ga0247814_10001956_pt1 | contig 11595 bp, 11 predicted proteins | sample UWRJL179409R1_FD_179947 | JGI IMG/M metagenome (GOLD analysis project Ga0247814, IMG submission 179947) | Plant litter microbial communities from Arlington Agricultural Research Station in Wisconsin, United States - UWRJ-L179-409R-1 | ecosystem: Environmental > Terrestrial > Plant litter >...
AGCGGGCCGGAGCTCTGGTGCTGCTGCGCGATGCCGCCCTCGTGGGCGGCTACCTCGACGGCCCTGCCACCATGCGCGACACGTTCGTCAGCACCGCGCGAACGGTCGCTGGGGTTTAGGACAGCGCGCTGAGCAGCTGCGCCTTCGTCAGCTTCGAGTAGCCGACGATGCCCTTGGCCTTGGCGGCCTCGCGCAGCTCTGCGACGGTGTTGCTCTCGCTGAAGGCGGAGGACGGAGCCGAGGCGGCTGGCGCGGCGGCGGCTGCCGGCTTAGCTGGCGCGGCGGAGGGCTTGGCCTGTGCGGCGGGCTTGGCTGGCGTGGTGGCCTTAGCTGGCGCGGTGGCCTTAGCTGGCGCGGTGGCCTTAGCTGGCGTCGTGGCCTTAACTGGCGCAACGGCAGGCTTAGCCGGCGAAACGGCGACCTTCTTCGAGCGCTTTGCCTTCTTGGCCTTCGCCTTCTCTGCTTTGGCCCTGGCCTGCTTGGCGTCGCGGTCCAGCTTCTTGTCGAGCTTGGCCTTCTCGCGAGCGAGAACGGCATCGCGCTTCTTCTCCGCCTTGGCGAGAAGATTTGCTGCGGCGGCGACAGCTTTGTCGACGTCCTTGAGTTTGGGGGATTCCTTCGTAGCCATGCCAGCAGTGCAGCCAGCCAAAGTGAACAGACGCTGCCGAGATCTCGCTACCGACGGGTCGGGGCGACCCGCAGCTCTGCCTCGAGCAGGTGCGCGAGCTGGCGCAGCATCGAGTCGTCAACGTTCTGCGGATCGCGCGGGCTCGGGTCATAGACGCATAGTGCGCCGATCTGCTCGCCGCCGGGCGCCTTGACCGGGAAGCCCGCATAGAAGCGCAGGTTCGGGTCTCCGACCACGCCCGGCGTGGAGCTGAAGCGGTCATCCTTGCTGGCGTCGCCAACGACGAGGGCGTCTTTGCCGCGAATGGTCACCGAGCAGAAGGATGCCGTGCGCTCCGCCACCTCGACCGTGTTGCCACTGCGCGACTTGTGCCACTCCCGGTCACGGTCGATGATCGAGAACACCGCCGACTCCGTGCCGTAGAGCTGGCGGGCCATGGTGACGATGCGGTCGAAGCGCTCCTCGGGAAGCGTGTCGAGAATCCTCAGGTCGTCGACGGCCTTCTGTCGCCGGCGCTCGGCCTCGACAGGCTCGTCGGAGGCCGGTCGAGGCCCGACAGATCGACCGTCACCGGCCCGAGCGCGCGAGACGCGCACGACGACGACGATCACAACGGCGACCACAGCAACGGCACCGAGAACGGCCAGGAGATTCCAGAGAACGACGGTCACAGAAAAATCCTACGGTTGCGTTCTGCCCTGGAGGTACTGCGCGACCACCGTTGGCACATACGGTGCAACGTCGCCGCCGAGCGCCGATACCTGCCGAACGAGCGAGCTCGACACGTGGGCGTGGGCGGGGTTCGGCAGCAGAAACACGGTTTCGACTCCGGCAAGGTTGCGGTTGACGATGGCCATCGGAGTCTCGTAGGCAACGTCGACCTGCGAGCGGATGCCCTTCACAAGAACACTGGCGCCGACATCCGTGCAGTAGTCGACCAGAAGTCCGACGCTCCAGCTGGTGACGGTGATGTTGCCCGGCAGCCCCTCGGCGACGATCGCCTGCTCGATGAGCGAGACCCGCTGCGCGATCGGCAGCAGCGCGGTCTTGTCGGGGTTGTGCACCACGAGCACGTGCAGCTCGTCGAAGAGTCCGGCGGCCCGCCCGATGACGTCGAGGTGCCCGAGGGTGATGGGGTCGAACGACCCCGGAACAACAGCGATCCGGCTCATGGCTTCAGCCTAGTTGGCGTAACCGCCGACGGGGCGTATGGGCCGCCCCGCCGGCGTCCGGGATTGTCACACGTCAATCGTGAGCAGCGACGAGCTCGGCTCTCCGCCGAGTCGCAGCTCGAGGCGGATGAGGGTCATGGCTAGTCCAATCGCGATACCGGCTGGCGGACCGGCGCGATCGTCGTCGACCGCTACCGCGAAACTATCAATTGCTCAGTGTGTATCCAATAGCTACTGACTGTTTCGTACTCACCCAGAACAGGGGGTACTAGTTCTTCGCGAGAAAGGCCTGCGCGCTCTCGTCGAGACGGCGGGCGAGGGCCTCGCGCAGCGCGGGGTGATTCGCGAGGGCCGGGTCGGCATCCAGCACGCCCGCAGCCAGCTCGCGGGCCTCGGTGATGAGCTCGCCATCCTTGGCGACCCGCAGCAGCCGAAGGCTCGAGCGGCCACCCGACTGGGTACTGCCGAGCACGTCGCCCTCCTGCCGCAGCTCGAGGTCTTTCTGGGCCAGCTCGAAGCCGTCGAGGGTTGCCGCGACGGCATCCACCCGCTCCCTCGCTAGGGTGCCCTCCTCGGCGGTGGAGACGAACAGACAGAGACCGGGGATGCCGCCACGACCCACCCGCCCCCGCAGCTGATGCAGCTGCGAGACCCCGAAGCGGTCCGCGTCAAGCACGACCATCGTTGAAGCGTTGGGAACATCGACACCGACCTCGATGACGGTCGTTGCCACCAGCACGTCAATCTCGCGGGCGGCGAAGGCGCGCATGGTGGCGTCTTTCTCCTCGCCAGTCATGCGGCCGTGCAACGGCTCGACCCGGCGGCCGGGCAGCCGGGAGCGCACCTCGTCGAGGGCGGTCTCGACGTTGGCGCCCTGCGGGGTATCTGGGTCTTCGGTGAGCGTCGGGCTGATCGCCGGGCAGACGACGAAGGCCTGGTGGCCCTTCTCGAGTTCCTCTGCAACGCGCTCCCAGATGCGAGCAGCCCAGCCCGGCTTCTCGGCGAGCGGCACCACGTGGGATGCGATGGGCGACCGCCCCGCAGGCAGCTCTGCGATGGTCGAGACGTCAAGATCGCCGAAGACGGTCATGGCGACCGTGCGCGGAATCGGAGTGGCAGTCAGCACGAGCACGTGCGGCGGGTTGGCCGCCTTGGCCCGCAGCGCTTCGCGCTGGTCGACGCCGAAACGGTGCTGCTCGTCGATGACGACGAGGGCCAGATCGAAGAAGCCGACGTTGTCGCTGAGTAGCGCGTGCGTGCCGACGACGATGCTCGCGCTGCCGCTGACCGCCCCGAGCAGGGCCTTCTTGCGCTCCGCGGTCGGCAGCTGGCCGGTGAGCAGGGTGGGCCGCAGTTTTGCCGCGAGGTCGGGGCCGAGTGTGGCAACGATGCTCCGCAGGTGCTGACTCGCGAGCACCTCGGTCGGAGCGAGCAGGGCCGACTGCCCACCGCTCTCGGCAACGGCGAGCATGGCCCGCAGCGCGACCAGGGTCTTGCCCGAGCCCACCTCGCCCTGAACGAGCCGGTTCATCGGGTGCGGTTCTGCGAGGTCGCGGCTGATTTCGAATCCCACCCGCTCTTGGTCGCCGGTGCGGGCGAAGGGCAGTGTCGCGTCGAATCCGTCGAGCAGGGCGCCCTGCACGCGGGCGGTGGCCGGCAGCTCCCGGGCGAGTGCGCGCTGCTGCAGCAAGGCGGCCTGCAGAACGAAGGCCTCTTGAAAGCGCAGCGCCTTGCGGGCGGCGCCCCAGTCGGCATCCTTCTGTGGGCGGTGAATGAGCTCGACAGCCTTCGCGTACGAGAGCAGCTTGCGACCGGCGCGCACCTCGAACGGCACGGGGTCTTCGAGCGGCGGCAGGGTGTCAAGCACGACCTCCATCGCCTTCTGCAGCTGCCAGCTGGCGACGGTGGAGGTCGCCGGGTAGAGCGGAATGGGCAGTTCGGCCCAGGCTTTCATCCGCTCTGGATCCGGGTCGTCTTCGAACAGCTCGTAGTCGGGGTGGGCGAGCTGCGCCGTTCCCCGGTAGTCGCCGACCTTGCCCGCGAAGATGCCGCGCACGCCGGGCCGCAGGTCTTTTGCCCGCCAGGCCTGGTTGAAGAAAGTGAGGGTGAGAAAAGCCTTGCCATCGGTGATGCGCACCTCGAGCAGCGACCCACCACGGGCGCGCATCGGCCGGTCGCGCACCTCGATCACCTCGGCGACGATGGTGACGTTCTCGTCGATCGGCAGCTCACTGAGAGCGGTCAGCTCGCCGCGACGCGCATAGCGGCGCGGGTAGTGACTGATGAGATCGCCGATCGTGCGCAGCCCCAGCCCCTTCTCGAGCGCGGCAGCCGTGCGCCCGCCGAGGGCGTTCGCCAGCTTGGCGTCGAGCGGGGAGGTCACGTCTCGAGGGTACCCGGCGCTACCGTTAGGACTGTGACTCGCATCATCTCCGGATTCGCCGGCTCGATTACCCTCAGCGTGCCCAAGACGGGCACGCGACCGACGAGCGACCGAGTGCGCGAGGCCATCTTCTCTGCGCTAGAGGCGCGAGGCGCCATCGAGGGGGCGCGTGTGCTCGACCTGTATGCGGGGTCCGGTGCTCTGGGTCTCGAGGCTGCATCCCGTGGAGCGTCGACTGTCACCCTGGTCGAGAAGTCGATCACGGCGACGAACGCCTGCCGGGTCAATGCGGCCAAGGTGCTCAAGGCGGCACCGAAGGGCACCCTCGCCGTCGAAGTGACGGGCGCCCCGGTGCAGGCATTCCTCACCGGCAGCGCCGCCGAGTGGGACCTCGTCTTTCTCGACCCGCCCTACGAGCTCGGCCCGGTCGAGCTCGTGCACAACCTCGAGCAGCTGGTGTCGCGCCTCAGTGCGGATGCCGTGGTCGTCATCGAACGCAGCTCCCGCGACGCCGAGCCGGCCTGGCCCGACGGGCTCGAGCTCGAGAAGCGCAAGGACTACGGCGACACCACCCTGTGGTGGATTCGCCCTAGCTGACCTCGCCGTTCCAGCCGACGTAGGGGTCCCAACCGCCAGTCTCGTGCGGCGCCCCCTCGACGAGCACGCCCTCGCCGTCGACCACGCGGCCGATAACACGGAAGCCCTCGGGCACCGCTGCGGGGAAGGTCGCGAGCAGGGAGTGGTCCTCTCCCCCGTTGAGCTCATCCGGGGTCAGGTCGTGCAGGTCAAAGGCAACGCCCGACGCCCTCGCCACGCGGCCCGCGTCGAGCGCGAGACCGTCGCTGAGGTCGATCATGCTCGTTGCTCCGGCGACCGCTGCGAGTCGCCCCTGGTGAATGGGTGGGCGTGGCTGCAGTTGCGCCTCGATGTCGCGGTTGCCGCGGTCGGGGCTGGAGGTGGCGCCGTGCTGAAACAGCATCCGCAACCCGGCAGCCGCCTGGCCGAGCACGCCGGCGACGGCGACCACGTCACCAACCCGCGCACCGCTGCGGGTCACTGGCGGGCGACCCTCGAGGTCGCCGAAGGCCGTCACCGCGATGGTCAGGGTGTCAGAGACCGAGAGGTCACCGCCAACGACCCCACAGCCGGGGCTCAGTGCCGCGCATGCCTCGCGCAGCCCGTCAGCAAAGCTCTCGAGAAAGCTGACGGGCGTGTCTTTCGGTGCCGCGAGCGCGACAACGAGAGCACTCGGAACGGCACCCATGGCCGCGACGTCCGACAGGTTCGACGCGGCGGCCTTCCAGCCGAGATCGAAGGGGGTTGACCACGCGAGGCGAAAGTCGGGGCCGTGGATCATCATGTCCGTCGTAACGACGAAGCGGCCATCGGGCGCGGCGACGACGGCCGCGTCATCCCCCGGTCCCAGCAGAGCGGATGCCGCATTGGGCAACCGTGGAAAGATGCGACCGAGAACGGCGCCCTCGCCGACCTCGCCCAACGTGTCGCTCATACCTCGATCTCCCCGCCCACGCCGCGCAGGTGCTCGCGGAAGCTCAGCCCAGAGTTGAGGTACTCATCGAAGCGCACCTGCTCGCGCAGGCTCGTGCCGGCGGCAATCAGCTGTGCCTGGCGTCGCTCGGTGTCACGGATCTGCTCCGCGTGGGTGAGCACCTCGTCGAGGCGGTCGAGGGGCACGAACAGCACGCCGTCTTCGTCGCCGAAGACGGCATCCGCGCTGGTGACGGTGAGGTCGCCGACCCGGGCGGCGGTCAGCGCATCGGTGGGGCGGTCGATCGCGTGCAGCGGGCCGGTCGAGAGGGAGCCGAGGCTGAACACCGGCAGCCCGATCTCGCGTATGTCGGCCGTGTCACGGTGAAGGCCCCAGATGACGATGCCACCGAGGCCCGCACCCTTGGCCTCGAGGGTGATCAGGTCGCCGACGCAGCTCTCGTCGAGGCGGCCGTGGTTGTCGACGACGAGCACGTCGCCGGGGTTCGCCGCGTAGAGCGCTTCGAGAAACACGTCGACGCTTCCAGCGTGGCGCGCGGGCAGAACGCGGCCGGCGAGGGTCGTGCCGGGCACGACGGCGACGGTTCCCGTGGGGGCGCAGCGCACGGGCAGACCCGCCCGCAGAACGCCGTCGGCAATGTGAGGGGTGGTGAGAGTGGCGAAGCGACGGGCGAGCTCGGCGTTGTGCATGAAATCGACGGTAGCCTGAATCCGATGCGTCGTCTTCTCGCCCTTGCACTGGTAACTGCAGCACTTCTTGGAGGCTGTGCACAGACCGTGCCCTTTGGCGCCGCCCCGGATGCCGCCAACGCGCTGTGCGCCGAGGTCGCCGTGCGTCTGCCCGACACGGTCGGCGACGACCTGCCGAGGCGCCAGACCAACTCGCAGGGAACCGCCGCGTGGGGCGACCCGAGCGCGGCGCTGCTGCGATGCGGTGTTGAGATTCCCGGGCCGACGTCGACCCTGCCCTGCGTGAAGACCGGCAACATCTACTGGCTGCGCGACGGCAGCGACGAGAACAATCCGATCTTCGTCACCTACGGCCGCGAGCCCGCGACCGAGGTCATTGTCGACCGCACCGCCGTTTCACCTGGAGTCGTGCTGCTCGACGTGAGTGAGGCGCTTGAGTACACGACCGAGACACGGCAGTGCACCGAAATCGAAGACAGTCTGGGCTAGCTGAGCCCGACGAGCTTGCCGGCAATTCCGCCCGCCGCGCGCAGCGCAGCGCCGGAACCGAAGCCGGATGACGGCAGAGCGAAACGCTTGTCGCGAGCCTCGACGAGGGCATCCTTGAGCACCGTTGCCGCGGTGGCCTTCGGAGCCCACAGGTAGAGCGACAGCGCACCGGGAATCGAGTTGACCTCGTTGACGAACAGGTCGCCGGTCTTCTCGTCGAGCAGCAGGTCGACGCGGCAGATGCCGGTGAGCCCGGTGACCTCGGCGACGCGACGGGCCAGCTGGTCGGCCTTCTCTGCCAGACCGTCCGCGAGAACCGCGGGAAACTCGCGCGGCGCGCTCATGAAGCCGGCGCCGGCGCTGCCGCCGCTGAGGTACTTCTCTGCGTAGCTGTAGAGGCCGCTGCCGGAGTCGCCGCGCAGCGGCTTCTCGACATCCGTCGTCTCGAGAGTGGGGAAGGTTCTGAACGAGATGTTCAGGTCAACGAGCTCTGGGCGGTACGGCTCGAGCACCGCGCCGGCGCGCAGCTGGGCGCTGCCCTTCGCGATGGCACGGGCCGCCTCGAGGTCTTCAACGATCTCGATGCCGATCGAGGATCCGCCGAAGCGCGGCTTGACGATGTAGGGGCCGTCAAACGACGGGGTCTCGGTGGCCGAGAGCAGCTCGCGCGTGAGCGAGGGGATACCCGAGGCGAGCATGAGGCCGCCGAAGGCGAGCTTGTCCATGCCGACCGCACCGGCAAACAGCGAGGACCCGGTGGCCGGAATTCCGAGCAGCGAGAACAGGGCGGCCGCGCCGCCACCCTCGCCTACTCCGCCGTGCAGGGCGAAGAGCACCGCGTCGAGGTCGAGGGGCTTCTTCTTGACGTATAGACCGGACTCGCCGCTGAGGCGAACATCCACCGGCTTGGATCCCTTGGGAACGCCGGTCAGGTAGTCGGCAGCCTCGGTGTGCGCGGGAACCTCGAACCACTCGCCCGATGGTGCCCAGTAGATCGGCACGACTTTCTCGCCGCTGTCGGTGAGCACGCGCTCCGCCTGCAGTCCGGTAAGAATCGAGATCTCGTGCTCGGGCGATGGCCCGCCGAAGAGTACGCCCCATGCAGTCATGACAGAAAATCCTCAGGGGTAGTGGTCGGGCAGATCGTTCTCATAGAGGATAACGCCTCGGTCTGTGGCCTGATCGAGCGCCGCGGCGACCGCGAGCTCGCGACGCGCGAAGACACGTGCGCCGGGGGCTCCGTCGAGCAGGGCCTTTCTATTCGTCTGGCCGATGACGAAGAGCTGGCCGCCCGCGTCGCGCACCTGCGCGGCGAAGGCACGGTTGCGGTCGCGCTGCACCGGGCCGAGCTCGACCATGCCAGGCGTGACGACGACGAGTGGCTCGCCGTCGGCGAGGGCTGCAGCCCCCGCGACCGCACGGGCTGCGCCGACCGGGTTCGAGTTGTAGGTGTCGTCGATGATCGTCACCCCGCTGGCGGCCTTCTGCACCTCAGCGCGGTGCGCGCTGTCGGGCAGCGACGCGAGACGGCCGGCGAGCTGCGACAGCGGCACTCCGAGGGCGGTTGCGATTCCTACCGCCACGGCGAGATTGACGGCGTGGCCGACACCAGACACGGTGACCGCCGCCGACTCGGACTTCAGCCCCGCGAGCGCGACGGTGACGGTGTTGTCGGCGACTACGACATCCGCCTCGGTGTCTGTCGAGGTTGAGACGGTGATGACCGTCTTGCCCTGGGCGCGGCAGGTCTCGGCGAGGCCGAGCAGCAGCGGATCATCGATGGGCAGCACCACGGTGCCGGCGCGCTCGGTGATCTCTGACTTCGCGCGAAAGATGACCTCGCGGCTGCCCATGCGGGCGAGGTGCGCCTCACCGATGGTGGTGATCGCGGCGATGTCGGGCGGAAAGCTCTGCGATAGCTCGCGAATCTCGCCCTCACCGTAGATGCCCATCTCTGCGACGAACACCTCGGTGCCGGGCACGACGCGGTCGTTGACGGCGCGCGACAGGCCCATCAGATTATTGAAGGATGCCGGGCTGGCGACCGTAGAGAACGCCCCGCTGAGCAGGTGCGCCACGTAGCCCTTCGTCGAGGTCTTGCCGTACGACCCGGTAATCGCCACGACCTTCGGCGCGACCTGCTGCAGACGCTTGCGGGCGCTGACGAGGTATTTACGCGACAGCCGCTTCTCGATCGGGGCGGTGATGACGAGGGCGAGGTCCATCAGCTGGGGAGCCAGCAGAAGCACGAGCGCGAGGCCTGCAAGCCCGATCTGCAGGTAGAGGGCGCCAGAGAGAGCGAGGGTGACGACCAGCCAGGCAGCGAGCAGGCGCTTCAACCGCGGAGTCCAGGCGAGCTTCGACGACCGGCCGCGAAAGCTCAGCCCGAGCGGGAAGAACGCGAGGATCACGAAAGCGACCGGCAGCCCGAGCCCCAGCTGCCAGAGGGTGAACGTCGCCACAACGGCGAGCACGGTCAGCACGATCGCGAGAATCCAGAGCAGCAGCGCGACCGGCCGTGTGCGCAGCCACACGCCCTCGATCACGCCAACCCACGGCGCGATGTAGTGCTCCCGCTGGGCGACGCGCAGCCAGCGCACCGTCGCGAGGGCATAAGCGGCGAGGCCGAGCAGGGCCGAGACGATCAGCAGCGGGATCACGCGAGGGCCTCCAGAAGTTCAGCGCGCACGGCGGCGATCAGATCGCCCTCGAGCAGGTGACCTGCGCCGGGGACGACGCGAAAAGTGGCAGTGGAAATCAGCTTCGAGGCGGCCTCGCCGGCATCCGCCGGTGCCGACGTGTCGTTCTCGCCCCACACCATGCGCACCGGCACGGTGATCGCGGCGAGCTGCGCGCGGTAGTCCTCGTTCACCAGGCGCACGAATATGTCGCGCACGACACCCTGCGCCGCGTTGTAGTCGGCAGAGCCGCGCTTGCGGCGCTCCGCCTCGAGGCGCTTCTGCGAGACGACACCCACCTTCGCCAACCACTTAAAAAGACGAAAACCCACGGATGCCTTCGGCGCCGCCTGCAGTCGCAGCAACGGCACCCCGGTGAGCACGAGCTCGCGAACGAGCTCTGGGTGCTTCGCCGCGAGGTGCACCGCCACTCGGCCACCGAAGCTGTGCGCGACGATGACGACGGGCCCGAAGGGGCGAATCGCGTCGGCGACGAGCTCCGCGTACTCGGGTGACCCCCACGCATCGGTGGGCGGCTCGGCCGCAGGGCTCGCGCCGGGCAGGTTCGGGGCGACCGAGTCGAGGCCTGCCACGATGGGGGCGAAGTCCGCTCCCGTGCGCTGCCAACCGTGTAGCGCGACGACGGTGGGCGGGGTTGCACCCGTTTTCTCTGCGAGCAGACGGCCGTCTGCAAGGGAGGTCAGCATCCCTACTCCCCCTGCGGGGCGGGGTCGGTGGTGAGGTGCGGCGCGATGTCTTTGGGGTCGAGGGTGCCAGCGAGCACCTCGGCGACCTGGCTGACGATCGGCATCTCGACGCCCTTGGCGAGGGCCAGCTCGAGAATCGGGGCGACGCTCGAGAGGCCCTCGGCGGTCTGGCTCATCTGCTTGACGACCTCGCTGAAGGTGTAGCCCTGGCCGAGCAGGCGGCCCGCGGTGTTGTTGCGCGACAGCGATGACTCGCAGGTGGCGATGAGGTCACCGAGGCCGGCGAGACCGGCGAGGGTCTCGGCGCGTCCACCGAAGGCGACCGCGAAGTCCGTCATCTCGACAAGGCCGCGGGTGATGATCGACGCCTTGGTATTCTCGCCGTAGCCAACGCCGTCGACGATGCCGATGGCAACCGCGATGAGATTTTTGAGCACGCCGCCGAACTCTGTACCGACGACGTCGGTGTTCACGTAGCTGCGAAAGTAGCGGTTGGTTGCCGTGACGGCAACGAGCTTGGCCGTCTCGAGGTTGTCGCTCGCGATGACGGCGGCGGTTGGCTGCTCCTTGGCGATCTCGAGGGCGAGGTTCGGGCCTGAGGCAACGGCGATGCGGCTCGCACCGACCTTGAGCTCCTGCTCGATCACCTCGCTCATGCGAAAGCGGGTGCCCTTCTCGACGCCCTTCATGAGCGAGACAACGATCGCGTCGTTAGGGATCAACTCGCGAACGATGCGCAGGTTTTCGCGCAGCGACTGCGCAGGAACCGACAGGTAGACCTGCTCAGCCCCCTCGAGCACCTCGGTCAGGTTGGATGACGCCCACAGCGACCGAGGCAGGTTGATTCCCGGCAGGTAGTCGCTGTTGCGCTTCGACTGCGAGATCTCGCGCGCCAGCTCTGGGCGACGCGCCCAGAGGGTGACGGATGCGCCTCCGTCGGCGAGGATCTTCGCGAAGGTTGTGCCCCACGACCCCGCCCCGAGAACTGCGACGCGCGTCGGTGAGTCAGCCATGCGTCCATTCTGCCCTGTCGCAGTGGCGTGGTGCGGCACCGCCCTGAGCAAACGGTCGTGCTGTTAGCCTCGCGATCGTGGGATTCATGATCTTCATTCCGTTCGTTCTGCCGCTGATGGCGATCGCGATTGCACTCGTACTCTTCTCCCCCGTGCTCGCCGTTCTCACCGGGGCCGCGACAGTACACAGCGCCATCTTGGTCTTCATGCCTGCGCGCCTGTTGACGCGAACGACGCGCACCCGAACGCGCGTGCTCGGCTACCTGCTCCTCGTCATCGGGAGCATCGCCACGGTCGCCTTCGCCGGCCTTGCGGTGCTGTTCACG
>Ga0247814_10001958_pt1 | contig 11579 bp, 9 predicted proteins | sample UWRJL179409R1_FD_179947 | JGI IMG/M metagenome (GOLD analysis project Ga0247814, IMG submission 179947) | Plant litter microbial communities from Arlington Agricultural Research Station in Wisconsin, United States - UWRJ-L179-409R-1 | ecosystem: Environmental > Terrestrial > Plant litter >...
GCGAAGCTTTAGAAAAAGAAAAACTTTTCAGGTCACTTTTGGTACATCCTTTGATATTAGAAATTAGAGGAAAAGGATTGATGCTTGCTGCTATGACAACAGATGCTTCCATCACGAATGAAGTTATTTTAAAATGTCAGGACAAAGGACTCATATTATTCTGGCTACTCTTTGAAGGATGTGCCATCAGAATTACTCCTCCTTTAACCATTTCTAACGAAGAAATACGTGAAGGATGCGATATAATACTCGAAGTAATGGACGAAGTAATGGCTTCGTCAAAGAAATAAATACAACACTACAATTAGCTCAGACTCCTTTGTTAATTAAATTGTTCACAATAATTGATTTTTTTCTTCAAAAATAACACTAAGGATGCCTAACTTTAAGCTAGGCCAAATTCTAAAAACAGAAAGTATGCAACTAAGCAACGAAGAAGAAGATTATAACTTATCTCTATCCAAATTTGAGTCTATGTTGAAAACCAACAAAGTGCTCTTTTTTGACTCTGAAGAATTTGAAGAAATTATACTTCATTATCTTGATACAGGTAAGGCCGCTTTAGCTAAAAAAGCGCTTAAACTAGCACTAGAACAACATCCAAAGTCTACGGGCTTAAAACTGGTACAAGTTGAAATGCTGGTTTATGATGACAAATTGGATATAGCCGAGAAATTACTCAACGAGCTATATGCCATAGAGCCCAATAATGAAGAAATTTATATTCAAAAGGCAAACATTTACTCTAAAAGAGACCAACATGAAAAAGCCGTTGAATTACTAAAAATTGCTTTACAATATACCGATGATTATGCCGATGTGTATAATTTAATAGGCATGGAATATCTTTTTATGGACAATCTCGAATTAGCCAAAGAAAGCTTTATTAAATGTCTGGAAGAAGATATCGAAGATCAATCAGCCTTGTACAATGTAGTGTATTGTTTTGAGTTTTTAGATCAAAACGAAGAAGCCATTACCTACTTAGACAACTATATTGATAAAAATCCATATAGCGAAATTGCATGGCACCAAAAAGGAAGATTGCATTACGGACTAAAAGATTATGAAAAAGCCATTCGTGCTTTTGATTACGCCACACTTATAGACGATGAGTTTTTAGGTGCTTTTATGGAAAAAGCAAAAGCATTGGAACGTTTAGGCAAATATGATGAAGCTATTGAAAGTTACAGCCGAACCATCGAGTTAGACGATGCTACTTCGTATGCCTTGCTTCGAATAGGTAAATGCCATGAAAAATTAGGCAACAAAATTTTAGCGCTTAAATTTTACAACGAAACCGTACACGAAGATCCACTTTTAGACAAAGGATGGATTGCCATTACTGATTTCTATTTACGTGAACAAAACTTTCAAAAAGCTTTATTTTACGTAAACAAAGCTTTGGCAATAGACAATCAAAATCGTTTGTACTGGAAAAGATATGCTTCTATCAATAAACAAATGAACTTTTTTGAAGAAGCTGAATTTGGTTATAGAAAAGCAGTAGAATTTGGTGATACTGAACTAGATACATGGTTATTCTGGGTGGATATTTTACAGTTTCTTGGCGAATTTGAGAGTGCTATTCACACCTTGTTACAGGCAGCAGATTATTTCCCTGAAGAAAACGAGATAGAATACCGTTTAGCAGGACTTTATTTTATGATTCAGGACAATAGAAAAGCAAAATTCCATTTAAGTAATGGACTTCGATTGAATTTTGACAACTATATCCTGATCGAAGATTTATTCCCTGTAGTGTGGACAAAAAAAATGGTACAAAATTATATCGAAAAACATAAAAAATAATAATGGCCCAAAACTCTAAAAAGCGCTTCGGGCTACTGGGGCGCAATATCAGTTATTCCTTTTCTAAAGGACATTTTACAACTAAATTCGAAAAAGAAAAATACCAAGGTTACACTTACGAGAATTTTGATATTCAGGAAATCACTGTATTTCCTGAAATCATTAAAAATACCGAGCATTTAAAAGGATTAAATGTTACTATTCCGTATAAAGAAGAAGTGATTCCATTTTTAAATAAATTATCAAAAAAAGCAAAGAAAATTGGTGCGGTAAATACCATAAAAATCACTAAAAAAGGCAAACTAAAAGGTTACAACACGGATTATTTTGGATTTTTAAAATCCTTAAAACCTTTGTTGCAGCCTCATCATAAAAAAGCATTAATTCTGGGAACAGGAGGCGCTTCAAAAGGAGTTGCATTTGCTTTAGAAGAATTAGGTATCGAATATAAATTTGTTTCCCGAACAGCATCCGAAAACGCTATTGATTATAGTCAAATCAATGCCAAAACATTTCAGGAATACCAAATCATCATCAATTCAACACCTATTGGAACAAGTCCAAACATAGAAGCTTGTCCAGATATTCCGTATGAATTGTTTACTGATCAACACATTGCTTACGATTTGATTTACAATCCAGCCGAAACACAATTTTTAAAAAATGCCGCAGCACGTGGCGCACAAATAAAAAATGGTTTGGATATGCTTATTTTTCAGGCTGAAAAAGCCTGGGAGATTTGGAACAAATAACACAGTAGCTTTAGTAAAAGTCAAACTAAAATATTGATAATCTTTATTCACGGGGTGCTTTTAGCCACCCCGTTTGTTTTTAAAAAAATTAAATATGTACTTTAAAAAACAAATTTCAATAACATTAATTCTTTTATTGTTATGTACTTCATCACTTTTTAGCCAAATTACACTTCCTAAAATTCTAGGACACAATATGGTTTTGCAACAACAAAAAAAAGTCCCTGTATGGGGAACTGCTACTGCTGGCGAAAAGATTACAGTAACTTTTGCAAACCAAACTAAAACTACAGTTGCAAATCAATCTGGAAATTGGTCTGTAAAACTCAATGCAATGAAAGCTTCATTCGCACCACGAGAAATGACTATTAAAGGTAAAACTACAATTGTATTAAAAAATATTCTGGTTGGTGAAGTCTGGCTTTGTTCCGGACAATCCAATATGGAATATGCAATGCGAAAATACAGTGATTACAAAACGAAAACCAAAGGATATCATCCACCTGAGGACGATTTAAATAATGCCAACAATACTAATATCCGTATTTTTCTTGATCGTCGAAAATACATGGATCCAAGTCCACAACATATGGGCTGGGATCCTGCAATAGGAAAACCATTAGTTGATTTTTCGGCTGTTGGTTATTATTTTGCAAAAGATTTATACGCCAAATTAAATGTTCCCATCGGAATGATTTCGGCAGCAGTTCCCGGAAGTCGCATTGAACCCTGGATTCAGGCTTCCCAAATGGAAATAGAACCCAAATTAGAAAACGGAAAAATTCTGGACAAACTAAGCAATAATGGTGGCGATCCCGGAAAATTTTACGATACTATGATTCAACCGCTAATTCCCTTTGCTTTAAAAGGAATGATTTGGTATCAAGGTGAATCCAATTGTTTTTTGGGTGAAAATATTCGCTATGCTTACAAATTGAAAACGCTAATAAAAAGTTGGCGCAGTGATTGGCAAGACAAAAAACTATCATTTTATTTCGTTCAAATTGCTCCTTATAACTATTCTGCCTCAAAAGACAGACTACTTACCACCGAAACCCTTCCTGAATTTTGGGAAGCACAAAAATTAGCTTTGAATCTCAAAAATACAGCTACCGTTACTATCACTGATTTAGTAGATACTATTTCCGAATTGCATCCCGGATACAAATGGGAAATAGGTCGCCGTTTAAGTTTGGTTGCCGCAAATAAAGCTTACAATCAAAAAAATGTGGTTTATTCAGGACCTGTATTCCAAAAAATGAAAATTATAAACAATACCATCGAAGTAAGTTTTTCCAACATAGGAAGTGGTTTAACTAGCCGTGACAGAAAACCGTTAAAATGGTTTAGTATGGCCGGAGCCGATGGAAAATTTGTATCTGCTAAAGCAGTAATAAAAGATAATAAAGTAATCGTTTCTTCATCCGAAATCCAACATCCTTATGAAGTACGTTTTGGCTGGAATGAAGCCGCTCAATCTAACTTTATTAATAAAGAAGGACTTCCTGCTATTCCTTTTAGAAGCGACAATCCTTGGGAAAAACTTTTTAAATAGAAGATTTTCAAAAAACATAAAAATCCCATTTTGGCAGGAGTTTAAAATGGGATTTTTATGTTTAATAACATAAGCTTATGCGCTAACATTCATATTTGAAGTTTCAACAGAACTCAAATTTTTCAACTTTTTAATTTTATCATTCAATTTTAAAATTCGATCCAGTTGTTTTTGTTGAATTGTGTATTTAGTATAATATTTATACCATTCTTTTCCAATAAAAAAGGTTGTTACAGAAACTCCTGTAAGTAAACCAATAAGGTAGTTAGTTATGTCCATGATTTTTAAATTTAGTTTATTTTTTATATTTAAGCTATTTTAATTTTATGCTTGTACAAATTCTGTATCAGAAGCTATTTTAAAATCTTAATTCTATTTACAAATGAATATTTGCATAATTTTAAAGTAAAACTAACACAAAACGATTCTATTAGAAAAAGTTCTCGATAAAGCACCACAATACTCGTTAAAACCCCAAAAAGTATGATTTGAACGTGAAATTGTAGAAAATATTAAGGTAAAAATTTCAAGAAAAAAAAGTAGAAATCGCTACTTTTATAGTGTATATATGTTCTGTAGAAAAACACAATATTTAAAGAAGAAATACTTATTAAAATAAAACAAATGTCTTTCAAATTCTTTCCGCAGTAAAAGGCTGAATATATAAAATACTGAAATTGAATTCAGAACTAGATTAACAAAAATTAATACCATTTATGATTATAAAACAGTTTGTGTGTGTTTTTCAAACATAGAAGGAGTTAAGAAAATTTAAACTATTGCATAACACTAAATAGTCATTCTTAAAACAACAACAACCATACAATTATACAATTACCAGATACTTATGTTTTACAACACAAATTTCATCAACTCTTTAATTTACAAATAAGTTTAAATCACTTCATTTATTAAAATGCATTTTTATCACCCTTTAAAGTTACAATCACTGTTAAAAAACAAATTTTTATATCTTTAATTAAGCTCCATTGCTGCACATATTTAATATCAGTAATAACCCGACGTTTCATATCAGATACCTCTTTAGTTTCCCCTCGAAGACCCGAAACCTGTGCAAGACCAGTAATGCCGGGTTTAACAAAATGACGAACCATAAAATTATTAATATGATCATTATAATCTGATGTATGTTTAACCATATGAGGACGGGGACCTACAACACTCATATTCCCGATTAAAACATTAAAAAACTGAGGCATCTCATCTAAACTTGTACGACGCATGAATTTACCAATTGGCGTTACTCGACTATCATTTTTTTGAGCTTGTTGAGTTTCATCCCCAACGTTCACATACATGCTCCTAAATTTATAACACCAAAAATTTTGATTCTTTTTACCTGTACGCATTTGTTTGAATAAAACAGGCCCTTTGCTTTGTTTTTTAATAAGAAAAGCTAATAAAGGGTATAGCCATGATAAAATGAAAACTATAACCAGAATACTAAACGTAATATCAAATACTCTCTTAACTAATCGATTGTAAGCATTCTGTAATGGTTCAAAACGAGGTTTTATAACATGAAAATTATCTAAATGACTTGAGTTAAAATGCTCTTTTGAAATCAATGAAAAATCAGGAACAAATTTTAAACGCATACAATACTTATCACCAAGTTCAAAGAAATAATTCAAATCTAAAATTAAATCAGGTTTGGAGACAATGTATAATTCATTAACATTATTTTTAGATGCATCATTAATAGCTTCATAAAGCGCTACTGAAAAATCTTCACTATTAGTATATTCAACCGTTGAATTTTCGTTAACAATTCCTAAGAAATCAATAAAAAAGGAGTTCTTTTCTAAGTGAGAAGCTAATTCAATACTCGTTTTATTAAATCCCCAAATAGCAACTTTATGCTGTTTGAAAACCCATCCTTTTATCTTTCCAATAACCAGAGTAAACAAAATTCTTGATAGCAAAAAATAAGACAGTAAAAAACTTAATTGAACCAAATTAGCCTTCGTTCCAAAAAAATACAACACATCATCCTGAAAAATAAAAATGTAGCTATGCCATAGGATTCTTTGTGCAAAAAAGGAACGCCAACTATTTCGAAAAAAATCATCCAAACTGAAAAGAACATCAACTCGATATAATTGAAAATAAGTAACTGAAAATAACCAACTCAAAATTGTTATAGGAATCATTTCATTTAAAAATAAAGCATTCCAACCAACACTCTCTTCAGATGCTAAATTCAAAAATATTATAGTCCCAAATATCATTGCGGCCATGTCTACTATAGCACAACAAATTATGAAGCTAAATTTATGTCTGTTCCGCATTTCTTAATTTTTCAATAAATTGTAACTTAAAGCTCCCATCAAACTTCCAACAACACCATAAAAAACATCCATCATATCAGGGCTTCTTTTTTGAATTAAAAATTGTCCCCCCTCAGCGATAACAACTATCATTGTCGCTATGACCATATTTTTTATAAAACTCCATTTTTCATTATATTTTTTTTTATTTAAAGTATTATTCTCATTATAAACCTCTAATAGGAAGCCTAAAGCTAAAAAAGGAACAGCAGTACGCAAATTATAATAATGATTGCTCCAGTTTAAAAGCCATTCAGGTAAATAAGTTTCACTCCTAAAACCAGGATCAGACAACCAAGAAAAATAAAAAACAATAACGATAACTAAAATCAATAGTAATAGAACTACTTTATGAAACATTTTATATTTATTTAATAACCATTTAGGCTCTTTTATACCATGCCCTCTTTTCTTTTACTTCTTGATACTGATAACCATAACTTACACCATATCCATATCCATAGGCATTTTTCATGTTTACACTATTTATAAGAATACCAACATTTTTTAATTGTTCCTTTTTTATAAAGTTGTTAGACTGAACTAAATTACTCTTGTCTGTGTAATCATATTTCACAACAAAAACTGTCACATCTGCTATATGACTAAAACTTAATGTATCTGAAACTATTTGTACAGGTGCCGTATCTAAAATTATAAAATCATACAAATCCCTAGCTTCTTCAATCATCTCTTCAAAATTGGAATTAGTCATTAATTGAGAAGGATTAGGAGGAATTTCTCCTGCAAATAGAACATGAAGATTTTTTGAAAAACTATTTTCTGTTTTCAATAAGCCTTTCCAATCATGACTTTTACCTGCTAAAAAATCAGAAAGTCCAGCTTCATTTTTATCTAAATTAAAATAATCATGCAGTTGAGGGTTACGTAAATCAACACCTATTAACAATACTTTTTTATTAAGATTACTCATTGCTACAGCATTATGAAAAGCACAAAATGATTTTCCTTCGCCCTGAATAGCAGAGGTAAACAATACTACATTTCCTTTACTCTCTTTTTTTCTTGGCAATAAGTATGAAATATTAGAAACTAAAGCACGTGATGTTTCTGCTACCAAAGAACGTGAAGTAGCTGTATTTTCTAACTTTTCGTTTGAATCAATTTTAGGGATATAACCTAGAACAGGAATATTACCTAATATTTTTTGAACATCTTCTTCATTATGTATTTTGGTATCTATATATAAACGAATGTATGTTATCCCAAAAGGAAGAAGTAAACCAAACAGTAAAGAGCCTAACATAAAAGCCTTTGGCTGAGGAAAAATAGCCGAATAATTTGTTTCAGGAGCATCTAGTGTCTTTAAATTTGATTCTAAAATAGCACCATTTAAAACTGCTTCTTCTCTCTTTTGTAATAATGCTACATATGTTGCTTCTTTCGTATTTAACTTACTATTGATATTCCCTAAAACCTTATCGTTAGTAGGGATACTTCTTATATTTGCATCAGCTATACTCTGCTCAGATCTATTCTCTCTATTATTTTGTTCTAAAAAGTTTAAATAACCATCTAGAGTGTTTAATAGTTCCTGTTTTTGAATCTTTAATTGAGAGACTAAAGCAATATAAGCAGGATTATTATTTTGAGCTCTTTGTAGTATCAATTGACTCTCCATCATTTTTGTATTATAAGCTACAAGCATCTGATTAAATGCAACCGATTCTAAATTATACCCTGTCCCTAAAGTTTGTGCAATACTGGTTTGCTTTATATCATTAATTGCAAAATTAGTAAGTGCTATTTGTTTTCTATTTACAGTAGAAATTCCCTTTATCTGACTTCTATCAGAGCTTTTTTCAACAGCATAAGTCTCTATTGCACCAATGTTATTATTCTGCAAGAATTTCTCCTTCACAGTTGCAATAGAATCCTTTTCTTTGCTAAAGTTCTTTATTCTTTCATTTAAGTAAGAAACCGTATTTCTAAATACTTTTTGCTTATTGATAACAATATCTTTATCTAACAAAACAATTATTTCATTTAATATTTTTCTTGAACGTTCCGGATTTGCCCCAATATGCTTTAGCTCTATAGTTCCTTTTGATTTTTCATCGGAAAAAACAACTAAGCCTGATTTAAGATTTCTTAGAGCAACAGCTGTAGATTCAATAAATACAGTATATTCTTTATCAAAATAAGAAGATGGACTCTTTTTTGCTTTTGCTGACAAACGAATTTTAAACGGTAAATCTGCTACAACATCATTATTATTGTATCCATCAATATGATAACTCACTTCTGTAACTGGATTAGTTATCAAAAATCCATCTTGGTCAACTTTTATCGTATAACTTACCTCTGGCAAAGAATCTTTTGAAACTGTAGGAATTAAAACAAAAGGTACTTCTTTTACATAACTATCTTTTATAGTGTATACCTTTTCAAAATAGCTAAAATTTAAATTCAACTTTTTAACTACGCTAGATAAAAACTCATTAGAGGTGATTAATCTTATTTCATCTTCTAAATTATCTTCATTATTTTTTGCATCTCCACTTATTGTAATTATTTTTGTTTTATCTTCTTGTTTTTTATCGATGAAAATCAAAGCCGAAGTTTCGTATGTTGGTAACGTTACTCGAATAAAAATAAAAGCCGAACCTACAAACACAACCAAACTCAACAAAAACCAGGGCCAATACTGAAAATACTTTAAAAACTCTTTCTTTAAATCCATAAATTATTTAATTAATTCAAATACCGTACTTAATATTTGCTCTAAACTTGAAATACTTGTTATGCTTATTTTTAAATTTACTGCCTTACAATTAATATAATCAATGCCGCAACAGAAGTAAATAGCCCTAATAATTGTAAAGGATCTTTTACAACTCTACCACTATTTGCTTTAAAAGCATTAGGAGTTACCACAATTACATCATTTTGTCTAATTCGATATTCCGGATTAGACATCCACTTCGCAGTAGTCAAATCAATATGATAAACGAAACGTTTTCCATCTACTTCTCTAATAAGCCTTATATCTTTTCTAATTGCTGAATAAGTTAAATCTCTTGCTAATCCTATAGCGTCAAGTAAACTAATAGATTCCTCACTAAAAGGTATAACACCAGGTGCATTAACCTCTCCCAAAATGGTAAATTTATTATTGAGAACTCTTACCTGTACTGTAGGGTTTACTAAATATTTTTCATTTATTAAACGCTCCTTAATTTTAATTTCAGCATTAGCTGGTGTTAAACCTCCTAATTGAACTTCATTTAAAACAGGCATAGTAATACTACCTGTAGGACTAACTAAATAACCTGATAATTTCAATTCTGATGATTGAGAAACGCTATTTCCTGTATTCATATTAAAAGGTGCAGCAACTAAAGGATTTATATCTCCGACTTCAATTTTTAATATATCATTAGGCTGAATTTTAGTAGAGGTATAATTCAACGCTGAATTCGAATATTGATCTAAGTCTTGCAAATACAACATATCTTTTTTTGTTGTACAAGATTGAAATATTAACGAAAGCAATAAAATTATTGTAAAAAAAATTTTCTTCATATTTATGTAATAATATATTAGTATTCTATTAGGTAATCCATTTATGAATTCTTCCATCAATCTAAAAAAAGGAAGTATTTATATTTTTAAATCATTTTTATTAGTGGATCATATACTGTCTTAAAGCAATCATCTTTTTAGAAAAAACAACAAATACCGGAGCTAAACCGTGAAATTTATAAATTCTATAATCCTCTCGCAAAACTTCAAAAGCACGCTTTAAACTAGTACTCATCCCGCCCATTCTCATCTTAACAATATATGAATTGATATAGCTGATTTTAATTTTATGTTTGTACAAATAGCGAAGTAAAAATTCTGTATCTGAAGCAATCTTAAAATTAAGATTGTATAAACCATTTTTATCTATTATACTTTTCTTTAAATAAACAGTAGGATGCAGTGGTAACCAGCCATTTTTTATTTTTTTGATACTAAATCTTCCACCAATTCTATTCCTAATTAACCGTTCCTGTATATCATTTGAAATATAAATACCGTCTCCATAAATACCCTCAATATTTGACTCCTTATCAAAACGATCTGCAATTCTATTTATAACTAGGTCATCATAAAATTCATCATCAGAATGCATTAAACCAATAACATCTCCTGTTGCCATTCTCAGTCCTTTATTAATGGCATCATACATCCCTTTATCAGGTTCTGAAATAAATTTTGTAATTTTATCTTTATAAGATTCTATTATCTCTATTGTTCCATCTGTAGAATTTCCATCAACAATTATATATTCGATATTATCATAATTTTGCGACAATACACTTTCAATTGCTTTTGCAATTGTAGCTTTTCGGTTATAACAAACTGTGATGATCGTAATTTTCATAATTACATTTATAATTATTCACTTAATTTTAATGTAAAACTAAAACAAAACAATTCTTCCAGAAAAAGTTCTCGATGAAGCACCACAATACTCGTTAAAACCCAAAAAAATGATCATTTACATTCTAAAATTGATTTTTTAAATTCTAAAAAGAATCTCTAAGAAAGAGAAAGCACAATAAACAATTGATATTATTATAGATATTTTGTCCTATTTATGAAATAACGACACATAAATTATCGAACAATAAGAGAATAAAGCACATCTTGTATTTAATAAGTCGAATAGATTTTTCAATCTTTTTCATTTATTTGAAATTGCAATTTATTTTGTAATGTAAAGAAGCGATCACGTATAAATAAAAAAACACTTGCAAAAAATTTTCGCAAGTGTTTTTTAAAAACTCAATAAATTATATGTGTATTTCCGAGTAAGCGTGTCTATTGATTTAACAATAGCTTATCAAAATAACTGATAGTCGTAATCAATCCCTCTCGTAATTGTATTTTAGGTTCCCAACCTTGTAATTTTTCTTTAGCAAGAGAAATATCTGGCTGTCTTTGTTTTGGATCGTCTTGAGGGAGATCGAGATGAATTATTTTTGATTTAGAACCTGTAAGTTCAATAACTGCTTGGGCTAGTTCCAACATTGTAAATTCATTTGGGTTACCTAAATTTACGGGGCCTAAAAAATCAGGGGTTGAATTCATCATTCT
>Ga0247814_10001961_pt1 | contig 11575 bp, 7 predicted proteins | sample UWRJL179409R1_FD_179947 | JGI IMG/M metagenome (GOLD analysis project Ga0247814, IMG submission 179947) | Plant litter microbial communities from Arlington Agricultural Research Station in Wisconsin, United States - UWRJ-L179-409R-1 | ecosystem: Environmental > Terrestrial > Plant litter >...
TTTAATCCTACTGTCGCAGATATCGCCTGTAAACTGGGATGGGTCACCAAACCGAAACATAAGGAATATGATATATCCATTTTTGGCGGGGGACCTGCAGGCTTAAGTGCTGCTGTATATGCCGCCTCGGAAGGATTGAGCACAGTACTGGTAGAGCGGGAAGCTATTGGCGGGCAGGCGGGAACAAGTTCGCTGATCGAAAACTATTTGGGTTTCCCGGGAGGTATTTCGGGTAATGATCTTGCAGAAAGAGCAAGACAGCAGGCGGTTAAATTTGGTGTGGACATACTGCTGATCCGTAAAAGTATTCACGCGGAGTTCGCCGACCGTAAACTGCATGTAGACTTTAACGATGGCAACAAAATTATAGCGCGGGCAAATATCTCGTCTACAGGGGTAGAATATTCCAGACTGGATATTCCTGAAGAAGAAAAATACCTGAATGCAGGTGTTTTTTATGGTGCCGGGGCAAGTGAGGCACTCCTGTGTGCCAACCAGCATGTATTTGTCGTGGGTGGTGGCAATTCAGCCGGACAAGCCGCCCTTAATTTCTGCAAACATGCAGAGAAAGTAACACTCATCATCAGGGGGAATGATCTGGCCGCATCCTTATCTTATTATCTGCTGGACCGGATAGAAAAGAATAAAAAGATTGAAGTGCTGTTTAACTCTCGTATTACAACCCTTGGAGGAGATACTGCGCTGGAAGAGATTACCGTTACCAATTCAGTTACACAAACTGAAGTCATTTATCCTACAAAGTTTGTTTTTGTCTGCATTGGTGGAAAACCGAATACCAGCTGGGCAAAAGATACAGCAATTGTGCGTGATGAATTGGGATACCTGGTTACCGGGGGCGATCTTTACCTACCGCCGTTTGATCAGCAATGGGACAAAAGTTTTATGCCTGCATTTTTAGAAACAAGTGTGCCGGGATGTTTTGCTGCGGGCGATGTGAGGCACAACTCTGTGAAAAGAGTAGCCTCCGCGGTTGGTGAAGGTGCTATGGCTGTCACCTTTGTGCACCGTTATCTGCATGAGAACTATTAAATAAAAATCCCTGTTCAGGTTTATCTGCTGAACAGGGATTTTCTCTTTAACTTGTATAATGAAGCATGCGCTGCATGCGTGTAGTCTTATTTACCTTGTGCTGCTGCTTCAATTACTGCTGCAACTGCTTTTGGCTGTGTCATAAATAGGGTGTGCCCGCCATTGATATGAGTTACTTTTGCGTTAGCGCGTTTGTACATAGTATCTTCAAGACCCATATTGATCGTTTCATCATTCGATGGTTTCACCGCATATACCGGTTTGTTTTTCCAGGCTGGTACAGTGATTTTATCTGTAAAAGATTTTACGGTTAAAGGTATTTGTGAAGCATACATAAAGTCCGATTTCTCTTTAGTCTGTCCATTGGCAAAAGTCTCCTGGAAAGTTGACTTGCCCAGGTATACATTACCTTTGGCATCCGGAGCAAGAATTCCTTTAGGTTGTTCTTTAACGGTCTGCACCAGGTCTAGCGTAGATTCACCAGCATCCGGTACAAAGGCGGCTACATATACCAGGCTTTTAACATTAGCAGCGTTTCCGGCCTCTGTAATTACTGTGCCTCCCCAGGAGTGGCCTACTAGTACTACCGGACCATCCTGACGCTCCAGGGCGAAGTTCGTAGCGGCAACATCTTCTGCAAGTGAGCTGGTTGGGTTTTGTACAAGGGTAACATTATAACCATCTTTTACGAGGATTTTATAAACCGATTCCCAGCCCGAAGCATCTGCAAATGCACCGTGTACAATTACAATGTTTTTAACAGGTATAGTTTGAGCGGCAGATATTGAAGGGTTAACTGCTGATAGGAAAATGGCCACTGCTGCAGCGGCTGTCATTTTGATTGTTGAATTTGTTTTCATGTTTTTGATTATCTGCCAAAAGGTAATCTAGAAACATGCCATGGGTTAAAGAATTGAAAATCAGTAATTTATTTACGTTTTAAAATTTGTACTCTTTACGCTATTGCGTAATTTTACGATTTTTTGTGAATAGGAACCTTTAAAAATGCTTTTTATTGAGGCCCAGTCTTTTTATTTTTGAGTTGAGTGTAGTAGGAGGTACGCCCAGTAATTTAGCGGCGCCGTCACTCCCGGAGATACGGCCTTTGCAGAGCTGCAGAACAGCAAATATATGATCGCGCTCGTTTTCATCAATAGTTTTTATTTTTTGTACTGTACCTTCTTTATCAATAATGGTTTTCACTACCTCGGGAATATTGATTTCGCTGATCACTGGTTTGGTGCTGAGCAATACCTGCCGCTCAATCAGGTGTTCCATCTCTCTCACATTACCTGGCCAATGGTAATCACACATCTGTTTGATCGCACGGCGGGTAAAACCAGTCAGCTTTTTTCCGTATTTATCCAGGAAAAATGAGGCGAGCAGCGGAATGTCCTCTGTCCGCTCCCGCAATGGAGGCAGCTGAATTGGAAAAACATTCAGGCGGTAATACAAGTCTCTTCTGAAACGGCCCTGTTCCACTTCTATGGATAAGTCGCGGTTCGTAGCCGAGATAATCCTGACATCGGTTTTGATAATGGTTTTACCCCCTACACGTTCTATCTCTTTTTCCTGTAATACCCTTAGTAGTTTTACCTGCAGGTCCAAAGGCAGTTCGCCGATTTCATCCAGGAATAAAGTGCTGTGATCGGCCAGTTCGAACTTACCAATCCGCCTGTCGGTCGCCCCGGTAAATGAGCCCTTCTCATGTCCAAAGAGCTCACTCTCTATCAGGTTGGCAGGAATAGCGGCGCAGTTCACGTTAATCATGGTATGATTTTTCCTGACCGACCTTTCGTGGACTGCTTTGGCAATCAGTTCCTTCCCGGTACCAGTTTCACCCAGAATCAGCACGGTTGATTCTGATCCGGCAACCTGGTCCATCAGCGCAAAAACTTTTTGCATGCCTGCACCGCCACCTATAATTTCCGGGTAACTGTGTACTGGCAGGTTTGTTTCCGGGAGATGTAAGGATGCATCATTCATGGCTGTTTGATGTGCATAGATTTCGTCCAGCTGGGTTTTTATCTTATCATAAGCCTGCGGGAAAAGTAGTGCTGCAGCGGTAACAAATTCATCGAGCGTATCGAGATTATTAATGCTGCTCAGCTTTTCATTTAATGCTGATAATTGAGTGTCACTAAATACGTGCCCGACTTCATTTCTGTTTTCCTGACTGGTCTCCGCCCTGACCAAAGGATCATCATTCTGAGCTGCATGAAACTGCTGTAAATGAATAATCTCGGCAAGGAAGTCTGCCATACTATTGCAGAATGTTAAACATTCGGTGCTTAATTCTCTCTGGTTATTATGCAGTTCAAGTGTGCCAAGTATTTTATTGTCAATCTCGAGTGGGAGGTAACAATGGTATTTATAATGTGTTTCGTTATTCACTAAACAATGGTTCATCTCTTCCTCTTCCATCCATTCTTCTATGGATTTGATGACCGGGAAAGAGAATTCAGCAATACTTTTCTGTATCGCATTCAGTTCAACGGACTGGCTGATGATTTCTGTATGTATTTGTGCAGTATCACTGTCACAGGTAGAAATATAAGCTTCTTTGATACGCTCGCAGTTCTCGTCATATAATAAGATCAGGCCGCAGTCTATAGAAAACAGGGGATGTAGCTTTTTGAAAAATATATTGAAAAGGCTGGTTAAAAGGATGGCGCTGTTCAGGGTAGTGGCAGACGCAGATGCTGCTGCACTATCTACTTTTGTAAGTGGGTTGATATCAGAAAAGACAGATTCAGATAGGCTGCTCATAGACTCATTATTTGTAAGAAATGCTAATGGTCACAAATATGATTAATTTATTGTTTTTTCAAACCTGCCCATGAATATTTCCAGTTGAAGTATTCATGGGCAACCTGATCGGGATATCCCTTGTTTATTGTCATAGTTTAAATATGTTCTAAATTTAAACTTTCATTTTGTCATGAGGTAACTCGTTTTAAGACTTTAAGGAATAATCCTTAACCCTTAAAACCTAATATTTACTATGATGGATTCGTAAATTGACGATATATCATAAATTTAGTAGGAGGCGTATTTGTTTAAATGCTTATTGTACAGTGTTTTGTGTGATGGTATTGTTGTTGATCATATGGGCTTATATAATGAGAATACCAATTAAACCAGGCATGTGGACATTTTTATTACTATCGTTCACGGTGGGGTATTGTGATACGATCACATTTTTTACATCTGGTTTTTTTGCTGTACACGTTTTAGCAAACATCATCTTTTCGGCTTATCAGATGGTGCATGATGGTGTTGCTAGAGGTCTTTTATCGCTGCTGTCCATTCCTGTTTATCTTGGGGCATTGCTCAGCGCAAAGCGGATAGTCAAATCGAGGTCGAAGAGGGCAGATCTGATCAAGGCCGCTGGCACAATGCTGATCATAACGGGTTTACTTTCGGCTATACTCACGACTGCAGATATATTAAAAAGCCAGGTAGTTTGCTTTTTAATCGCTTTTTTAGTGGTGGCAGCCATGGGGATTATCAGTGCCGCAAGATCCAACTTAACCCCGGCATTTTTAATAGGAGAAACCTTTATGCCCGCTTTTTGGTCGCATGCTACAAATCTTAAAAACCAGGGTGCCTTACTGGTGCTCGCTGGTTTTGCTATGGGTTGTTTAGCAGGGGCTGCGGCAGGCAATTTCGTGGGCCTCAGTGGAGTGATCTTACCTGGAGTGCTGCTGTTTTTATTTACCATGAATGATTAAGGAGATGAAACAACTCATGTGCGTGATCCTGCTTTTGTGCTGGCTGCCGTCGGCTTTCTCCCAAACAGCAAATGAACAGGCTCAGCTGAGTCAGGCCAGGAAAAATGTACGTGCTGCAGCATCGGATACGGCAAAGATCTCCGCATTGCTGGGGCTGGGGGACAAGTTGATGTCCTTCGCTGAGTCAAAACAGGCTTTCATAGATAGTGCCATGTTATACATCAACAGGGCTGAAAAGCTGAGTATAATTGCAAAATACGGAGACGGACTTGCCCATAGCTGGTTGTCGCGCGCAGCAGTATTACATGCTAAAAATGATATCAAAGGGTCAGACTCTTATGCAGAGAAAGTAATCAGCCGCTATAGTAATCAGCAATCGGGTAAATTACTGGCTGGCGGATATGTACAGCTGGGGGATAACCTGCCAGATGAAGAAAAGATGTCTGACAGGAAAATCGCTTATTATAAAAGGGCCATCGGTATTTACGACAAGACGGGTGATAAAAGGGCAAAAGCGGCAGTACTTATTAAGCTGGGAAATATCTATTTAATGGGTGGACAGTATCAAACCATGATTGATCTGCTGAATGATGCCCGGAGATTATATGATTCACTGAGCTATCCGGAGAAGGAAATGGATCTGGAATGGCTGTATGAGCGTTTTGAATATGCCTACCTGGGGAAAGATAACTATACGGAAGCCCTGAAATATGCGCTTCAATCGGTCAGAATCATTGAAAAGTACAAAGATGTCTCTTTAAAAGCTTTTCGTATTTATAATAATGTGGCTTTGTTGAACAGCTTACTGAAAAGATATGATACGCAATTGTATTTTTTGAATAAAGCACTGCCAATAGCGCGTAAATATGAGGCGCAGCAAAATGACTCTACTATGGTTGCACAGGTATTGGGCAATATGGTGGTCTCTAAAATCGCACAGGGCAAACCGGCCGAAGCAATTGGGTATTTAAGGAAAATAGGTAACCGTTTTCCGCATACTAACCTGGGATGGAGGCATTTCATGAATAAGTATTATTTACAGGCCTATACCGAAAACGGACAGTATGAGCGGGCTGCACATTATTATCAGCTGGTGGTCAAACAAACGGCTGAACTCCCGGAATTTCACGCACATCAGATTACGAATTACAATGCAATTATTAAGTATTTAACAGCTACCAAACAATTTGACCTGGCAAGCAAATACCTGAAATTGAATGACACAGCCTGCCGGAAGAATAGTCAGGTAGATCTGCTGGCAAGAAATTACCTGGACTGGTTTCATGTAGATTCGCTTAAGGGCGATTTTAAAACGGCGATTCAGCATTTCCAGTTGTCGAAAGTAATTACAGACTCGCTGCTAAATACAAAAAAAGCTTCACAGCTGGCAGATTTGCAGGTGGCTTATCAGACGGAGAAAAAGGATGAAGAAATACGGCTCAATGCACAGAAAATATTACTGTTAAACAAACAGGCACAATACCAGCATGTGAGCCTGCTGCATGAGAAAACAATCAGGCATGTAGCTTTTGCCGGTCTGGCGATGCTGCTGTTGCTGCTGGGGGTAAGTTACAATCGCTACCGACTCAAACAGCGCACCAATATTCAGTTGAAAGAGCAGCAGGAGCGGATCAATGCAGCGAACGGGTCACTGCGACAACTGAATGATTCCCTGCAGACCTTGTTGAGGGAAAAGGAATGGCTGCTGAAGGAAATTCACCACAGGGTAAAAAATAACCTGCAGATTGTGATCAGCCTGCTAAATACCCAGTCTGCCTATCTGGATAATCAATATGCGCTGGATGCGATCAGGAACAGCCAGCACAGGATGCATGCGATGTCGCTCATCCACCAGAAGCTGTATCAGTCGGACAACATGGCTACGATAGATATGTCCGTCTATATCCGGGAGCTGGTAGAATATCTGGGGGAGAGTTTCAAACAGGATAAGAGTGCAGTCATGAAGCTGAATATCATTCCGGTAAAGCTGGATGTGTCTCAGGCCGTTCCATTAGGGCTGATCCTGAATGAAGCCATCAGTAACTCGATTAAATATGCTTTCACAGCAAATAAGAGGGGGCAGATTGATATTCTTCTGGAGCAAATTGAAGAGGAAAAGTATTTGTTGTGCATAGCCGATAATGGAAAAGGATTACCGGAAGGTTTTGATCCATACAATACCAGTTCGCTGGGAATGAGTCTGATGCAGGGACTAAGTCAGCAGCTGGATGGAGATTTTCATCTCGAAAATAAAAATGGACTCAGGGTATGTGTCACCTTTAAAGTCGTGGAGTTTAATAACTTATAAAATTGTTTACCTGAATGAATTCAGGTGTAAGAAGGAAGAAATGGAAGAAAATATATTAATAGTTGAAGATGAGTTTATTGTAGCCAATGATTTAAGGATCATGCTGCAGAAGGCGGGGTACAAAGTTTGTGGTATTGCGCCATCAGTGGCAAAGGCGCTGGACTTAATTAAGACTAAAAGTCCGGACTGGATCCTGTTGGATATCTTTCTGCAGGGCACTAAAACGGGAATAGACCTGGCTGGGCAGCTGACTGAAATGGGAATCCCTTTCATCTATATTTCTGCTAATACCAATCAGGGGATTCTGGAAGCCGCAAAAGCTACGCAGCCGTATGGTTTCCTGGTGAAGCCTTTCCGGGAAAAGGATTTGCTGGTGATGCTGGATATTGCCTTGTACCGACATAAACAGAGTAAAAAGTTCAATCAGCCAAAAGAACTGACCCTTCCTGAGCAGATCGGGCAGATCGCGGGCAAAGAAGACGGCAGGGAAGAAAAGCTGAAACAGGTAGCAACGGCCCTGCAGGGCATTATTCCATTTGATTGTTTGAATATCGCCCGGAATGAAACTTCAGTTGAGTCAGAACAGGTATATCTCATCAATAGCAATGTGAATATTTTTCAGCTGTTGTCGCTTAAAGAGTTACTGGAAGTCATGGGCGTTTCGCAGAGGGATTATACCTCCTGGAAATCATCACCGGCAGAATTTAAAAACCAGTTTTATAATAACTTTGATTTTCGCCGTTTAAAGATGGACAGTTTATGGTTAAAAGCTTTGAGCGACCACTATAAATATCAGTCTACTTTAAGCTTTGATGTCCGTTCAGATGATGGTAACCTTTTTAGGTTTACCTTTTTAAGTACCGGTCTGGACAGTTACAATAAACTGCAGCTGGATCTGCTGCAAAAGAATGAGGCCGCGCTTAAACAACTGATCAGTGCAATTCTTTTAAAAAAAGATGCTGAAGTAAAGCAGGTACGTTCGCCGCGTACGGCAATTTTACCAGCTGCAGCAGCTGGGGAACAACCAAGTTTTAACGGGATTATAGGTCAGAGTCCGCTGTTAAAGGCAGTGTTCAATAAAATTACCCTTGTAGCGCCGGATGAAACCTCGGTGCTGATTATGGGAGAAAGTGGAACGGGTAAAGAACGGATTGCGCAGACGATTCATATTTTATCACCGCGTAAAAATAAACCGATGATCACTGTTAATTGTGCTGCATTGCCGATTAACCTCATTGAATCCGAACTGTTTGGGCATGAGCGTGGTGCCTTTACCGGTGCTACAGAAAAACGAATTGGTAAGTTTGAACAGGCTGATGGTGGTACCATATTCCTGGATGAGATCGGTGAGCTGCCCTTGGAAGCCCAGGTGAAACTGCTGCGTGTTTTACAGGAAAGAGAAATTGAACGTCTTGGAGGTAATTATACCAAAAAGGTGAACGTCCGTATCATTGCGGCCACCAACCGGAAACTCGAGAAGGAAGTCGCTGAAGGCCGTTTCAGACTGGATCTGTATTACAGGCTCAATGTTTTCCCGATAGAACTCCCGGCGCTTAGACAGCGCAAGGAAGATATTCCATTACTGGCAAATTATTTTTTAGACCGTTTTGTGAAAAAATCCAATAAGAACCTGACAGTCATCAGTGATGAGGCCATGCAGACCCTGATGGAGTATGATTGGGCAGGAAATATCCGCGAGCTGGAACATTTAATTGAGCGTAGTTTACTGATGGCGACAGATGGGGTGATCGACTATATCGATATTCCTGTAATTCCTTCATCACGACCAGTGCAGACTACCGAAGGAAGCAAGATCCGTACGATGGAAGAAATGGAACGGGAACACATCCTGGAGATCTTAAAAATCTGTAAAGGCAAAGTATTTGGTGAGGGCGGGGCGGCAGAACTTCTGAATATTCCAGCCACCACCCTCTACTCCAAAATCAAAAAATTAGGTATCAAATATGAATTTGTAAAATAAGTGGTGGCTATTGTCCGTTAGAAATCCTGATCTCGGCAATATCCACCTGCATTTCTTCTTTACGGATGGATTCATCTGAATAAACCTTCTCCTTGCGTAAATGGTATAACTCTACGCGCTGAACGCGGTAAATGTCTTTCAGCACACGTTTGTACACCTGTAATTCCTTTTGGTCCCTTTCCACACAATCCATGCATTCCAGCTTCAGGTGATTGTGTTTAATATGATTTTCAAGATCTATCTTCACGCCCAGCAGCAATGCATTTTGTTCCAGTTCCGCATGGTGTTTCTGCTCTAGCTGCTCCAGCGCTACTTTGGTCAAACGTAAACGTATTTCTGTTTCCTGCTGCTCTTCAGGTATCATCGGGTCAATTTCCCCAATCTTTAGTGCTTTGATGATGAAGGGTAAAGTCAGTCCCTGAAAAACCAATGTCACCAGGATCACCACAAAAGTGATAAAGATAATCAGGTTCCTTTCTGGTAAAGGTTGTCCGTTATCCATGGTCAGCGGAAGGGATAGTGCCGCAGCGAGGGAAACAACACCACGCATCCCGGCCCAACCAATCACAAAAGAACCTTTCCAACCGGGGTGGGCCTCATTTTTACGCACACTTTTAAATAACCAGCGGGGAATAAAGGTGCCGGGATAAATCCAGATCATCCGGATGGCAATCACCAGCGCACTTACCAGCAATCCATATTTCCAGGCTTCTGCAAGGGAATAACCTTCCAGTCCCGCCACAATAGCGGGCAGTTCCAGGCCAATCATCACAAAGACCAGCCCGTTGAGGATAATGGAGAGGGTAGACCAGACATTAAGTGTTTGCAGCCTGCTTTGTCCGTCGGCAAAAATCTCATGCGAACGGTAAGAAAGAAACAATCCGCCGCTCACCACTGCCATTACCCCGGAAAAATGAAATTCTTCGGCAGCCAGGTACATCAGGTAAGGAGAGATCAGCGTGAAAGCTGAATCTATACTCGCCGTTGTCGGTAAAAATCGGTGAATCAGGTAAATGACATGTGCTACCGCCAGACCTACCACAATGCCCATCACGGTAACTGTCACAAAACTGATGGAAGCTTCCTGGAAAGAAAAACTACCTGCCGCAACAATAGTGGCCAAAGCAAAACGGAAAACGGTTAAACTGGAAGCGTCGTTAACCAGACTTTCCCCTTCCAGAATGGTAATGATCCGCTTAGGCACACGGATATTCTTCAATACCGCCGTTGCCGCAATCGCATCTGGGGGAGAGATAATCCCCCCCAGCAAAAAGCCGGTAGCGAGCGTAAATCCGGGAATAAAGCTGGATACGGTATAAGCCACAACTGTAGAGGTGAAAAATACCAGTCCGAATGCCAGCAATGAAATTGGGCGTTTCCATTTCCAGAACTCATTCCATGAAGTCCACCATGCAGCTTCATACAATAATGGTGGCAGAAAAATAAGGAAAATCAGATCTGGCTCTATGTGAATTTCAGGCATTCCGGGGATAATACTGATAACGAGGCCTGCCAACACCAGGAATATAGGGTAGGCGATTTTTAACCGTCTTGCAAGTAAGATCAGCAGGAAGGCTGCAGAAAGAAGCAGTAGGTATTGAAGTAGCGTATAATGCATATATAAATTAAATGAGCTGCAGGATAAATTTCAGGTATTCGCACAATTTGAATACCAGTAGTTAAGGTATTGATTTTAAGATTGCTGTGCAAGATGTGTCAAAATGAAATTAATGATATGTCGTGAATTTACGTTACTGCCGACAAAAGTAGATTATCATTTCTGATTTATTAGTAATTAATCTAAATAACATTATATTTGCCGGCAAGCACCGCATATTTTGAAACTCACAACAGGCAGCCTTTTTTCACGGAATAAGTTGATTAAGATTGACAAGCAGTCATTCGAGAAATCGTACGATTTATATTGGGAAAAGGTATTTGCAGTTTGTTACCATAATGTAGGTGAAACTGAAGTCGCCAAAGAAATGGTGCAGGATATTTTTAAATCACTCTGGGAACGCAGGCATGAACTGGAGCTGGAAAAGATCGAAAACTATCTCATGCGGGCGGCCAAATTTAAAGCTTTTGAATATATCAGGAATAAAGTGAACAGGCAGCGTCATGATAAATTTCAGTTCCTTGACTGCTCTTTTGCCAGTAACTGCACAGAAGAGCAGGTTTTATTCAATGATTTAAAAGAAAAAATAGATATCCTGGTGGATACCTTGCCTTGCCAGTGTAAAAAGGTTTATAAAATGAGTCGCGAGCAGGGATTAAAAACCACGGAAATAGCGAGACTGCTGGATATTTCTGAAAGAGCAGTAGAATACCATATCACCAAGGCTACAGGGCGACTCAAACATGGCTTAGCGGGGTATTAGAAAACTGTTAAAAATAAATCTTGTTTTTCCTTACGGAGATCAGGTGCTTAGGCTACTTACGATTAAAAGCAATAATTTTTTTAAGTTTGTATCTTAAAGCAATTTATCCCGGATATATCCA
>Ga0247814_10001967_pt1 | contig 11543 bp, 13 predicted proteins | sample UWRJL179409R1_FD_179947 | JGI IMG/M metagenome (GOLD analysis project Ga0247814, IMG submission 179947) | Plant litter microbial communities from Arlington Agricultural Research Station in Wisconsin, United States - UWRJ-L179-409R-1 | ecosystem: Environmental > Terrestrial > Plant litter >...
AAACTTGCTGCCTGCCAATTGCGTGGCAGCTGAGCTGTTGCACGCAAATATAGGTATCAACAAGTTTAATAGTTTTTTTGTTTAATTATTATTTTACATCTAATTTTTGGTATATAAACACGATATTTGCCCGAAATATAATTAAAGATAGATATGCCAAACATAGTAAGACTTATTGTAGGTTTTGTGGTATTGGGCGCTGCAATAGCACTCATGATTTTCGGTTTTTGGGGTTGGGGTATTCTGGCGGTGCTGATCAGTATTCTGATCATCGTAACCTTTTTCTATAATGAAAACATGCTTCTTGCACAGTGGTTTTTGCGTAAAGACGATATGGGCAAAGCAGAAGCTTACCTGAAAAGGATTACAAATTATGAAACTCAGCTAATCAGGGTACAGCATGGCTACTACCAGTTGCTGATTGGTTTAATCGAATCGCGTAAAGCACCAATGCAATCAGAAAAGTACTTCAAGAAAGCACTTTCACTGGGCATGCAGATGGACCACAACATTGCCCTTGCAAAATTAAGCCTTGCAGGTATAGCGATGGGAAAACGAAATAAAAGAGAAGCTCAGATGTACCTTACGGAAGCAAAGAAAGCAGATAAGAATAAATTGCTTGCTGACCAGATTAAACAAATGAAAGATCAGCTGGGTATGCTGGATAAACAGCAACAGGTAAGATACAGCAGATAAGACCAATCACATAGACACAAAAAAAGCCACGTAAGTGGCTTTTTTTATTTATCGGTTAAACTATCAAAGTTTTCATTGTCGTTCAGTCCACCCCTGCTGATGATGTCATCGTCCAGGTACTGTTTGCTTTTACTAAAGAACAATTGTTCAGTTTGGATCCTTTTAATCAGCTGACGGATCAGGGAAAGATCGAATGCATCCTTGTTCAATTTTATGCAATATTCATTATCGGTTATTTCAAGACTAGAGTTGTTCATAACATACAATTTTAATGTATGCTAAAAATAGAAAAGGCCTGCCACATTATCATGCGGCAGGCCTTTAAGTTTATGTTATCTCTTTGTTAAGAAAACCAGGCAGTTACATCTTCTTTCGAAGGCATGGTTAAATCCAGCTTAAGTTTTTTACGCATTCCGCCAAGGTCGTTAAATACCTTGTTGGCGTTTGCACCTGCAAGATCTTCTATCGTATTAAAACCCATCTTACGGATTACCTGTACCCATTCTGCCGGGATACCAGCAGCTACGAAATCTTCGTCTGTAGTTACTTTAGCTTTTTTCTCCGGTCTCATCTGAGGGAAGAACAATACTTCCTGGATCGTAGACTGGTTGGTCATCAGCATTACCAGGCGGTCTATACCCACACCTAAACCTGATGTTGGCGGCATACCATACTCCAGTGCGCGTACAAAATCATCATCCATGGCCATTGCCTCATCGTCTCCGCGGGCAGCCAGCTTCAGCTGATCTTCAAAACGCTCTTTCTGATCAATCGGGTCATTTAGTTCAGAGTAAGCATTACCAATTTCTTTACCCATTACAAATAATTCAAAACGCTCTACCAGTCCGTCTTTGCTTCTGTGTTTTTTAGCCAGAGGCGTCATTTCAATCGGATAGTCGGTAATGTATGTAGGCTGTATCAGGTTTGCTTCTACCTTTTCGCTGAACAGCTCATCGATTAGTTTTCCGCGTCCCATCGTAGCATTGGTTTCAATACCCAGTTCGTTGCAGGTAGCAATCAACTGGTCTTCTGTCATTGCCGATACATCTATTCCTGTGTATTTCTCGATCGATTCGTACATGGTTAATTTCTCGTACGGACCAGCAAAGTTAATTTCGTGTGCTCCAACTTTAACTACCGGCACCCCATGTACGGCTACTGCTACCTTCTCCAGGCATTCTTCTACCATGGCCATCATCCAGATATAATCTTTGTAGGCCACATAGATTTCCATTGCCGTATATTCCGGATTATGCGTACGGTCCATTCCTTCATTTCTGAACATTTTTCCGAACTCATATACACCATCAAAACCGGCAACAATCAGCCTCTTCAGGTACAGCTCGTTTGCGATCCTTAAATATAAAGGCATATCCAGCGTATTGTGGAATGTTTCAAACGGACGTGCTGCGGCACCACCATGTATCGCCTGCAGGATAGGTGTTTCCACTTCCATCCAGCCCTGCTGATCAAAGTAATTCCGCATCGTGTTGATTACCTTAGAGCGGTTAATAAAGATTTGTTTAAAATCCGGGTTAACCGTCAAATCTACATAACGCTGTCTGTATCTTAATTCCGGATCGGTAAAACCGTCATATATATTTCCTTCCTCATCACGTTTAACCACAGGAAGGGGTTTAAGCGATTTAGACAATAATTTAAATGCTGTAACATGCACAGAAATCTCACCAGTCTGTGTGGTGAAAACATAACCTTTAATACCGATAAAATCGCCAAGGTCCAGCAACTTCTTAAAAACAGTATTGTAAAGCGTTTTATCTTCATCCGGGCAAAGTTCATCTCTTTTTAAATAAACCTGTACACGGCCTGTAGAATCCTGTATTTCGGCAAATGCGGCACTGCCCATAATACGGCGTGTCATAATCCTGCCGGCAATACTTACGTTTTGATAAGCCTCCTTGTTGGCTTCGTAGTTCTTTGAGATATCTTCTGCATTGGTAGTAATCTCGTATCCTTCAGCAGGATAAGGATCTATTCCAAGTTCACGTAATTGAGTAAGCGCACTCCTGCGTAATATTTCTTGTTCTGATAGTCCTGTACTCATAATTTATTAAATATTCGGCTTTAGCCGGATAAGCTGCAAAAATAGTAAATAAGAAGGGTGTTTTCGCAGAAAATTCTAATCTGCTTCAACTGATTCTTTATAGAGCTCATTGATGCTTTCTGCATATTTTTTCTCTACTACTTTGCGCTTTATTTTCATGGTAGGTGTAATCTCACCCTCGTCCATACTGAATGGGTTCCTTTTGATCCTGAAGTTCTTGATCCGCTCAAACTTAGAAAGTTCATTGGATAGCTTCCTGATATCCTGGTTAATCCAGTTCACAATTTCGGGGTCGTCGATAAAGATATCTGCTGCCGCAAAGAAAGAGTCTGGCAGTTTAAATTTTTCCTGCATACTTTCCCTGTTAGGGATTATAAAAGCAGTAAGGTATTCCCGCTTATCGCCGATTAAAAACAGTTGTTCAATTTTAAGGCTTTTCAGGTATATGTTTTCTACAGGCGTAGGGTACACGTTTTTTCCATACGCATTTACGATCATGTTCTTCAGGCGATCAGTAATCTGCAGGTTGCCTTTATAAAATCGGCCGATATCACCGGTATGGAACCAGTTGTCTTTGTCAATTGCCTCTGCAGTTTCCGCTGGTTTATTAAAATAGCCCTGCATTACACAGTGGCCGCGCACGATGATTTCGCCTTCAGGGCATTCAAAATCAACGTTAAACGTATCGTGTGTTTGTATATTGATAATTCGTTTGGTCTCTACATCCTGTACCCCGATTTCGATACCCGGGATTACCCTTCCAACAGTACCGTATACCTGCCGGTCGTACTCTGTAACAGACATTACCGGGGATGTTTCTGTAAGGCCAAATCCTTCCAGTACTTTGATACCCAGGTTGCCAAAAAATTCACCCACGTTTTTTGGCAGCGCTGCACCGCCCGAAATCATAAACTTTAACCTCCCGCCGGTTTTTTCTTTGATTTTGCTGAATACCAGTTTCTCTGCTATCTTTTTTTCGGTACTCAGGATCAGGCCCGGAGTTTTACCGCTTTCTATTTTCTGGCGGTATTTTTGGCCTGTTTCCAGTGCCCACAAAAAGATTTTTGATTTTAAGCCGCCATCTGCAGTTCCGCTTTTAATGGCCTTATCGTGGATCCGCTCCAAAAGGCGGGGTACGCAGCTCATTACCGTAGGCCGTATTTCGCCCATGTTTTTTGCTAACAGCTCGAGGCTTTGTGCAAAGGCCATCCGAGACCCCTGGGCACAGCACACATGGTAAGTTGCCGTACGCTCAAATACATGGGAAAGCGGTAAAAAAGAGAGGAATAAATCGGTCTTCTCTATCACAGGGATCTGCTCCAGGCAAACCCTTACATTTTCTACGAAATTATTGTGTGACAGCATTACACCTTTTGGGGTACCGGTAGTTCCCGAAGTATAAACCAGGGAAGAAGTATCTGAAGGCCGTACCGAATTACGTCTTTCGGTAATTAAGGGCTGGTATTGTGCCGATTTTTTTGCTCCCTCGGTTAGCACCTCCTCAAAACTGATGATCAACTTTTCCAGTCCTTCCGGAACCGGTGTTTTTGCAAATTCTGCGAAAGCAGGAATTATATATTGCAAAACCCTGCAGTTAGCTGCAATCTTCAGTACCTTTTTATATAAAAATGGGTTGCCAACCAATATGGCTTTAATGCCCGAGTCGTTAATAATATATTCAACTTCCTGCTCCGACAGGGTAGGGTAAATAGATACGTTGATCGCGCCAATCTGCTGAATACCCTGATCATAATACACATAATCAGGACCATTTTCGATCATCAGCCCCATTCTGTCACCTTTAACTATCGCTTTTTCCAGGAAAAATGCAGCAACTGCATCAGCGTTATCCAGTGTCTGTTTAAAGGAAATATTCTCCCATTCAGTGTTCTTTTTATTAATCAAAAACGTTTCCTGAGGTGGGTGAATGTTTTCTACCACATTTCTCAATAGGCTGGGAACGGTAGAAAATTCATTAAATGATACCATATTTAGTTTTTTGCGAGGGCAATAATAAACTTTTTTACATTAAAAACACAATCAAAGGTATCTTGTTTTGGGAACGATGGGAATCTTAAAAAATAGTCGTGTAACCAAAAAAGGGCATAGATATGCCCTTTTAGTATGTATAGAATGATGCTTTTATACTGAGAAGCTTTCTCCGCAGGCGCAGGAGCGGCTGGCATTGGGATTATTGAAATTGAAACCTTTACCGTTTATCCCGTCAGTAAAATCAAGTTCTGTACCTGCCAGGTATAAAAATGATTTCATATCCAGGGCAATCCGTACACCTTTATCTTCGAAAAACTGATCGTCTGATTTTACGATGTTATCAAAGTCAAGGTCATACATTAAACCAGAACAGCCACCGCCTTTTACAGATACGCGTAAAAAGTAATCGGTATCCATTTGGGATTCCTGCATTAAGTGATCAATTTTAGTTTTTGCTTTATCTGTTATTGTGATCATATGCTTTATAAGTTAAATCTAAAATAGCCTGCAATTACCAGACCAGATTAAAATGAGTTATTAATGATTTATAGCCGGCGTTTTATTATCAATCTGCCGTGTATTCTATCTTGTTTACGTTGGTTCCCTCGTTATACATTTCCCATAACGGAGAAAGTGCCCTAAGGTCGGCAACTGCCTTTTTTATATTTTCAATAGCGTAATCAATTTCTTCTTCCGTAGTAAAACGCCCTAAACCAAAACGTACCGAAGAATGGGCCAGGTCATCTGCCAGGCGCAAGCTCCTTAGTACATGCGATGGTTCTATGGAGGCCGAAGTACAGGCCGAACCAGACGATATTGCAAGTCCTTTTAGTGCCATCATCAGTCCTTCGCTCTCTACATATTTAAAAGAGAGGTTGGCTACATGGGGCAGGCGGTAAGTGGTATTTCCGTTTACAAAGCTTGCTTCCAGCTCCATTAATGCCTGCTCCAGTTTATCACGGAGGATGGTAAGACGGTTACCTTCTGCCGTCATTTCCAGTCTGCACAGTTCGCAGGCTTTACCCAGCCCTGCAATGCCCGGAACATTTAACGTGCCCGAGCGCATCCCCCGTTCATGGCCACCGCCATCCATTTGGGCGGTGATTTTAACCCTTGGGTTTTTACGGCGTACATACAATGCACCCACACCCTTTGGCCCATACATTTTATGCGCGGTAAAAGCCATCAGGTCTATACCATCTGCATCTACATTAACCGGAATTTTTCCTATGGCCTGTGTAGCATCCGAGAAAACTAAGGCCCCATAACGGTGTGCAATTTCTGCAATCGCCCTCATTGGCTGGATCACCCCGATCTCATTATTACCATACATAATGGCTACCAGCACGGTCTCATCAGTAATGGCAGCTTCCAGTTCCGAAAGATCAATCAATCCGTCGCCCTTCACATCCAGGTATGTTACCCGGGCGCCTAATTTCTCGAGGTGCCTGCAGGTATCCAGTACTGCCTTATGTTCGGTTACAGCGGTGATAATATGGTTACCTTTTGCCTGGTACATTTCATACACCCCTTTGATAGCCAGGTTATCGGCCTCGGTAGCACCGGATGTGAAAATGATTTCACTGGCGGTACAGCCAATTAATTTGGCCACCTGCTCACGGGCATAATCAACCGCTTCTTCTGCAACCCAGCCAAAAGCATGGCTGCGGCTTGCAGCATTGCCAAATTTGGTGGTGAAATAAGGCATCATTGCTTCCAGTACCCGGGGGTCTAAAGGCGTTGTTGCATTATTGTCCAAATAAACAGGAAGTTCGATCATGTATATAATATTCGTTGTTGTACAAATGTACTAAAAAAGATTACCAACAATTCTAACATACAAGGCTGAAGGTATCACTAAAACATGCATTTTTACATTTGTTTAACGTTTAAGGGAATGATGAATAAAATAGAGCATATCGGCATTGCAGTAAAGAATCTGGACCTTTCCTGTAACCTCTATGAGAAGCTGCTGGGCGTACCGGCCTACAAAAAAGAAACTGTAGCTGCTGAAGGGGTGGAAGCCGCATTTTTTATGACCGGCACAAATAAAATTGAACTGCTTGCAGCCATCACAGAGGATAGCGCTATTGCCTCATTTGTCCGGAAAAAGGGGGAGGGAATTCATCATATTGCATTTGATGTAACAGATATTTACGCAGAAATGGAACGGCTGAGGGGCGAAGGTTTTGTGCTGCTGAACGAGGAGCCTAAAATTGGTGCTGATAATAAACTGATCTGCTTTGTACACCCCAGGGGAACGGGCGGTGTGCTGGTAGAGATTTGTCAGGAAATTAAAAAATAACTGAATGGAAGATGTAAGGGCCCTAACCCAGATTATAGGGAAAGATTTTGAAATGGACGAGGCCTGGTCGGCCGAAATGATAAGGGAAAAAATGGTATATGCCTTTTCCTGGTTACTCGATAACGATATCTCAAAAATGATGAATATTCTCTATCGTGCTGATGTTGACGAAGATAAATTGAAATCGCTGCTCGTAAGCCGGTCCCAGTTACCTTCGGCAGAAGTGATTGCTGATGAATACCTTAAGCGGCAAATGCAGAAAGTGGAGACGAGAAAAAAGTACAGGACATAAATTTCCACAAATTCTTGTATATAAAAAATATAATTAGGATATTTGCAACCTTCAAAATAAGCAAGCGACAAATAAGTATATATTCATATGAAAAAAGATCTTCACCCATCAAACTATAGATTCGTAGTATTTAAAGACATGTCTAACGAATACTCTTTCTTAACTAAATCTTGTGTAGATACTAAAGAAACTGTTACATGGGAAGATGGTAATGAGTACCCTCTTTACAAATTAGAGATCTCACACACCTCTCACCCTTTCTATACTGGTAAAATGAAACTAGTAGATACTGCCGGACGTATTGATAAATTCAAAACACGTTACGCTAAGAAATAATCTTACGTTTTATAAAAATTATTTTAAGGTCCCGGTGCTGATGCACCGGGACTTTTTTTATTTTTGTGGCCTATGACTGTTAATTTATTTGATGACCGTACAGCAATAACCCTTCGCCCGCTAACATTTACCAGGCCCATAGCAGACCTGAGAGTGGGTATAATGACTATTGCGGAGAAATGGGAGCGCTATTGCGGTAACGCGCCCGGCTTTCATACTGCGGATTATCTTACTGTAAAATATCCGCTGCATGCGGATGCTGATACCTATATTAATGGTTCTGTATGTCCTGATCCGGAACTTTATCAAACCATATCTGGATTAACCGTTGGTGAGGTGCTTGTGAATAATGATACAATTATAGCATTTAAGCCCAATCCTGGCGAAGTACTTACCACATCCGAAGCCTCTGCACTGCGGCACGTTGTTTACCAAAACGATTTTGCACAGATCATCTATCCTGAAGATATCTTTAAATCTAACGACGCACAGCTGCGTGCAGATTTTAAACTGATTACTGCCGGCAGGGTATCTGCCACACTAAGTGCAACCAATAGTATTATAGGCGAAGATTTATTTGCAGAAGAAGGCGCTGTTGCCGAATGCTGCACCTTCAATACTTTAAAAGGCCCCATATACCTGGGTAAAAATTCGGAGGTATGGGAGGGTTCGCACATCAGGGGCTCCTTTGCCTTATGCGAACATTCTCAGGTTAAAATGGGCAGCAAAATTTACGGACAAACTACAATCGGTCCCTTCAGCAGGGTAGGCGGAGAAATCAATAATGCCGTCATCTGGGGGTATTCGTCAAAAGGACATGAAGGCTATCTCGGTAACGCTGTTATGGGCCAGTGGTGCAATATCGGGGCCGATAGCAATAACTCTAATCTCAAAAACAATTATGCAGAGGTTAAGTTATGGGACTATGAACAGGAAACTTTCCGGAAAACCGGGTTACAGTTTTGCGGACTGATTATGGGCGACCATGCCAAGTGCGGTATCAATACCATGTTTAATACAGGTACAGTGGCTGGGGTAAGTGCCAATGTATTCGGTGCCGGTTATCCGCGGAATTTTATTCCTGATTTTTCCTGGGGAGGCCCGCAGGGCTTCGAAGTTTACAACCTTGACAAGATGTTCGAAACTACTGAAAGAGTATTTCAGCGAAGAAATATTGACTTTAATCAGTGTGAAAAAGATATCTTGGCAACAATTTTTAAATTAACATCGATTTATAGACGTTTTTAATTAAGAGTTTTATATTTTAGCACACATATAAGTGTAGATATAGAGCCGATGCGTTTAATATTACAACAGATATAACAACAATTATTATGAGAAAGAAAATAGTAGCAGGAAACTGGAAAATGAACACAGCATACGCAGAAGGTATTTCCCTGTTTTCAGAAATCGTTAACATCGTAAGAGATGAGAAAAAAGGCGACCAGATTGCTATCATATGCGCTCCTTATATCCATTTAAACAGTTTGTCAAAACTGGGCGGAGAAACAGTTAAAATTGGTGCACAAAATTGTCACCAGAATGAAAGCGGTGCCTACACAGGTGAGATTTCTGCAAAGATGATCAAGTCGGTAGGTTGTGAATATGTAATTGTAGGCCACTCAGAACGCCGTCAGTATTTTGCTGAAAGCGATGCCCTGCTGGCAGAAAAAACAAAAATTGCCCTTGCCAATAACCTGGTTCCTATCTTCTGTATTGGTGAAACACTGGACGAGAGAAACAATGGTAATTTCTTTGAAATATTAAAAACACAACTGGAAAATGGATTATTCGATTTAAGCGAAGGCGATTTTTCTAAGGTGGTTATTGCTTACGAACCTGTTTGGGCTATTGGTACAGGCTTAACAGCTACTGCAGCGCAGGCACAGGAAGTGCATGAATTTATCCGTGCAGAAGTTGCAGAGAAATTTGGAGATGCCGTAGCAGAAGAAACTTCTATTTTATATGGTGGTAGCTGTAACCCGAAAAATGCTGCGGAACTTTTCGCGCAAAAAGATATCGATGGCGGACTGATCGGTGGTGCTTCATTGAAATCACGTGATTTTGCTGATATCGTTAAAACTTTCAATAGTTAATGCAGTACATTCAGGTAACATTCAATTTTACTGCTATAGAGGAATATCAGCAGGACCTGCTGATCAGCGAGCTTGCTGAAATCGGATTTAATACTTTCGAAGACACCGATAATGGTTTTTCTGCATTTATTGATTACGACAGCTACAGCCAGGAAAACCTTGCAGCAGCACTGCGCCAGTTTGAAGGGGAATTTGAGTATGTATTTACTGTAACCGAAATAGCAGCAGAAAACTGGAATGAGGAGTGGGAAAAGAATTTCGAACCACTCATCATCGATGACAGCTGCTACGTGCGTGCAACTTTTCATGCCGATCAGCCACAATATCAATACCAGATCGTAATTGATCCTAAAATGGCTTTTGGTACAGGTCATCATCAAACCACAACTATGATGATGCAGTACATACTGGAGGCAGACGTGGCCGGTAAAAAAATACTGGATATGGGTTGCGGAACAGGCATACTTGCTATCCTTGCTGCTAAAAAAGGCGCTGCTGCACTTGTTGCTATTGATAATGATGAGGTATGTTATCTTAGTGCGATTGAAAATTCTGCCCTGAACGGCATAACAAATATTACCGCAATGTGCGGAGGGAAAGAAGCTATTCCAAAGCAGCAGTTCGATCTGATCCTGGCAAATATTAACCGTAATATATTACTGGACCAGATACCTGTTTATGCAGAAGTGCTACATAGCGGAGGCGATATCTATTTTAGCGGTTTTTATGAAGTACCAGACCTGCAAATGATCAAAGATGCCTGCAAGCTGGTTAATATCAGGTATACCGGACATAAAAAAATAGGCGACTGGGTAGCCGCACAATTTAAAAAAGACTAAAATGCGCATACACTTTATAGCTATTGGTGGCAGTGCAATGCACAACCTGGCAATAGCCTTACATAAAAAAGGATTTGAAGTGACCGGTTCTGATGATATGGTCTTCGAACCGTCTGCCGGCAGGCTGGCGCGGTTTGGAATCTTACCGGCAACTATGGGATGGCATCAGGAACAGATTACTGCAGATATCGACGCAGTAATTTTAGGCATGCATGCCCTGCTGGATAATCCCGAGTTATTGCGTGCACAGGAGCTGGGACTAAAAATATATTCTTACCCTGAATATATCTATGAGCAGACAAAAGACAAACTGCGGGTAGTGATTGGCGGCAGCCATGGTAAAACTACCATCACGTCAATGATTCTCCACGTACTTAATTTCCATGGTAAAGATTTTGATTACCTGGTAGGGGCACAGCTGGAAGGATTTGATACGATGGTAAAGGTAACAGATGCCGCTCCGATCATTATTATTGAGGGAGATGAATATCTTGCTTCACCAATAGACAGAAGACCCAAATTTCATTTATACAAGGCAAATATTGCCGTGATCAGCGGTGTTGCCTGGGATCATGTAAATGTATTTCCTACTTTTGAAAGTTATTTGCATCAATTTGAGTTATTTATAGATACAATTCAGCCTGGGGGCAAATTAATTTATTGCGAGGCTGATATAGAATTACGAAATATAGTTAGTAAAAATCATACCGAAATTGAACGCATCGGGTACGAAATACCCCCTCATAACGTTAAAGCTGGTATAACTTATCTTCAACCCGAAAATCTGCCATTGAAAGTTTTTGGCGATCATAACCTAATGAATTTAAGTGCGGCGAAACTGGTATGTGCAGCTATTGGTATCAGTGAAGAGGAATTTAACAGCGCTATTACTTCATTTAAAGGGGCTGCCAAAAGACTGGAG
>Ga0247814_10001968_pt1 | contig 11539 bp, 9 predicted proteins | sample UWRJL179409R1_FD_179947 | JGI IMG/M metagenome (GOLD analysis project Ga0247814, IMG submission 179947) | Plant litter microbial communities from Arlington Agricultural Research Station in Wisconsin, United States - UWRJ-L179-409R-1 | ecosystem: Environmental > Terrestrial > Plant litter >...
ATCAAAAATTTGGTCGAGAAACTCACCGAGGTTGAGCCATATGAGCCATTCTGGGAGTCGATGAAAGAGGTAAACTTGAATGACAAACGACTCTCCAATCTCCATAAACTTGACGAGTTCTGTCCTCAATTAGAAGACCTAGATGTGTCTGGGAACCAGATTAGTCAGTTGAATGGTGTTCCAATAACACTTCGACACCTATCAATTGGGCGTAACTACCTTTCCGATCTGACTGCTTGGAGCCATTTGAGCAACCTACAATATGTGGATGTCTCGAACAATGAGCTAGAAAGCCTTTCGGCATTCTCATCACTTGTCCACCTCAGGGGTTTAAGAGCGGATAACAATAAGATAAAATCTTTGGACGGAATTGGGAATTTGGATGGCCTCTTGAGCTTGCGTCTACGTGGAAATATGCTACAAGCCATTGATTTCAGAGGAACTAAGCTACAACGATTATCTGATATGGACCTTAATGGCAACCAAATTAGTAGTCTTCAAAACATTCACGAACTACGCCATTTAACAACACTCAGTCTGGATAACAACAATCTTACCACGTTCAACATCGAAGTCTCTGAGAAGCATGAGACTTTGAAGCATTTAAGGCTCAATGGGAATCTACTTGAGTCTATCGATGTTAGCCAGATGCCAAATTTACGTCTCCTTTATCTTGACCAGAATCGGCTTGGCACCATTACCGGCCTCCTCAAAACAAAATACCTCGATAGTCTCTCTATGCGAGAACAGCGTGATGGCTGTAGACTTAATACAGCATTCCTTTCTGAAGCGTTCGAGATTCGGAAGCTGTTTATTTCAGCAAACCTCTTGGAGCCATTTGCTCCACGGGCGAACTTCCTCAACCTACAATACCTAGAGATTGCCAATTGCGGGTTGGAGCACCTGCCTGCTGAGTTTGGTGAAATGTTCCCAAATGTTCGAGTTCTGAATCTTAGCATGAATGCTCTGAGGAATATTGATGCCCTTGTTGGTATAGTTCGCTTGAAAACTCTTCATTTGGCTGGGAATCGTTTGTCCATGGTTAGGAAAACCATGGAAATTTTGAAGGGGTTTCCTACTTTGACGACTGTCGATCTAAGGAATAACGCGTTCAATGTTGGCTTTTACTCTCCAGCATTAGAGCGACAAGTTGCAGAGCTTGACAATGTGGATAGTGGAAAGCAGCCATGCCGCAGGGAGCCATTCACTCTTGCAAAATGCAACAAAGACTGGGACAACAAATATCTGTCACGCTTAGATATGACGACGAAGAAGTCGAGGAGGATCTATGAAATGATGTTGCTAGGTGGATCCAAAAGACTCAGAAATTTGGACGGATTACAGGTGGACAGGGCAGTTCTCAAGGCTCAGGACGATGTGTGGGAGGCTTTGGTCAAAACAGGTGTTTTGAAGGGCAAGTTACCTACGTCCCCGCCTGTCGCAAAAGACTGTCCTGTCCAAGTTAAAGTAGTTCCTCCTACTCCTGTATGTACTCCCGTGGGCACGCCTAAAAAGGCTCCGGAGCCTCGAGGTCCAATGAGGACATTGGAGGTGCCCCCAACGCGACCGTGGCGCACCACAGGATTATGAATATGATGGTACGAATGAAGCACCAAAGGAATATATGTACTATAAGTTGTATCATAGCATGGGGTTGGGGAATGCTGCATTACAATGGAGTTAGGATGTATTATGTTTGAAAGCGATGGAGTATTGGTAATGAATAAATGATACTGGATTTTGAAAGCTGTAATTTCTTTTATGTCTAACTGTGCCTCCAGTGATTACTGGTGCAACACAATTTGTGAAGATGGATGGCTTTGTTCCAGAAAAGCAGTTATTGTGGCACATCTTCCCGCTATATCTACTTCAGGCCCTATTCAGCTAGCAGTAACAACTGGATATCAGCTACATCTACAAGAAGTTCCTGGGAGGAGCGGAGTTGGAATTTGGTTAACAAGGGCTTTAGCACCATTTATTCTCTCTAGTTCACAAGTTTCTTAGCTCAAATATCCCCTTTTTTGTATACACAAATCAAAGAACCACTAGTTTCATGGCAACTCGATGTGCACAGATTCAGTCTCTGAAGGAATGTGACTATCACGAAGAACTTGGGTTTCTTCACTGGATGTATGATATTTTTCATGAGCTCAGGCCTAATAGTCTACCAGGGTTTATCAAAGCATGCTTAGTACGAGATCGGTTGCAATATATCAAACATTCTGAACATGTAGGAAAGATCCCGATAACGAAATTCTGCCAGGGTGGAAAGCTTGATTTCAAGTAACTTAATAGATATCAGTCTAGTACAGTACAGTATAGTAGATCTGAGTCAACTTTCACTAAACGTGCCTAGAGTCACGCGTACTTGTTCATTTCGTTGTTGGAGACTTTTTATAACACCTTAACCTTTGTCCATTCACTCACCTCCACACCCAGGTTCAGACCATTCTTAGCCCACCATCTTTTTACCGCATCCTCCTGTCCCTGTGATCCAACACTATCCTCCAGGGCCTCCTCAATATCGCAGGTCTTATACTCGACTCTAGGACCAGGTCGTCCTTCCTCTCCCTGACTGAAGTTTTTCCACCATTCCAAAATCTCCACATGCCCATTCTTTGTCGGACATACCAGAACTTGGTTATCGAAAGCCATTTTCTCTCCTTTCAGTTCACGCCAAGCTTCTAGGACAGGAACATGGCCATGTTGAGATGCTACCTTAGCCACGGATTCAGAGTATGCGACTGGGATGCCAGAACTATCCCACCAACGGATTACTAGAGGTTGGTTGTTTTGTGCAGCTGCTAAAAGTGACTTTCCCGGTTTCAGACGAAGTGCTGCACCTTGAGATTCCGACATAGAAGATGTCTCAGATTCTGGATTTGCATGTAAACTTTGTCGGTGGTTAGTGTCGACGTCTACATGATAGTTTCCTTGGTGCATGCTAGCTTGCTTCCACCACTCGAGCACTAGTACATGACCTTTGGAGGAAGCTTGCTCTAATGCAGATTCTGTATATTTTAGAGGGAGACCGGATCGCAGCCACCAATCTAAGATATGTACAAATCCAGATTTAGAGGCACCATTAATGGCTTCTGAAGTATAGTCCTTTGAAAGGAACGAGGGAGAAGTACGCCACCACTCTAGGATTTCTGTGCGACCATAGACAGCCGAGGCTTTTGTAGGAAGCAGCTTCTGGCCAAAAGATGCCCAAAACACGTCCTTGAAGTTGGTTTCTAAGTATGTGAGAATGTCCGTGAGACAAAACTTGATGATAAGCTTCACACAAAGAGTTGACAGGTATTGCATACTCTCAGGAGCAGTTTTCAGCTTGTCAATAATCCTATGAACTGGTGAAACAAGAATGATCCATTCTAAAGAACGCATGTACACATTCAGTTCATCTTGAGACTGGTTCGGTTGTCGTTTCCACTCGTCAGGCATTGGTAGATTTGTGTAAACGTTTAATGCTTTAGATACTTCCCAATCCCCAACATACTCGAAGATGAGAGACCAGACCTCAGGTGGAAGTAATGCATCTGTCTTTGTATTGTACCGAGCCAACGATGCTGCGCTAGTTGCTGCGATATCCACATCATGTCCTATTGTCATGAGTTCTGCCTGGTTTTTAATCACATCCAATAATTCGTTAAATCCATCCCAGCCAACAAAACACTTCGAAGGTCCTTTGTCGTCGTAGTGCCATAGTATTGGCTGCATAACCCTGACCCATTGCCATTTCCTCCGCAGCTTATTTAGTTGTTTCTTCGTCATCGGGTTCTCCCACATCGAAGTCGTCATCCCTGGTACTAGAAGTATCTTCTTTGAGACGTCCCATCCTCGGAGAACCTCAAGTAATAGACAGTCCGCCATACCATGTAACATCTTTGCAAACGTATCTGCATCAATAGGTGCAAGGACCAGTATATCCGCCCAATCAGCCAATTCATAAGCTTGCTGTCTGTAGAATTCAATCTGCTGCCTCTCGATATTCTTTTGCGCCTCTTCGTTTTCTCTGCAGGGCTTGAACACCTTGTTCTGGAACGTGGGAGTCTCCTGCGACAGCCGGTGCGCTGGGTATGATTCCTCGTCGATAATTACTCTAGTTTCAATCTTTGGATTCTTCGACAACCGCACAACCAGGGCCAGAGCCTGTGCTACATCTCTGGGGCCGTTTGATGCCACCAGAACTCTCAATTTCTGGGACTCTACAGCTCTCATGTCAGCTATCGAGGAACATGATGATGGCTTTGGAAGGCTTTGTATGAACCGTGATCGTAGCGGCTCTGCAGCCATACTTATGTGTTGCTTATTCTTTATAGGTGGAGGATCAAATTCCAATCATCATTATCGTGCGTTAAGGTTCCATGTCATGACATCGGCGGCAATTCTTTTTGGCGCGCTGCCGAAGGCGAGCGGTGAGAATGGACGATCCAACTTTTGAAATTCGAGTACTTTAAACCCAAAATACAATTATGTGCAATGTGTTACAAGTTAACTAGTGTATATATTCTACTATCGTGGGTGTACCATTGTAAATAGATGTGGTGTTCAGTACATCGGATAAAAGCTTCGTACTGTTGACGCAAATTTTACCACATTGGACAGTACACTAATATCTGCTAAATGTGCTGAACTTTGATAACTGCATGGATTTCATTGCTTCTCCGGGGGCTAATTAGATTAGAAAATGAAAGCCATTTCACTCAAATCAGTATTCGCAAGTATATTGACTCGTCTCACTATGATGATTCTCTCAATCCAGACTCAACATTCCCAGCTCAAAAGCTTAGCCAGTTCTAAAAGCCTCCAGAAGGTATCGTATTATGTACATCGGATGGTTTCTCTCAGATCTCAACTTTGGACCTATCGCTTCTTGTTTCACAGAGTTGAAGGTAATAACTGGAGCATCCAAAGTCGGCGATGATTATTTTTAAACCATTCAGCCAAGTCCTATTTAATATATGCTCTAGCAAATGTCAGGAATGGAGATACCATACAGAAGGGGAAAATGCTTTCATCCAGGGCCATGGTTGTTTTTGAGATACTTTGTTCGTGCTTTCACCCTCTCCTTTCCGTGCTTCTTTTTGACAGCCCTGAAAGATGGACCGAATTGGGGAAATAAGTTATCATCGTCTGAGCTCGTCCAAACACCAGGAACATCACCGGGTATGCCTATACCTTGTTTTAGTGCTTCCATAATTTCTTCAGCCATTGCAGTATCCCACATGGTAGCAAACATGCTCTTCTTGATGTTCTCATCACTATGACCCTTGATTCTACAGCGTTCTATAAACTCCGACCATTTAGTTGCAATTTCTAATTCTGTTTCAGACTGCGTCAGAGAATCATGCTCCAGATCCTGCTGTGGCTGCTTAGTTGAAACTGGTTCCAGTCTTTCAACCCCGTCATTTGCGGCTGGAAAGTGAAAGTCTTGCGTCTCAGGTTCCATGGCGTATATTCGGCGCTGCCCAGCTAGCTCTCTCAATTTCACAGGGGAGTTTCTAGAAGAAATCTTCAAGCATTGGTCGTCCGTGTTATTTCCAAGTATAGGAGACGCAATAGTAGCTCTAGGTGGTGAACTTTTCGGTAAGTGTTCTTCTGGCTGTCTGTTTACAATGTACTCGGGAGTTGAGGGAATCTCTATCTCTTTTCCTTTATCAAGCCATTGACGTTTGCTCTGTGAAGGGTTGTCAACAGACCCATCTCGATCTTCAGGAGATTTTCTTTTATAACTGAGGGAAATGCTGGCCAACTGTGTATGTGAAGGGAGCGGTAGGTCGACATCCTCCTCATCTTCGTCGATAGCGATACGTTGGTCATTACCCTCTTTTCCCCTATTCTCAGTTTGATGTTCTATTGTTTTTTGCAACTGAGACTCAATCATTGCCTGCTCCTGGGAATCCGTCAGCTCCCAAAACTCTTCACGAGTCGCCTCGACATCGGGTAGTATTATGTTATAACAAGATCTCAGTTGCTCTAGTGATCTTGAATCCTTTATATTTAGCGATCGAGCGACCTTGGGCCATAAATTCCGACCCTCGACCTCATCTATCCCCCCACAATCCGCTCTAACAACTTGCCAAAGCCGAAATAAAGATATCTTCTTTCCACAAATAACTGGGTTGAAGTCTATCTCTATCTCTATCTCCAACTCTTCGGCGAGATATTTCACATAGGTCTCAAATTGCTTCTCATTTGTCAGAAGAGGGTCTGCAACTCGATTAGATATCTTGCTTTGGGGGGCTTGGGTAGATGCCGGGCTGCTCTCGATAGACTTGTTTGTAATGGATGGTCTTTCGGGGGTTATTTCGATGGTCTTAATAGAGAGTAGCTTGGAACTGATGGAGCTCTTTATGTTTGGAGGACTGAAGCTTGCACCAGAATCTTGCCTGCTTCCAGAAGTACGATTTATTGGTCTTGATTCACGATTTTTCAGCTCTTTTACCCTGGCGGTCAATTCATTATTGAAGTAATTCCGCCACTCTTGGGGCGTATGGTTCGGATACTATGATCCTGTTAGTGAGTCATCGTGTAACATGTGTTAGTAGTCCTACTTCAATGCTCCACGCTGCCCAAGCATTGATTTCCTCATCCTCATCGACGTTTATAATTTCGTCGTAGTTATCAAGAAGTAATTTAATTTCCGCTGGTAAGAACAATCTACCCCCTTTAGATTTTGCAACCCATGGGTCGGGCGGTGATTCTGGAGAGTTGGCTCTGGTGGACGCTTTGCCTCTAGATGGCTCTTTCTTCACCTGGCTAGATCGTCTGTCTTGTGTTCGGGAACTTGGAGAAAATGCGATTCTCGATACAGATTCAGATCCTCGAGGGGCACGAACTGCTTTTTTAGCTGGGCTTGGGCCCTTTTTAGCTGGGCTTGGGCCATCGGGGCCAGGTGAAGCATCGTTGTCAATAATGGGACGAGGTCGGAGAGAAACGTGTTTTATCCATCGGTCGCGCCATGATTGGGATGTATGTCGATTATTCTTGCTGTATGATTAGTTTTCCGCAACTGAAGAATCCTTATGTCCCATACCTTTCCTGCCAATTGTTCATAAATCTCGTTTCCTCTAATGGCCAACCCATCGCATTCAGCCTTTACCACCCAGTTCATAAGAATCCGGTCATCCTCAGAAGTGAACGGAGTACGGGTTGATTTTGTAGGCTGCTTAGATCCCACTGGACGTGTACTCTGCGTGACTGGGCCGGCACGATGATCCTCAATATCCTCCAAGCGACCGTTTTTGACCGACTTCTCTATGAAAGTCCACGATGTTGAGCCCACTGGGCAGTCCTTGCGGGCATGATCTGCAATACGAATGTCCGCCTGTTTTTCGAGTGGAACAACCTCACCTCCATTCTCCTATTGTTTTGGTAAGCATAGCACAGTTGCATATACAAAGGGAGCATACTTTGACCCAAGCTATCAATTGCTGGCGCATAGGAACGCGTTGTTGGATAAAGAATTTGGCGCCTTCAAAAAGGTTTCCACCGTCTCCGATACCATCGTAAACAATCGTCGCCATGTCTGTTCTAGTTTTAGACCATATTAATAACGAAAATCAATCCTCATTGCAAAAAGAAGTTACGCGCCGTGAGGCGGGGCGGTTCTTTAAATTCCACTATGTTAAGAGGAGGATGAGTCCGGCGCGAGTTCACGTGATATTATCCTGGATGTCAGATGCTTGGCAGGTATCCTTCACAACAATCATTGTAACAACTTTTTTCTACGCAGTAGCACATAATAAAGAAGCCAATTACCAAGATCCTGATCCTATGATGGAGACAATTTGAGACTGTACGATACCGATCGGGATACATTGCTACCTTTTAGCTACCGTATATCTTTTTACTCAGCGGGAAGGATTCTAAATCGCGAGATCGCAGTTATGGGAACTGTGAGATACGTAGCTATTGCGGTCTTGGCAATTTCCTTTTTGGTATTCGTAGCTTTTTTTGGAAGACTTCCAGCACTCAGGCAAGTACTCCATGGCTTCCCTTCGAGATTTCCTATGTTCGAACGCTAATGTTTCTGAAGAAACACACCTATTGGGGCCCTAAATAGGGTGATATGGATTCATATTCCACGAGGTTTCGTGTTTGCTGACCAAAGGCTTACCAACGGACGTTTGAGTGCATCAATAGCGAGACTAGCTCACACATTATGGAATGATCGACATCCAGTTGTCATGGTAATTGGCATCTTTTGTCTTGTCTTCTCTTCACCTGCATTATCATCTCCTTTATACAGGTAGACGTCCGTTTTGGCAGGGATGGTTTGATTCCATGGAGTTTCGGCTGAGCCTATATCGAAATAATGTCTGTTGTATCATCTTGGGTCAAAGAATATATGGCAGCTAAGTATGCTGCTTAAATGTTTTCAAAGACCTCAGATGAGCTCTCCTCGTTCCGCTTTTCCCACTTTGTTTCTACTCAAAATTTGTGGACTCAAACTAATACTGCCTAGATATTTTTCATTCTTCTACTTTCGGTTTCTGAAGTTATGATCGTCCCTCAAGCATGGCCTCTGCTTACAGCATCGTATAAAGTTATCTCCACCATCCTTATTACTCTGCCTTATGTGTTTCTCTACGCCGCTGCAGCTAGCGACCCGGGTTACATCACACCAGAAAATCATATCTATCAGATGTCACTCTATCCCTATGACTTCACTAATTTTCATCCTGGCGAATCGTGTCGCACCTGTCGATTGCTCAAGCCAGCACGCTCAAAACACTGTAGCATTTGTAAACACTGCATTTCAAAAATGGACCATCATTGCATATTTATAAATAATTGTGTGGGACACGGAAACCAGCATTGGTTTCTGCTCTTGCTATTCACAACTGGAACCGTGATCAGCTATGCAGTATTCATTGGCAGTACTCTCCTATCAGCAAATATCCGGGAACATCTTCCAAAATGGAATCTGCTGGGCACAGCATTCACATGGTCAGAATACTTCCACATCCTGGGATGGGCACTTCAGGAGAAAACGCGAATGGGAGCCGTGACATTACTTTGTGCCTTGACCGCCCCTTTAGTGTGGGGATTACTAGGGTACCATATTTATTTAATCTGGGCTGGCACAACAACAAACGAGTCAATGAAATGGGACGATTGGAAAGACGAGATGGCTGATGGATATGTATTCAAGCGAGCACTCCCTGGAGACCGACAAAAGGATTTACGTGTCGAGCCTAAACGGACCCAGTGGTCAGCGGAGAGTGAACAAATTGTATTGCGTACGAATGATGGGTTGCCACCGCCGCCTACAGAAGATGGAGTCGGAGAATGGGTACGAATATGGAAGTTGAGGGATCTGGAGAACTTGTACGATCTGGGATTTTGGGATAACTTGAAAGATGTTTTCAAGCCTAGCCAGCTAGATGACGGAACTTGAAAACTCGCTTTCACTGTATCAAAGAAGTAAATCAAGTCGTAGAGAATTTCCTAATCCGTCAAATGCCTGCAGCCTAAAATGCGCTAATCCTAATCTGGTAATTCGCCAGCAAAGAAATTGTGACTGGCCTGTTGCCTAGCCCCCCCGAATTTCTATAAGAGAGCAGCGTCTCCCTCTGAAATCTCTTTTTCTTTCTTCTTTGCCTTCGGGCATTTGGTCAATTTGAAACGATACAGAGAAGATTAGCATGGCCCCTGCACTAAGGATGACACGCTCAATCAAAGAGAAGCTACCAATTTTTTTCATTACGCACTATCCTTGATGGTCGTGGAGAAGAATGAATACCTACCGCCTTTCTTGGAATTGAAGTCATAAACCTAAGATTCTCAAAATTTTGGTGATATCTATCAACCTCTTATCTATTTCCTGTCCTTCTTTTCCAGATCTCTAGCAATTTCTATCTCCCCGTAGTCCCTCCCTCAGTCTCCCCTTTACAAGCTGGCAGAAACACTGGGCTCATAGTAAATCGTCAACGGTGGGCCAGTTATCCCCAAATCCTTGGCCGCTACCCTCAATACGTCGTGCGCAGCACATCCAACATCATAAAACTTCATATCCTCTAGCGAAGCAAACTCGCTTTTTGCGATAAATGTGTATCCCTGAGAGCGTTGGTCCTCCTTTGCAGGTCCAGCTTCTAGGGACAGGATATAGGGTTTGCCATCCTAGAAATCTTCTTTTAGAACAAGAGTTTTCGGGTATGTGTTTTGGAGGAGCATTTATCTGTTTTTGGGGCGAGAGTGGGGTGGGAAACTGAGATGGATGGGAGAGTAAATAGTTACTTTTCTGGCTGTTTGGGCAACAGTTTTGTATAGAGAGATGAGTTTGGTTTGCGACTCTGTGGATGGAAGCTTGAACATGGTTACGCGGATAACTTTTGAGGCCATGGTTACGATGATGTAAGAGATCAAGGTGATAGATTCTGAAAATGGAAAGATTCTGTTGGTGCACTATATGTAGCTTAAGTAAAAAGTTTGAAGTTCAAGGATTCTATATACCAGAAGTGGAAGTAATGGACGAAGAGCTCAGTAGTCAGGCTCACTAAGCCGAAGAAGGTGCCGGACATCTATCGGGGGAGGTGGGGAAGTCCGGCGTCACCAGACGTCCGACATAACCGGAAGAATTATTCTCAGCTCTTTCCTGGTGTTGCAAGTAGTCCTAGTCTATTTCCTCCAAGGATTTTGCAAAATCTATCCTGTTTAATACTTCCATCTCAAACATTCAGGATACCAGCCAGACAAAGTATAAGTGCTTATACGAGGAAGCTTGGCCGACAGTACAGTAGCCTTAAGCGAGTCATGTTATCTCTTCGGTTGTCGGCACTTAAATATACATGTACAGCAGTACCTAGGTAGGCTAGTCTTCTAAACAATCTTAAGGAAAGTAAGTGATCTGTGATCCTGGGTGATGTAGAGAAGCAGGGAACAAAGACCAGCCCAAGTCTCTTGGAACTTTAGAAGCCCTCCAAGAAGCGTTTTCCTTTCATACTGCTGTCAAAACTTGCCGTAGAATTTGAGGTTTCGATCTCATCTGTTGCCCATGTCAGCACAATTGATACAATAGATATAACAGGTGCTGAGGGAGTGCCAGAATCAAACTGTACCATTAAGGGAGGCTTGAAAAGGGGCTTCAATAGTTCACGATGGAAGTAAGCATTGGGTCGAGTCATGGTAGCACTTGTTTATTCATATTGTTGCCACAGTACGGAAGAAAATTTACAACAGGATTTAAGAGCTTCTGAAGATCGCACCATTTTATTAGGATGTATCAGACGCACAACTAGCGTCTGTAGTACCACATCGTCTATGAAACCCACTCTTCCCAAAATCCCATTCTATCTCGCGGAACGCCATTGACCCAATTCAAACACGCTGCACAACGCAGAATCTATATGCTAGTCATATATTCCAAAGCATCTTCTTTCGCTCTTTTGTAAAATGGAAGGGAATCTCTATCTCGTTATTTACGGGTATGGAATTATTTTTACTCCAAAAACAATGCATGCGGATTTTAAGACTCGTCATCGGTATCTGCTGGGTGAGGTGTGCCTTTAGGGCTATTCAACCTGTGAAAAGG
>Ga0247814_10001969_pt1 | contig 11530 bp, 5 predicted proteins | sample UWRJL179409R1_FD_179947 | JGI IMG/M metagenome (GOLD analysis project Ga0247814, IMG submission 179947) | Plant litter microbial communities from Arlington Agricultural Research Station in Wisconsin, United States - UWRJ-L179-409R-1 | ecosystem: Environmental > Terrestrial > Plant litter >...
TGATGATTATGATGGTGAAGACGCTATAAATAGATTTGCGGAACGTTATGATAACCAATAAGTTAAAAAAAGACATGTACTTTAGTATATAATAAAAAAACTTTACTTTTGTATCATGTTAATACTTTTAGACATAGATGGCGTAATGGTTCCTACTACAACTTGGAAGCCAACAGAAATTTTATCTGATGGATTTGCAAATTTTAGCGCAAGAGCTATAACTAATCTCCAAACTATTATTTATAGTACTGGAGCTAACATTTTATTGACTACATCTCATAAATCAAGATTTAATAATTCTGAATGGGAAGCTATATTTAAAACCAGAGGAATTATTGCTACTATTGATGTGCTTGAAAGCAATGAAGATAATTTAACCAGAAAAGAAGAAATTATTCGCTGGTTTACTAAAACTCATATCTCAGAAAGTTTTGTAATTCTTGATGATGATAAATCACTAAATGGCTTGCCAAGTTATATCAAAGATAAAGCGATTGTCACCAGTGGAACAGTTGGTTTAACTGTTGATCAAGCAAAAGAAGCTATTGAAATATTAATGAATAAAGAATTTGCATAGTTTAATACACGTTAAGTCAAATATAAAGCCTCTTAATATAGAGGCTTTTTTATTAGTTGAATATTGTACAGTAATGATCCGGATTTGTGCTAACAGTTAGCTGCTGTATCTACGCCGGATTAGCCTTTTATCCACTTTACCCTGAAAGTGGTTTTTTTATCATTGGCTTCCAGCATATAGATGCCATTTGGCAATGCGGAAATATCGATATCGGTTGTAGAATTGACCCCATCCATTTTGAAAACCACCTGCCCGATGCTATTGATGACCTGAACCGATGCATTGTCAATGCCTGAAATGGTAATTAGTGTCTTTGCCGGATTGGGATAGACGAAAACATTTTGGTTTGCAGTAAAATTATCAGTTGCCAGCGGCGCGCAGGTTCCATCGGCAGCAAACGGATCAAACCAGCGCAACACATCCTGTTGCAGCATTGCATTTTCACTGCTTTCAACATCACGGCACAGCCAGGCACTTACCGCTCCGCCAACCGGGCATTTGGGAGCCAAAGCAAAACCTTCTATGTTGTCATTGTTTCCTGTTGGAGTGGCAATCGTATATTCGCTTGTAACAACAAATTTCCTTTCATTTCCGCTCAGTGATACCGAAGATAAATTGGTTACTTCGAGCCTGTTGTTATTGACATTGTGCAGGATGTAAAGTAAACCCGTACTGCTGTCGAATGAAAGATCGCAGCTCTCCGACCGATTGGTTTGGTATTTACCTACAAAAGCAAAATCATCGTTGACATCCGGATTAATATCAAAAACCCAGACATATCCTCTGTCCTGGTGCGCGATAAAAAACAAGCCGCCCAATCCTTTTACAGATGTATACAACTGGCCTGTTTGCTGGCTGACGAAACCAGCTGCTGTCAGGAAACTATCCGGGACGAAGGCAATTCCTTCCGGGCCTGTATTTCCTGTATTTTCCATTGGAGAAGGCGCAGCGAGCAAATCCCATTGTCTGGATAAGGTGACTGTTGAAAAATTGGAAGTGTGTGTATACCGCCTGATCTCATAATTGTTTTCATCAACGGTATAAAATTCGTTCGCATTCAAATCGGCTTGCGTAATACCTTCGGGACCGCCGGCAACGCTTTTATTGCCAATTTGTGAGAAGGTATTTGTAGTTGTATTGAATTGTAAAACCCTTAGACGACCATTTCCCTGTACACAATACAGCCGGTTTGTGGCAGGATTAAAATGCAAACCGCTTAATTCTGTAACTCCGGCAGCATCCATCACACCGGTCAGATTCGTTGCTGATGACCAGCTTTCAGAAGGCCACACCTGCGCATCCGCGGTTATTATCTGTAAAAAAACGATCAGAATAAAAATTCTTTTCATGTGATTGTATTTGGTTGAGGCACCAAAGATAAAATAATAGTGCGTTAACATTTTCAAATTCTAAGTTTTCTATCTTTGGCTACTTTTTACAAAAACCCAATCTCATGAACAGAAGGAAATTTTTCAGGAACGGTTCGTTATTCGCTATCGGTACATCTTTCATTAATCCGTTTGAAGCTATTGCCGGAGTATTGGATTTTGATACGCTGAAGAAAAACAAAAAAGCCAAAAACATTATTTTTTTGGTAAGTGACGGAATGAGCACAGGTACATTGAATATGGCCGACCTTTTCCTGAACCGGAAAACCGGAAAGGGTTCTGAGTGGATGCAATTGTATAAAGACAACCGGGTAACACGGGCGCTAATGGATACCGCTTCGGCAAGTTCGATTGTTACTGACTCATCAGCCGGAAGTTCGTCCTGGGGCGGCGGTGTTCGTGTGCCGAATGGCGCGTTAAACGTAGGCAGCAACGGTGAAGAATATTTGCCAATATTGCAAAAATTCCGTAAAGCCGGGAAAATGACGGGCTGTGTAACGACTGTCCCGATTACGCATGCCACACCAGCCGGATTTTGTGTCAACAGCAAAAGCCGCAACAGTCAGGAAGATATTGCCGAACAATACCTCAACCTGGGTTTTGATGTCATGATGGGCGGCGGCAACCAATATTTTGCCGCTGATAAAAGAAAAGATAAAAAAGACTTATATGCCGCTTTTAGTGCCAAAGGTTATCAGGTAGCTAAAACGCGCAATGAAATGATGAATGTTGTTAGTGGTAAATCGGTTTTGGGCGTTTTTGATGATGATGCGGTTCCGTATTACGTTGACCGGAATTCGGACGCAACAGTGAAAAATACTATTCCGTCTTTGGGTGAAATGGCGGAGAAAGCGATCAACCAGATGAAAAACCATCCGAAAGGGTTTGTGCTTCAGATTGAAAGCGGCAAAGTGGATTGGGCAGCTCATGCCAATGATATTGCCGGACTCCTGCATGACCAGATCCAATTTGATGAAGCGGTTAAAATTGCCATTGATTTTGCCGAAAAAGACCAGGAAACTCTTGTGATCATTACGACAGACCACGGGAATGCCAATCCGGGTGTGATTTATGGCAAAAATGCCAATGCTAATTTTGACAGTATCCAAAAATATACGCAGACGAATGAATGGATATTGAATGGTATTCATCCAGATTCTACTGTAAATCAGGTTCGCGAACGCATTGCTGCTGCGAATGGTACAACAGTTTCTGACGAAGATGCCAAAACGCTGCTCACTTTTTATGATGGGTTGCACAAAGAAGAAAGCGGATTGTACAATTATAAAAAACTGCCGTTTAAAGCTTTTTCAGAAATGCAGAAGAAAACCAATTCTGTGGGATGGATCAGTATGGACCATTCGGCTGATTATGTTGAACTCGCTCTGTTTGGACCCGGCAGTGAATTACTGAAACCTTTTGTTAAAAATACCGATTTGCATTATTTGATGCTGGAAGCTGCGGAAGTGGAGAATAAGTTTTGAGTGGATGAAAATAATCAATAGGAAAAGCCGCTTTCGAGCGGCTTTTCAATTTTCAAAAACTAAAATTAAACTACAAAATCTATTTCAGGATGATGAACTCGCAACGCCTGTTGATAGAGTGTTCCTGCTCTGTACATTCTTTGGTTGTTCCGCATTTGATTAACGGAACCGCTTCGCCGTAGCCTTTTGAACGCAATCTTTTGCGCTTGATGCCATGCTGTACCAAATATTCCAAAGTAGCACCCGCACGCTTGTTGGAAAGCATGAGGTTATATGTATTTGAAGCTCTGGAATCAGTATGCGCACCGAGTTCAATTTCCATGTCCGGATATTTATTGAGTAAATCCAACAGCGAATTTAATATCCTTGCGGCATCGGGTTTTATATCCCACTTATTAAGGTCAAAATAAATATTTTCAAGTACGATCTGTACTTTTCCGTCCTGTCGTTTGGTGATGATTTCTTCGGCATCATCATAGCACTCCATGAATAGTTCGATGGTGTAACGCAGTTTTCCGTCTTCATTTGTGGTGAATTCCTCGCTATGCGGAATGTAAAAATCCTTGACCGCTTCGAGGCGGTATTTCTTGTTCGGTTCGGTATTAAAAATGTAATCGGCATCGGCACCAACCACCATCTGTCCGATCAATATGTCATTTTCATCGTAAAGCGACACGAGTGTTCCCGGAAGCAATGTCTGCGTATTCTTATCTTTCACTTCACCTTCCACAACGAAACGTTCTTCATTTTCGGTGCGCGTAAAACTGTATAAATTATCACCGCCTTTCCTGTTGGAAGACAGATAGCCTTTGTTCTTTTTTTCGTCAACCACATAACCAAAATCATCGAGGTTGCTGTTGATCGTTTCGCCGAGATTCAGCGGTTTAGAGAAAACCCCATCATAGGACTTACTCATAAAAATATCCAATCCGCCCATGCCCTGATGGCCATCGGAAGCGAAATACAAAATGGTACCGTCATTGGAAATTTCCGGAAATTGTTCCCTGTGTATGGTATTGATTGCCTTGCCCATATTCATTGGCGTGCCGAATGTACCGTCTTCGTTAACATCAACCACATAAATATCAAAAGAGCCTAATGTTCCCGGCATATCACTTGAGAAATACAATTTTTTCCCGTCTTTACTGATCACGGGATGCTCTGTTGAATATAAATCGCTGCAAAAAGGAAGCGCTGTGACATGTTCCCATTTGCCCTCTTTAAACTCTGCTTTGAAAATCTTGAGATTGGCAATTTTCTCCTCTCCTATTTTCACACGTTTGTCATTGGTACGATTAAAATACATGATGCGTCCGTCGCTGGTGAAAGTAGCGGAACTTTCATGGGTTTTGGAATTGATTTCCTTCGGGAAAGGCTCAATATTCGTGAGTAAACCTTTCGCACTGACTTCGGCACTAAAGAGATCCAGATAAGGCCTTTCATTCCAGTTGAATGACTTTGATTCTGCATTCCTTAAAGAGGCAAAAGCGACTTTATCTCCGTAAAACGACATCCCGAAATCACCATTGGAAGTATTCTTTGCCATTGGTTGGATGACATAATTGTAAGGCACATTCGTGGTCAGGTTGGTAATAAAACGGGGTGTACTGACATTGTATTTAAGGTATTCGCTCATGATGATATCCGCTTTCGGATAGTCGGCTATGCCCAATAAAGAATGGGCATACTTAAAATAATACTCTGGTTTTACACTGTCTTTGTACGTCAGGAATAATTTTCCGTAAACACGCACAGCATCTTTCATCTGTGAATTATTGTAATAGCAGTCGCCCAGGTTCTGCAGTACCTTCTGATTTTCTTTTACCTGCTCATATTGCTCCGCGGCCTTGACAAAAGACCGATTTTCGAAAAGGCGGTGGGCTTTCTTTTCACTCGCTTTCTTTTGGGCAAAAGTAGTGAAGCCGCAACATAGTATAAAAAGTATATAAGCGTATTTTTTCATTTCTTTCGTTGTTAGAAGAACCTTGGGGATTTGTCATAGCCTTTCGATGAAAGCCGCAATAAGTCTAAATCAAACAATAAAAATATTTCATGGGTGCCTGAATTGTATCTTCCCAGATTCGACAGCGTATAATCATAAGAATAACCGACTCTCAGACTTGGCGTGACATAAAAATTAACGAGTCCGCTAACAGCATCATCCCAACGGTAACCGGCACCGAGTTCGAAGCGGTCATTAATAAGGAAATTCGTTGTCAGGTCGATCGCAAGCGGAGCACCGGAGACACCTTTAGCCATAAAAGCGGGTTTGAATTTCAGTGAGGGGTTCAGTTCAAAAACATAACCGCCGGTAAAAAAATAGTGGATGGCTTCGACACCGGTAGTCTGGATGCCATCGTTTCTTTCGATGTGTTTTGTTGTGAGTAAATTGGGAACAGAAAATCCCAGATAATAATTTTCGCTAAAGAAAAACGTACCCGCGCCTACATTTGGGAAAGCTTTGCTGGTATTATTGGCGAATGTGGGATCGAACTGCTCATCGGTGTATTTGAATCCGTTAAAATTGGTGTCAAAAAGCGTTACGCCACCTTTAACGCCAAAAGACAATTTGTTTTTATCCGAAACCGGTATCACGTAAGCCACGTCGACATAAATATTATTTTCATTGACCACATCACCGATGGCGTCATTGATAAACGACAACCCCATTTCTACCCTTTTGGCAATGGGCGAATGTGCGAATGCCGTAGCCGTTTTTGGCGCGCCTACCGCACCAACCCATTGCGTACGGTACAACCCTCCGAGATTGATGACGCCTTCATTGTCTGTCGCGTAGGCCGGATTGATGACGCTCATATTGTACATATAATGCGTAAACTGCGGATCCTGTTGCGCCCATCCTGAAGATGCAAACATGAAAATGCCGGTGAAAATTAAATATTTTATAATGCTCTTCATTGTATATTTCTTTTATCTATTCAAATAGACACGTCCTTGTATTGGTTTGTGTACACCATCGTTGCGCTCGAGTATGTAAAAATAAACGCCGACAGGCAATAGCGAATCGCCAACTTTGATTCCGCTTTCAGTTGTTGTTCCGGTCCAGTCGGGCGTATTAATCGTTCCGGTATACACAATATTGCCGTAACGGTTATAGATTTCTAATTTGAAATTCGGAGAATTCTCCCTTAGGTTTTTTATTACAAAGGCATCATTGATACCGTCATTATTGGGTGAGAATCCGTCGGGAATTACAATATCCAAACATTTCGTCAGATCAACAGTTACTGCCAGTCGTGTAGCGCTTTCACAACCCGATGCCGCCGTTAATGCCGCATAATAAGTATTCCCGTCGACTAGCAAATCAGAATTGCTGTAAGCATTGCCGCCAATTGCAGCATCATACCATACTACAGTTTCGGTGCTGTCGATATTTGCTGATAAACTGGCTATTGTTGGCTGATCGGTGCCGCAGAATTCATTTCCTTTTTCTTTGACAACCGGTGTGCCTAATTGGGATACGGTAAATGTCAAAGGTGAAAAGCCGGTACCGCTGTTGCCGCATTGACCCGTAGCAGCAATGATTTGTGCAATTGTTACCGTGACATTTCCGGCAGTTGCCAAATCAATAGCGGGAATTACAAAACTTCCATTACCCGCAGTTATTGTTACCTGAACAGAAGCTGTGGCCGTACTTGATCCTGATAATTGGTAATCGATTGTATAATTGCCGTCGGGTAAATTATTGGCACCGGTAATAAATATTTCATTTGAAAAGTTCACACACGCAGTTCCTGACTGAAGCGAAGCTCCGGTTAGATTTGGTATCGGAAGTACCTGAAAAACGGCAGTAGCAGTTTCAGCAGCATTACCACAACCAGACCCAAGATTGGTTATTGAATTCACAGTAACGGTAAAATTACCGGACGTATTGAAATAAGAGGCCGGAATCGTAAATTGTCCGGTACCATTAGTAATCGATATTGTTCCGGTTGTTCCTGTGACAGGCGTTCCCTGCGGAATGGAAAACCCGAATTGATAATTGCCATCCGGAAGTCCGGTCGCATTAGCAATCGAGACAACTGCATCACTTCCCAAACAGATATTGGCAATGCTTAAATTAGAATTCACCAGATTTGCAATTGGCGTGATTATAAAATTGGCACTCACATCGGCAATGACTGTTGCGCACGAAGTAGAAGCACTGGCTATGTTAAGGAAAGTAATTGTTGTGATACCCGTATTTGGAATATCTGCGCCATTAATCGTGAAACTTCCTGTGCCGCCTGCAATTATCACATTTACAGAAGCGCCGGTAAGGATGTTACTGACGGATAAATCAAAAGTCAGATTGTAATCGCCATCTGCCATATTGGAAAAAGAAACCACAGCATTATCGCCCTGGCAAATCGGTGAGGAAACAGAAATATTAGGCAGATTAAGAACCGGATTCGGAAGAACAGTCAATTGCACTGTTTCGGTATCTGTACCACAACTATTTGTAATTGTGTAAGTATAGGTGTAGATTCCAGGTGTAAAATTAGAAATGTCAACTATAGGATCAATGGTAACAGTGTTGCTGCTCCATATTCCGCCCGGCTGATTACCGTTGAGCAGCGTAAACAGATCAAACGTACCTTCTGATGTACAGACATCCTGATTTCCTGAGAAAGTTCCGGCATCAGGAATCGGACTTACGATTACGGTTACTGTTGCAGTATCTGTAAGGCACGGCGAGATTCCTCCGCTTACCGTATAAGTAAAGTGGTACGTTCCGGCACCAACTGCCGATGCATTGAAAATGTTGCTATTCAATGCACCAGTATTGTCATCATCGTTCCATACTCCTGTGCCTTGAGTACCATTGAGTCCGGTAAATAAATCTACCGCAGTAGAAGTCACACAACTATTGATTAATAAAGTAGCATTAAGTCCGCCCGCATTAGGCGACTGAAAAACGGTTACAGTAACAGTAGCGGAAGCAGTAGCACAAAGTCCGCCACCCACAGTATAAGTATAAGTACCCGCCAAATCCACTAACGGATTAAAAACGCCCGTACCACTCGCTAATGCCGGTGACCACGTTCCGCCGGTTTGTGGTGTTCCGCCCAGATTAGCGAACAAATCAGCGGGTGCATAATTGCTACAGAAGATAACTGTACCATCCGTTCCTGCATCAGGTATCGGATTGATTGTAACGGAAACTGTAGCCGTATCATCATCACACGGCTGGTTGCCGCTAAACGTATAGGTATAAATTCCGGGCAAGTCTACAGCAGGATTGAAAATTCCGGAACCACCTGACAATGCCGGTGACCAGCTTCCGCCAACTTGTGGTGTTCCGCCAAGGCTTAAAAATAAATCCTGAGACGGGCTGTTTTGGCAAAGCGTCAGGCTTCCTGAAATCCCGGCATCAGGACCCGGAGTGATGGCAACAGTTACTGTTGAACTATCATCCACACAAGGGAAAACGCCAATTACAGTATAGGTATATACACCCGCTGTATCAGAGCCCGGATTGAAAACTCCGGTTCCGCTAGGTAACGCAGGTGACCAAATACCTCCGCTTTGCGGGGTTCCTCCCAGAAAGGTAAACAAATCTATAGGATCTGCGTTAGAGCACAAAGGTGCTGTACCATCGGTTCCTGCATTAGTCTGTGGAACGATAGTAACAGTTGCCGAGGCAGTATCGTTAACACACGGCGGCGTTGCGACTACGGTATATGTATAAGTTCCAGCGGTATCAACTGCCGGATTGAAAATTCCGGTACCGCTGGCCAAAGCGGGAGACCATGTTCCTCCGGTTTGTGCTGTAGCACCAAGTAATGGAAATAAATCCTGCGGATTGCTATTTCCGCACAACGGCAATACGGCGTTACTTCCTGCAATAGGCGGCTGAATGACAGTAATTGTTACCGATCCCGTTTGCGGTTGGCTACATCCGGGCGCATTGGTAAAAGCAATACTAACTAAGTTGATTACTGAAGTAACCGTGTAAGCCGCATTTAAAATTACAGTTCCTGATGGACCAATATTTATGAATTGATTGTTACCGTTATTAACGGTGTAAGTTACCGTTGTATTTGGAGTTCCTGTAAAGACAATCGCCGCATTAGTTCCGGCGCAAATTGTAGCATTTCCGGAAATAACAACTGTTGGTAACGGATTTACAGTAATCGTTAAAGTGTCAGTGAGCAGGCGGATGCAATTTGGAGTTGCCGAAGTCTGCACATGAATTAGCGTAAATGTAGTATTCACAACATAATTGCCGTTGATTATCGCTGTTCCGGAAGCATCCAGCAAAATAGCCTGATTGTTTCCTCCATTTACACTATAGGTAACAGTGGCTCCAGGTGTTCCGTTGAAGGTTACGACAGTGCTGTCTCCAAGGCAAATAGTCGCATTGGCAGTAACAGTAGCAACAGGCAATGGCAATACTGTAATGGTAACTGTTCCGGTTTGATTCTGGCTACAGCCGGGCGATCCCTGAGTAGTAACGCTTACGAGATTGTATATTGTTGTTCCTGTCAAAACATTGATAAGCGTCGCCGAACCCGAAGCATCCAAAACAATCGTTTGGTTATTTCCTCCGTTTACAGTATAAATCACCGTAGCATTGGGCGTACCTGTGAAGACAATCGAAGCATTATCTCCCGAACAGATGGTAGCATCAGCAGCTATAGTAACTGTTGGCGGAGTGACAACCGTAATGGTTAGCAACTGCGTTTGAGGTTGGCTACAGGTCGGTGTTCCCGGTAATACGGCATTGACTAAAACAAAGGTAGTGGTTGCTGTATAAGTATTGGTTAAAGAAGCTGTACCTGCGGTATCCAATACAATAGTCTGTTCGTTTCCGCCGTCAATTGTGTAAGTAACTGTGGCATTCGGTGTTCCCGTGAAAACAACCGTCGCACTGGAACCCGAGCAAATCGTTGTCGTTGTTGAAGTAATGGTTACTACCGGTGGCGGAATAACGGTAATGGTTACTGTTCCTGTCTGTAGCTGAACACAAGACGGTGTTCCTTGTGTACTTACGCTGACAAGGCTAATGATTGTACTTGTAGTATAAGTATTGGTTAATGTTGCTGTACCTGTGGCATCTAAAAGTATGCTCTGGTTACTTCCGCCATTGATTGTATAAATAACTGTTGCATTGGGCGTACCGGTAAAGGTAATGGTAGCGCTTTCTCCCGAACAGATACTCGCATCAGAACCAATAGTTACCTGTGGTAATGGTAAAACCGTAATGGTAACAGTTCCGCTTTGCGCCTGGCTGCAGCTTGGTGTTCCTGATGAAGCCACGCTGATCAATGTATAAACCGCAGTTGCAGTATAGGCATTAGTAATGGTTGCGGTTCCTGAACCATTGAGCACAATAGTTTGGTTGTTTCCGCCATCAACACTGTAAGTGACTGTGGCATTCGGTGTACCCGTAAAAGTAATCGTTGCATTTTCTCCTAAACAGATCGTTTGACTGGCAGAGATTGCCACCACAGGTATTGGATTGACGGTAATCGTAATCGTTCCGGTTTGTGGCTGGCTGCATGAAGGTAATCCCGCTGAGGCAACACTTACTAAAGTATAAACCGTTGTAGCCGTATAAGTATTCGTTAGTGTCGCAGTCCCTGAACTATTCAGGACAATCGTTTGGTTGCTGCCGCCATTTATGGTGTAGGTAACTGTAGCATTCGGCGTACCGGTAAAAGTAACAGTGGCTTCGGAACCCGAACAGATGGTCGCATTTGCAGCAATTGCCACCACAGGCAAAGGCAATACTGTAATAGTAACCGTCCCGGTTTGTGGCTGGCTGCAACCCGGTGTACCAGTAGTGGCAACGCTAACCAATGTATAGACGGTTGTAGCAGTATAAGTGCCCGTAATTACAGCACTTCCTGTGTTATTCAATAGGATCGTTTGATTATTGCCCCCATTCACTGTATAAGTCACAGTAGCATTAGGCGTACCGGTAAAAGTTACCGTCGCGCTTCCACCTGAACAAACAACGGCATTTGCTGTAATCGTAACAACCGGTAATGGCAATACGGTTATTGTGACCGAACCGGTTTGCGGGCGTATGCAACTCGGTATTCCGGATGTGGAAACACTTACCAATGTGTAGA
>Ga0247814_10001971_pt1 | contig 11521 bp, 5 predicted proteins | sample UWRJL179409R1_FD_179947 | JGI IMG/M metagenome (GOLD analysis project Ga0247814, IMG submission 179947) | Plant litter microbial communities from Arlington Agricultural Research Station in Wisconsin, United States - UWRJ-L179-409R-1 | ecosystem: Environmental > Terrestrial > Plant litter >...
GGCGCCTTGAATAACAGCGGTTGCGGTCTGGCGGGCCGACTTTGCAAACTGTCACAGGTAAACAACTGTGGGCGTTCTATAACATACCCTTGAGCGTAATCCACACCAATTTCAAGCAATGCCTGCTCGATCTGGGTTGTTTCAACAAACTCGGCAATTGTCTGCTTACCCATGACATGCCCGATGTGATTGATCACTTCGACCATTGCGCGGTTAATCGGGTCGTCCAGCATATCCTTTACGAAACTCCCGTCGATCTTAAGGAAGTCTACAGGCAAATGTTTCAGATATGCGAATGAAGACATTCCGGCACAAAAGTCATCAAGTGAAAAGTAACAACCTAAACCTTTGAGTTCATTGATAAATCTTATTGCACTACCCAGATTTGCAATTGCACTGGTTTCTGTAATTTCAAAACAAATCATTTCAGGCGGTATTGCGTAGTTAACAAACTGCTCGCGCAGAAAGTGCAAAAACGCGTCATCTCCTATAGTAATGCCTGACAGATTAATCGCACACATTGCTAAAGGACCTTCATGTTCTTGCGCAATACATTGAGCAATAACCTTGAATACGTTCTGAACTACCCAACGGTCCAGCTGACTCATCAACCCATAACGTTCAGCAGCAGGAATGAAACTGTCAGGCAGAATCATTCGCCCGGCTTCGTCGTGCAGACGCAAGAGAATTTCGATGTGCCCGCCCTTGCTGTCACTCGGCTTGAGTGGCGCGATTTCCTGGGCGTACAGACAAAAGCGGTCTTCTTCCAGCGCCATGTGCAGACGCTGCACCCAAGCCATTTCACCAAAGCGCAGCGACAGCTCGGAATCGTCGGCGTGGTAAACCTGCACGCGGTTACGGCCCTTTTCCTTGGCCATGTAGCAGGCCATGTCGGCAGCGCGCAGTGAGGCCTCAAGGGTCGTCGGGGTCTGCGCAACATGTACCAGACCAATACTCACCGTGGTCAGGAATGGCCGCCCTTTCCAGACAAAATGCAGATTCTGCACAGTCTGACGCAGCGCTTCGGCGATTTTCTCCGCTGCCTCCGGTGCGCAGTTCTCCAGCAGAATGCCGAACTCATCACCGCCAAGCCGCGCCAGCGTATCGCCCTCGCGCAGTCCTGATTGCAGCAGCGTGCAGATGTGCCGCAACAGCTCATCGCCCGCCGCATGGCCGCAGGTGTCGTTGACCAGCTTGAACTGATCGAGATCGAGGAACATCAGCGCATGCCGTCCGGGCTGGCGCGTAAGGTTGTGCAACGCCTGTTCGAGGCGATATTCGAATTCGCGACGGTTGGCCAGCCCGGTCAACGCGTCATGGGTGGCCTGCCACGACAGATTGGCGATGTATTGCCGTTCCTGAGTCATGTCATGCAGCACCAGCACCGTGCCGCTGACCTTGCCGGCGTTGCGGATCGGCGCGCCGACCAGCGTCACCGACAATGTCGTGCCATCCAGACGCTGGATCAGTTTCGAATGTTCGCTGCCACCACTGAGTTTGCCGCTGAGAATGTGTTCGATCAGCGTCAGCCCCTCAGCCTGGGCGTTATCATCGAGCAGATTGAACAGCGCCGCCAGCGGCAAGCCGGCAGCCTGCTCGGCTTTCCAGTGGGTCATGGCTTCGGCGGCGGGGTTCATGTAATCGATCGCGCCGCTGACATCGGTGGTGATGACGCCGTCGCCGATCGAATGCAGCGTGACGTGTGCGCGATCTTTCTCCAGTTGCAGTGCCTGGGCAAAGGCATGGCGCTGCTTGAGCAATTTGTGCGTACGCAGCAACGCCAACACAATCAGGCCCAGCGCCGTGGCCAGATTGGTAAACAACAGCAAGCGCAGGATCATCCGCGAGCCTTCACCCAACGCGTCGCTAAAGGCCATGGCTGCCGGCGTAACGCCGTCATTGATGGCGAAAATCCGTGCCTTCCAGCGCTGGATGTCGGCCGGTGTCGCGCTGTTCTCTCTGATGTACTGGTGCATTTCGCGGGCGACATTGTCCAGTTCGACCAGATACGCATCGCCCAGCGTCCAGCGGTCGATGGCGGTTTCCAGATAGCTGAAATGACGAAAGTTGAGGTACAACCAGATCAGGCTCGAAACGTCATCCGGGTGATTGCCGCCCTTGAGGATGCCATCGCGCGCGGACTGCAAATCCGGTGGCTGGTGATCCAGCGCCAGACGCAATTGATGCCCGCCCTGCGGAACGGCAATCGCAGTCTGATACTTGAGGTATATCGCTTCGTCGCGGCTGTCGGCATACAGGTTGAGGTAATAGATCGCGTCTTTCTGGCCCTTGGACCACAGACTTTCGCCAGCGACATAACCGCGAACGGCCGACAGAACGTAAAGACTCACGCCCCCCAACAATGCCTGAAACAGCACGACGGCAATAAATGGCCAGACGATGCCTAACAACCGTGGCGTTCCGAGAGTCCTTTTTTGCTTCATGAGGTCCTTTGCGCACGCACTGCCATCATCAAAGAGGAGATCGCTAACCTAGCCTAGGGGGCGATCCCCCTTCCGGCAAGCAGGACACTTCAACTCGCGATACATATGTACCGCACCGAGAGCACAGAATACTTCGACACTGACGGCCATCGAATACTTCTGAGCCGCTCCCCATGAACTTACCGGTAACCCCGCAGCAACGCCACACCGCTCAACAGGCCGAATACCAAGCGATCCTCACGGCAATCCGCGCCGTGCACAGCGCAGCCACCTCGCTGGAGAGCTTTTACCTGGCGCCGCAAACCCTATCGCGTCTCGGCACAGCACACGAGCATGCCCGGAGCCTTTTTCTCGCACTGTTCGAGGATGCCGGCGACCCACTGCTGACCCGGCACCTGCAAGCATCCAGGGGATCGCTGACCCACGTCAGCGCCGTGGCCGATCAATGTCGTTTTACCAACACCCGAGACCATGATGAAGATCTCGACTACACCATCAAGGATGTGACCAAAGCGCCTGACAAAATTCTCCAGCTCCAGCGTGCGTTGCTCAGTATAGGCGGACACGTGCGTTCCGACAGGCTGCTGCCATTGGCGCAGCTTGTGAGCTTTTCCGGCTTTACCCTCCCCGCCATTCAGGATGCCTCCGGCCTGGCCCGGCTGATCGAGGACGTAGAAGAGAAACGCGCTGAGCATCGATTGAATCTGCCACACAGCATGCCGTTGGGAACATTGATGAGCGACAACGACAACGCGTCAATTCAAGATCTGATCGGGACATTTCTCATCGGTAAAACGCAATCGCTGATCGACTGCCTGGCCAGTGAGATCACGCCGCCTTGTACGCTCAAACAATTGCAAACCCTGCCTGCAACCTGCCTGGAACGCCTGCTCGACACACCATCGGCCCAACGCCTTGGCCAGCGTCTGCTGCAAACACTGGGTTGGTACGGCGCCCTCCCCGATGAGCAGACGATTCCCGACATCGCTGCGCACCTGTTACTTGAAGCGTTGCGGTTGTGGTACGAGGTCCCTCGGCAGAGCCATTCGAATCAGGTTGCCGGGTATGCGCTGGAACCACGCCGCCACTACGGAAAAAGCTACGCAGACATTCGCGAGGACTTTTTCCAGCATCTGGAGGACTCGCGACGAACCTCGACACCGACAGAAAAGGCTTTGCTGGGATGGGTGTGTCTGGCGCAATTTCCCTTCGATTTTCAGGTTCGCGGTATCCCTGATGATCTGCCGTACGGGGCTTCGGCGGTCTGGGTCAACTTCGTGCACGGCGTGCAACTGGCGCATGCGCTCGATCCTGATTCGTTGCGACAACTGACCTTTCAACAGTTGATCGACCTGCCGCTGAAAAAAAGCGCAAACGCCAACGCGCAGTTGCAGGCCCTGATTGCCGTGACCCGCGCCGCAGCTGCACAGACCTGGGCTGCGGCGACCGGTGCGCTGCCGCCGGACACCACTGAAAACGATCAGTCCGGCACGCACCTCGCCATACAAGCGCTGGAGGATCATAAAACGCACCTGAACGAAGCGGTTCTGCGCCTGGATATCGAGCCGCCGCAACGTCTGCCGCTGGCACAACAGCAACTGAAAAAAGCGCTTGCCAACGACTTGTATGATCACACCAGGATTAACCTCAAACGCTATCACCATCAACCGCAAAACCGTGCCCGACGCAGTATCCTCGACACCCCGGACGTGGCGCTGCCAGTCTGGCCGTTGCTGGAAGTCTATGCATCCGGAGGTCTGGAACCCGACGTTCGCTGGTATGTCAGCGATAACGGCAAGACCGCCACTGAATGGATCAGTCTTTCCGCAGACCGAACCCTGAAAAGCGGGTTTCTCGACATCAAGCGTCCCAGTAGGCTACTTTCCCGCTTCCCCCACATGTGCACCTTGCCCGACATAAAATCGTTGTTCGACAAACAGTTCAACGAATACCTGCGCAAGCTCAGAGATGCTTATGAGTACCTGATAAAAACTCAACTGGTCACATTGCCATGGGCGGACCGACAGGCACTGGAGCACGGCGAGGTAAGGGTCTACTGTCTCAGGGATCAGGCCCACAACATTGCCGGCCGCTGGGAGCCGCCCGAGAGCATCCGGCTGCACCGGGCGCGCATGGGCTTTGTACTGCGTGCGACCTATCAGGGTCTGGAGCACTTTTATGAATGCCTGCCCCGCGCCGGCGTGATACGCAAACGCCAGGATGTCTTGCTCTCGCATCTCGACGGACTGCTTTCACGAACACCACCGCCAAAAAACGGAAAAATCCAGAGCGAAGACATCGCCAGGGTCCACCTGCACCGCCCGCCATTCGATTTGAACGCCCACAAGAAAGGTTCGATCCCCAAGCGCGGTGCTTTTTGTCTCGCCGTTCTCGACCCGCTGGGCGACGCTCTTGCCCCTTCGGCTATTCCCGAGGCACACCACAACACCTGGGCAAACCTGACTTTTACCTCGGCGAGAACCGTGCAGATCAGCGCGCTCGTCGCTACCGATCATTTGTATGTCGATGAGAAGGCGTTGTACAGCGAAGCGTGGGGAGAAACCCGCTTCGAACGCGAAGGCCTCAACAAGCACTGGATACATGCACTGAAGGGATTTATCCCGTTCTGGGGCAGCCTCGAAGAGATGCAGTCGGACGATCCCGGCAAACGTGCGCTGGGCATCTTCGGATTACTTCTCGATGTGGTGTCGTTCGCGATTCCACTGGGCAAGTTCGTGGCCGGCAGTATCCGCCTCGCCGCCGTGGCCGGCAAAATGGCCATACGCGCTGCGCTGCCAGGCATGGCGCAATTGTCTAAAACGCTTTTGCTGTCCAGCCTGAAAAACCTCAACCCCCTGGATGCGGTACCGGCCTTGCTCAGACTCGCAGGTCGAGGATTGACAACTGCCGTGCGGGTCGTGATTTATCTGGAAAAAAAGTCTCTGTCGCGGCTCAAACGCCTGGCCGGCGCGCGCGCTGAATATGATCTGTTGCACAACCTTCCCCAGGCGCTCGACGTCGCACACTGGAAACCCTTGAGTCACTTCGACCAATTGGCTGCCGTCAAAGGCATCGATGACGTTCCGGTGCGCAACGTAGCTGTCGGCGACTCCCGGTATCACGTGCTGGACCCGCTGTCGGAACGTCCGTTTGGCCCACGGTTGACGCCCCAGGATCATGATTTTTCCTTGCGGCGCTCCAGCTATGACGGCACACAAAAAACGGGCAATCAGATCACCATCGAGTTTCCCGAAAAAACCCGTGTGCAGCACTTGCCCGAAGCTGACGGATATCACACGGTGCTGATCGACGACGCACCTTATCGCCTCGACGGCGAAGAATTGCGACGGGTCGATCTGATCGATGACAGCCGAAACTGGACCTTGTTACCGTGCCGCCCCCGCCGCGCGCCGGGGCGGCAGAACGACTGCCGTGTCAGCTTCACCACCGGCGAGCCCGCACCGACCCCAACCCTCGGCACGGTGGACAAAGACAAAGGTTACGCCCCATGGTTTGGCGACAGGATCTCGGAACCGGCTGCGCTGGCCAGGCAAAACGGTACATTTCTGGCGGTCGACGCCAAGCTGTACCGGATCATCGATAACCAGCCGACTCTGTTCAGAGGTGATCTGGCCGACCTTGGCTTCAGGGGTGGCAGGCTGATACCGCGGCAACAGATCCATGCCACGCTGCAGTTTCGCAAAGGGATTTTCGCCCGCGTAAAGACCGGCGGGACTTATGACGGAATCAATGACACGCATCAGGTCGGAGCGATTCTGGTCCCCGCCATCGACGATTCGGCCTCTTACGTTTTCCTGCGGATCAACAGCCATGAGTACTATCTGGCGAGCATCCGCAAAGGAGAAATCCCGGGTAGCCGTTTGACGTTCAATCGCCTGTCGCCTGCCGAACTGGCCAACGACACACTGGGCGCCGAACTACTGACGGTTTACACCGGATCGCTGCACGCCAACAACATCGTGCGCATCCATGGGCTCGAAGCGGTGCAGCGCGCCATGCATACCATGGAGCAGATCGCCATTCCCATCGGCACCAGCGCGCTACCGGCGAACAATATGAAATGGCTGAAAGTCGACACCAGTCCGGGCGAGGCGTTGATGTTCGATCACTCCACTCGAATGATCGTCACCCGATTGCCCGAGGGTGCCGCCACGTGGGCACGCAGCAAAGAAGCGCCAGAAGCCTTTCGATTGAAAACTGCGGAAATATTCGACACGCTGTTTCTGTCACCGACCATCAACCCGGCCAATAGCAGCGCGGCATTGCGCATCGACGGCGCGATGCAGAAGTTGCAAAACCTGCTGCCCATGCGCGAACGCCCGGTCAACCCACGCAACATCGCATTCGCCGAAGTCACCACCGCCAGCGGCCAGCGGGAAATTTACGTCAGCGTCTCCGGCGCGCAGGGCAGCACCCAACGCCTGCCGCTGTTTCGGCACATGGGCGGCGAACATGTGCGGATCGGGCAGACCACCTACATCAATATCGACTACAACTCTGCCTTCCCGCGCACATCTCTGGAAGTGACCGAGCAAGGTCAACTGCTGGCGGTGCCGCTGACCATCAAGGAGCTGAAAACCTACCAGCCGACACAGACCAGCCGCCCCACTTCGCTGGACAGTGAAAGCAAGCTGATCAGTGTGATTCGCGAGAAATACCCGGACCCGACGGAAATTCGTGCAATCGACATCGCCACGACCATGCGCCCGTGCGAGTCCTGTTCAGTGGTGATGAAGCAGTTCGGTCATGACGGCGGGGACGCCGCACTGCAAGTGCTCTGGGGTTGATTACAGGCGCTGCAGATGCCCGTAAAGCTTGGCGTACAAGCCTCCATCGGCAATCAGTTGCTGATGGTCGCCATCCTCGGCAACCTGGCCGCCATCGAACACCAGCACCCGATCCGCCTGCTTCACCGCCGACAGGCGGTGGGCAATGATCAGCGTGGTGCGACCATTGAGGAACCGCGCCATGGCCTGATGCAGGTTGTACTCGGTGGCAGCGTCGAGGGCTGAGGTGGCTTCGTCGAGGATCACCACTTTCGGCTCGGCAAGGATCATCCGCGCAATGGCCAGACGCTGACGCTGACCACCGGAAAGGCGCACGCCGGAGCGACCGACGATGCTGTCGAGACCGTCCGGCAGTGCACGAATCGTCGCCTCCAGCTGGGCAATTTCCAGCGCCTGCCAACAGGCTTCATCCGTGCGCGTGCGGCCCATGGTCAGGTTGGCGCGCACGCTATCGTTGAACAGCGCCGGATGTTGCAACACCACCGCAACGTTTTCCCGCACCGTCTCAAGACCGATTTCCTGCTGGGTCGAACCGCCGAAACGAATGGTGCCGGCCAGCGGTGTGTACAGCCCGAGCAGCAATTGCACGAGAGTACTTTTACCGCCGCCACTGGCGCCGACAATCGCGACTTTTTCACCGGGGGCAATCGACAGATCGAGCTGATCCAGCACCAGCTCGTCGCCGTAACCGAAACTCAAACCCTGAACCTGAATACCCACGGTGTCGCGGCCCTTGAACGGATCGACGCCACCCGGATATTGCGGCTCATCGGCGCGCGCCAGCAATTCGTTGATTCGCGACAGCGCACCGCCCGCCGCATAGTAAGCGTATTGCAGATTAAGCAGTTGTTCGACCGGGCCGATCATGAACCACAGGTAACTGAACACCGCAAGCATCTGGCCGATCGACAGGTCGGAAAACAACACCGTGAGCATCGCTGCCGCACGAAAGATGTCGATGCCGAACTGGAACAGCAGACCGCTGGCGCGATTGGAGGCGTCGGTTTTCCACTGTGAATTGACCGCGTAGTTGCGCACTTCCTGCGCACGCAGACCGAGACGTCCGAGAAAGTAACCCTGACGGTTGCCGGCGCGCACTTCCTGGATCGCATCGAGGGTTTCGCTCAGCGCCTGAGTGAAGCGCGACGTACTGTCGTTCTCAAGTTTCTTCAGGTGTTTTACCCGCTTGCCCAACTGCACCGTGGCGTAGATCACCAGCGGGTTGAACAGCAGAATCAGCAGCGCCAGCTTCCAGTGCATCCACATCAGGATGCTCGCAGTACCGACCAGCGTCAGCATCGCCACCAGAAAACGACTGAGGGTTTCGCCGACGAACTTGTCGAGGGTATCCAGATCAGTGACCAGGTGCGTCGTCACCGTGCCGCTGCCAAGGCTTTCGTATTCACCGAGGGAAATCCGCTTCAGCCGATCAATCAGACGCACGCGGATGCGATAGACAATGTCCTTGGCCAGCCGCGCAAACAGCCGCGCCTGCAAGACACCAAAACACAACGCGCTGCAACGCAGAGTCAGCGTGACCACCAGCATCAGGCCGATATAGCCCGCCGCTTGCTGCCACATGCCCGGCAGCACGTGATTCATGACGTTCAGTGCCGCGTCGCCATGACCGAGCAGTACTTCGTCGACCAGCAACGGCAACAGCAACGGGATCGGCACGCTGCACAGCGTCGCCAGCACGGCCACGCCGTTGGCGATCCACAGGGATTTTTTGTGATGCAGTGCCAGGCGCCGGACTTCTGCCCAGCTCAGCCGGTCGACACGCTTTACGGCTGGCGTGTCATCGGCCAGGTCAGACACAGGCCGCACGTTCCAGCCAGCGACCGAGCAAAGGCGAGAGTTCGCTGAGTGGTTGGTAGCCGTTGGTCAGCAGCGCCAATTGACCATTGCGCTCGGCGAGCAAGGTCGGGAATCCGGCGATCCCCAGATCCTGCACCCAACTGAAATCGGCCTGGGTCGCCTTGTGTTGATCGGCATGATCGAACAGCGCGGCAAATTCGATACGCGGGACGCCGGCCTGCTCTGCCAGCTCCACCAGCACACTGGCCTGGGTGACATCGCGACCTTCAGCGTAAAACGCCTGCTGGATCAGTCCGACCAGGGTCCACGCGCAGTCCGGCGCCAGACTGCGCGCAGTAACGATCGCCCGGCAGGCCGGTTCAGTGTCGTAGACAAAACCGTCGGGCAACGCGCCGTCGAACTTGAACGGCTGGCCAGTCGCCTCGGTGACCGCTTGCCAGTGTTCAAGAATGTAGCGACGCGTGGTCGGCTCCAGCGCCGAACCGCTGCCGGTACGCAAACCGCCGACCACCAGATGCAACTCCACCCCGGCCGACTGCGCCTGCTCGACCAATGCCTTGGCCACCGGAGCAAATCCCCAGCACCATGAACACATCGGATCCATCACATAGAGCAGGCGTGCAGACATGGTTAAGCCTCGGTGGATGCTTGCTTGTAGTTGTAGCCGATCGGGTGCGGCATGTTGCGCGCCTTGGCCAGTTCGATCTGCTTCTGCCGATCGATGGCACTGCGCCGGGTCTTCTCGCTCAGCTTGTCCCAGCAATGCGGGCAGCTGATGCCGGCGACGTAATGCTCGGAGGTGCGATCTTCAACACTGACCGGTGTGCGGCAGGCATGACATTGATCGTAGTCGCCTTCGCTGAGGTCGTGACGCACGGTCACGCGGTTGTCGAACACGAAGCAGTCGCCCTGCCACTTGGTTTCTTCCTGCGGCACCTCTTCGAGGTACTTCAGGATGCCACCCTTGAGGTGGTAAACCTCTTCATAGCCTTCGCTAAGCATATAGCTCGAGGCTTTCTCGCAGCGAATGCCACCGGTGCAGAACATCGCGACCTTTTTGTGCACGGCCGGGTTGAAGTGTTCTTTGATGTAGTCGGGGAATTCGCGAAAACTGGTGGTTTTCGGATCGATGGCGCCTTCGAAGGTGCCGATCGACACTTCGTAATCGTTGCGCGTGTCGATCAACAGCACTTCCGGGTCGCTGATCAACGCGTTCCAGTCTTGCGGATCAACGTAGGTGCCGACCTTTTTGTTCGGGTCGACGCCTTCGACACCGAGGGTGACGATCTCTTTCTTCAGTTTGACCTTGGTGCGATAGAACGGCTGCTCGTCGCAGTACGACTCTTTGTGATCGATATCGATCATGCGTGGGTCGTTCTTCAGCCAGGCGAGCAGGCCGTCGATGCCTTCGCGGGTGCCGGACACCGTGCCGTTGATGCCTTCTTCGGCGATCAGCAGAGTGCCTTTGATCTGGTTGTCGACCATCGCTTGCAGCAGGGGCTCGCGCAGGTTGACGTAATCTTCGAGGGTGACGAACTTATACAGTGCCGCCACGACAATCGGTTGTGTCATGGGTATTTCTCCAGGTGGCTACCCTCGCAAAGGGTGAACCGGATTCAAAAAAAAACGCGCCGGGTAAGCGGCGCGTTGCGGATTCTAGCAAAAAACCGAAGCTTAATGCTTGCTGCCGCCGGCACAGGTTGGCGACGCCGGAGCGGCGCCGATCTCTGCCCATTCCTGCGGGGTGTAGGTGTGCAGCGCCAACGCATGGAACTCGCCCATCAGCTCGCCGAGCGTGCCATAGACTTTCTGGTGGCGCTTGACCCGGTTCAGGCCGTCAAACTGCGCGCTGACCACCACTGCCTTGTAGTGCGTCTGCAACCCGCGACTGTGCATGTGGCTTTCATCCAGCACTTGCAGATGTTCGGGCTGAAGCAGGGCCAGCGTCGATTCGATGCGTTGTTGCATGGTCATCACGAACTCCGCTTACTTCTTCTTGGCCGGTGCAGCTGCAGGAGCCAGCTCTTTGGTCATGTCGTCGAGCAGCTTGTTGACGACCGGTACGGCGCTTTCCAGTTTGGCCTGGGTCATCTGGGCCGATTGCTGCGTCAGCTGCGGCATTTTTTCCAGCACTTTCTTGCCCAGTGGCGACTGGTAGAACGCGACCAGATCCTTCAGCTCCGATTCGCTGAAGTTAGTGGTGTAGAGCTTGACCATGTCCGGCTTCAGCTTGTTCCAGCCAATGGCCTGGTCGAGCGCGGCGTTGGCCTTGGCCTGGTAGGTTTCCAGAACGGCTTTCTTGGCTTCCGGGGCTTTGGTCTGCTCGAAACGCTGAGCGAACATTTGCTGCACTTGCATGTACACCGGAGTGCCCAGCTTGTCAGCGTGCGCCAGGGTCAGAAAAGCTTCAGCACTGGCGTTGTGGCTGGCGGTATCGGCAAGCACCTGGCC
>Ga0247814_10001973_pt1 | contig 11513 bp, 8 predicted proteins | sample UWRJL179409R1_FD_179947 | JGI IMG/M metagenome (GOLD analysis project Ga0247814, IMG submission 179947) | Plant litter microbial communities from Arlington Agricultural Research Station in Wisconsin, United States - UWRJ-L179-409R-1 | ecosystem: Environmental > Terrestrial > Plant litter >...
TATCATAAAGTTATGGCAAGAAAAAATGCCGAAGATACCATCTGGAAATCATATACCGCCAAAACGATAGACAAGCTGCCGGGCTTTACGTACAGCAAAGATCCTGCAACAAATGTATATGGGTCGTGGAAAGTATCTAAATCAAAAGGTACAGGCTTTTTCAGGACTGAGAAAAGGGATGGCCGCTGGTGGATTATAGATCCGGAAGGATACCCGTTTATACATAAGGGCGTGGCAGTGTTTAACCCCGGAACATCCGACAATCAGAAGAAGGCATTTAATGCTAAATTCCAGACCGGTAAAAACTGGGCTGCTAAAGAAAGCAGCTTTTTAAAACTACAGGGATTTAACGGAGCCGGTGCATGGTCTGATGTTGATGTGATGCGCGAAACAAAAGACCCGCTGGTGTATACCATTATTGTACGGCCAATGGGTGCTTACAAAGACCAGCACATTAAAAAATACGGCGGCAAATATGAGCAGGCGGGCTGGCAGGGATTCCGCTTTGACCTTGCCATGGTTTTTGACCCTGAGTTTGATGTGTATGTAGAAAAAGAAGTATCTAAAATTGCAAAATACAAGAATGATAAATTTCTTCTTGGTTACTTTACCGATAATGAGTTGCCGTGGGTAGACGATGCTTTAGACAGGCATCTTACTAAATTAGGCAAAGAAGAAGCAGGCTATATTGCTGCAAAAAGATGGCTTGATACGCGTAAAGGCAAAGATGCTTCTGTTAATGATATTACCGATAAGGACCGTGAAGAATTTACAGGCTTTTACTTTGAAACCTACATTAAAAAAGTAGCGGCGGCTGTCAAAAAGTACGACCCTAACCACTTATATTTAGGCTGCAGGTTTAACCAGGAAGATGATGAGTTAGACAACCCAAAAATATTTGAGGTAGCCGGTAAATATATGGATGTAGTTTCTATAAACCATTACAGAAAGTGGGAACCCGTACAGTCTATACTTCATAACTGGGAACAATGGAGCGGTAGGCCATTTATAATTACCGAGTGGTATGCCAAAGGCGAAGACTCCGGACTGCCTAATAAAACCGGAGCAGGATGGAACGTACCCACACAACTGGACCGCGGGTATTTTTACCAAAATTTTGTTATAGAGCTTTTAAAAAGTAAAAATTGTGTGGGTTGGCACTGGTTTAAATATATGGATAACGACCCTAACAACTTAAAAACCGATTATTCTAACCGTGATTCTAATAAGGGTATTATAGACAGCAATTATGACTATTACAAACCTTTAATACAAAATATGAAAGTGCTTAACGACCATACCTATGAGCTTATTAAGTATCTGGACGCTACAAAGTAAACGGGTAAGAATTTAATACTATAAAATGAAAAAAATATTTGTAACTATATCGCTTTGCATTATTGCTGTTTTGCCATTGGCAGCACAAAAAAAGAAAGCGTTATATAAAGATAAAAATGCTCCCATTGAAGCCCGCATAGATAATTTGATCGGCCTGATGACCCTGGATGAAAAAATTATGCAAATGAACCAATGGACGTATGGCAAAAACGCAAACCCGAACAACATTGGCGAAAAAATGAAGGAAGTGAGCCCCACAATAGGCTCATTGCTGTACAGGAGTACCAACCCTGAGTACCGCAACCAGATACAAAAAAAGGCAATGGCCGAATCGCGCCTGGGTATCCCCATAATCTTTGGTTTTGACGCTATTCACGGATACAGGACTATTTTTCCAATTCCGCTTGCGCAGGCCTGCTCATGGAATACTGATTTGGTAAAGCAGTCGTGTGCCATTACCGCAAAAGAAAGCTGGTTATCCGGTTTAGACTGGACCTTCTCCCCTATGCTGGACGTTGCCAGGGATGCACGCTGGGGCCGCGTATCTGAAGGGTATGGAGAAGACACCTATGCTAATTCTGCATTTGCCGTAGCAGCCGTTAAAGGTTATCAGGGCACCAACCTGTCAGATAAGTATACCATCGCAGCCTGCTTAAAGCACTATATAGGCTACAGCTTATCTGAAGGCGGCAGGGATTACCGCTATAGTGATATATCGCACCAAACCTTGTGGGAAACCTTTATGCCTCCGTTCGAGGCCGGGATTAAAGCCGGGGCTGCAACTGTAATGAGCGGTTTTAATGATATATCAGGGGTACCGGCCTCGGCAAATTATTATACGCTTACCGAAGTGCTTAAAAAGAAATGGGGGCATGATGGTTTTGTAGTTTCCGACTGGGGATCTGTACGCAATTTAGTAGAGCAAAGCGTGGCCAAAGACCTTAAAGAAGCCACACAAAAAGCGTTTATGGCCGGTGTAGAAATGGATATGGTAGACAATACCTACATTGATTATTTGCCCGCACTGGTTGCCGAAGGGAAAGTGCCCATGGCATCTGTAGATGAAGCTGTGCGCAGGATATTAAGGGTAAAAATGAAGCTGGGACTTTTTGAAAACCCTTATGTAGATGTGGTGCCGGAAAAGAAACGCTACCTCCTACCCGAATATTTAAAAGCGGCCGAAGAGCTGGCTGCAGAATCTATGGTGCTTTTAAAAAATGACAATAAAACATTACCCATTTCTTCTAAATACAAAAGCCTCGCGATTATAGGCCCTATGGTAAAAGATTCCATACACATTATGGGGTTTTGGGAAGGCATGGGCAGGCCGGAAGACGTGGAGACTATTTACAAAGGCCTGCAAAAAGAGTTTAAAAATAAAACCACACTTAATTATGCCAAAGGATGCGATTTTGATGGCGATGATAAAAGCGGTTTTGCCGAAGCATTAAAAGCGGCCAACAAATCAGATGCAGTGGTAATATTCCTGGGTGAGCAGCGAAACTGGAGCGGTGAAAATGGTTCGCGTTCTACCATAGCATTGCCTAAAATTCAGGAAGACTTAGTCGCCGAACTGCAAAAGGCAGGTAAACCTATTATATTAATGCTATCCAGCGGAAGGCCTTTAGAATTGATTCGATTAAATACTATGGCCAATGCTATAGTAGAGATATGGCAGCCGGGAACTGCTGCGGGTTCTGCGGTTGCGGGCATACTTTCGGGAAGATGGAACCCATCGGGAAAATTATCTATAACATTTCCGCAAACCACGGGACAAATCCCTATTTATTATAACATGCGCGAATCAGCAAGGCCAAAGTTAGGGCATTACCAGGACATACCAAGAGATGCTTTATACTGGTTTGGCCATGGTTTAAGCTATACCAATTTTGATTACAGCCCGGTAAAACTATCGGCAAAACAAATTAAAAAGACCGATAAACTAATTGCAGAAGTAGAAGTAACCAATACCGGGGACAAAGATGGTAAGGAAACGTTATTATGGTTTATAAAAGACCCATTTGCTACCATATCGCGCCCTATGAAAGAGCTAAAACACTTTGAGAAAAAGCTGATCAGATCGGGGGAGAAAGTACTATACCGTTTTGAAATAGATCCGGTTCGCGACTTAAGTTATGTGGACAGCGTTGGCAAAAAACATTTAGAATCGGGAGAATTTTTTGTAATAGTTAACGACCAAAAAGTACAATTTGAACTGATAGATTAGTAAAATCGGTATCAAAACCATAATCAACTTAAAATCAAACAATTAAAATTCATGAAAACGTTATAGCAAATACATTTAACACCCCAAGTAAGTACTATCGCATCCCTGTTGCCAATTGAGTAATTGTAATTTTATCCTGTTTAATAAAACTAATAATATAAAAAAACATGAAAAAAATTACTCTATTATCATTTATGATGGCCTCGGCATGGCTAAGTGCACAAACATCATTTGCAATTTATACCGAAGACCCTACAGTGGGAGAAGGTGTAACAATGGTACGATTTAATAATGGGCAGGGGTTTGCAGGAAGCGAGCCTACTGCAGCACCTTATGAAGGAACTAAGAACTATCTGTTTACCTTTAATGGTACAAGCTCTTATTACCACGCCATTTTATTTCCGAGGAACGCAGCCAATACTGCCGATGTAACGGTTAATTTTTCGGCTTATTCATACTACAATGTTTCGTTAAAAACATCTTCTGCTGCGCCTTTTTACATACGCATGAGGGGTAATGGCGTTACCTCTAAGGTACTGATAGACCCGGCAGCAAACAGCTACGGTTTTAGTAACAATAACGAGTGGCATTTTATGTCGATCCCCTTTACCGATTTTATTCCTGAATCGGCTAATTTTAATTTAGCAAGTATTACGGAAGCATTTGTTTTAAGAAGTAATATCCCAACCGGGTCTGTTGCCGGATTGCCTAATGATTTTGAAGTAGATAATATTTATGTATCGGTAAACCAGGTTTTGGGTGCAGGAATAAATGAAAAAACAGAACTTAGCCTGTATCCTAATCCGGCAGGTAACAGCGTTACGATTAATTCTTCTTCAAATATTAACCGCCTATCTATTCATAACCTTTTGGGCCAAAAAGTAATGGAATTACAGCCTGAAAGTAATTTGGTAACCACTGATATTTCTTCATTACAAAACGGTGTATACATGATTACCGCTGAGTCTAAGGGTAAAATTTCAACAGTCCAACTGATAAAAAAATAAATTTTAAATCAGCTATAACATTGTTATAACCCAAAAATCCGCACCAATCGTGCGGATTTTTTTGTATTTGATCATGCCTTAGCTTCGTTCGTCCATAATCCTGTCGAGGACCCAATTGGTATGTGCAGCGGTATGCCCGGTAGACGGATGGTTACCGGTTCCTAAAAGATGTTCGCGCATGTTATGCACATGGTAAAGCTGTATATTTTCAGGATGCTCAATAACTTCCTCTTTTACATAAAATTCATTGGTAAGCACCAGCGGAACTTCATCAAAAACACCAAAGGTTATAGTGCCGCTGCTGCCATAAATAGTAACTTTGTCTTCGCGTTTAAAAGCACCAAAATTCCAACTACCGGTTCCTGTAACCCCATTTTCATGCACCCATGTTGCAGCTACTGCATCTTTAGCAGTATACAATCCCTGCTGGTTAAGGCTAATTCCTGATACCTGTTTAATATTTCCAAAAAAATAAATAAACAGGTCCAGGCCATGGCTCGCAAGGTCTTCAAAGTAGCCGCCGGGGGCAATTTTTGCATTGGTACGCCAGTTATATTCTCCCGATATGTCTATGGGAGACGGTGTTTTAGTAAGGTTCCAGTGCAGGTTGCGCACCGCACCTATCCTGCCCTCCTCTATCCATTGTTTCACTTTAAGAAAGCGTGGCAAAGACCGGCGGTAATATGCTACAAAAAGCGGAATATTCCCGGCATCAAAAGCTTCATTTATTTCAACGCAGTCGTCATAGTTTGTTGCCATGGGCTTTTCTATGCAGCAAACCTTACCTGCTGCCGCTACTTTCAGGGCATAATATTTATGTGTATCGGGAGGCGTTGCTATATAAACGGCATCAATTTCCGGGTCGTTTATAAGGGCATCCGCATCGTTGCCATGCCTGTCTATATTATGGCGTTTTGCATAATCGGCAGCCTTTACGGCATCGCGGCGCATTACGGCTTTAATTTCAAAGCCTTCTGTTTTTTGGTAGGCAGGCCCGCTCTTTTGTTCGGTCACATCGCCACAGCCTATAATACCCCAGCGAATAATTTTGGGTTGTTCATTCATCTTTGTTGGTTTGTTTGGGAAGATAAAAGTAACAATATTTCTTAAAGCACACTTATAGTATTTACATCTTAACCTGTATTAAATAATACAAACATGTTAAATAAATTCAAATACCCTGTTGCTGTATAAACTTTATTTATATATTTGCTGCATCAGGTTTAAAGGCCTGCAATACAATTATGGCATTTAATCAATTACATCATCATCATTTACTAACTGGCTCATACGCGAGATAGGAATGATTTTGTAGTAACTAAACAATATTTTTCTAAAACCCGTCTGAGTAAAATCAGTCGGGTTTTTTGTTTAAATCACTCCACTTTTTTTATTCGGGCTTTTAACCAAAAACAATGAATAAATTAAAGATTGCCATCCAGAAAAATGGCCGGCTAAGCGAAAAATCATTACAGCTTTTAAACGAATGCGGTATTAAGCTCTCTAACGGCGACCGTAAGCTAAAAACCGTGTCTTCTAACTTCCCCATTGAGATATTATTTTTAAGGGATGATGACATTCCGCAATATGTAGAGCAGGGCGTAGCAGATATTGGCATACTGGGCGAGAACGAGGTTTGGGAAAAAAACAAAGATGTGGTAACTGTGCACAAACTGGGCTTTGCCAATTGCCGATTATCCCTGGCGTTGCCAAAAGATGTTGATTATAAAGACCTGTCCTACTTCAATAATAAAAAAGTTGCTACAAGCTACCCTGTTATTTTAGATAAATTCTTTAAAGAGAACAACCTTAATGTAGAGATTGAAACCATTGGCGGCAGTGTAGAAATTGCACCCGGAATAGGCCTTGCCGATGGTATTTTTGATATTGTTAGCACCGGCAGTACATTGCAAATAAACGGGCTTAAAGAGGTGGAAGTAGTTACTAAAAGCGAGGCCGTTTTAATTGGCAATAAATCACTATCTACTGAAAAACAGGATATTTTAGAACGGTTGTTGTTCAGGATACAATCGGTTAAAAATGCAGCTGAGAATAAATATATATTGCTTAATGCCCCTAATGAGTCGGTTGAGGCAATTGCAAAGATACTTCCGGGAATGAAAAGCCCTACAGTGTTAGCATTGAAAGAAGAAGGTTGGAGCAGCATACACTCGGTAGTAAAAGAAGACCAGTTTTGGGATATTATAGACCAGCTAAAAAAACTTGGGGCCGAAGGCATATTGGTTATCAATGTAGAAAAAATGATACTTTAAAATCTGTGAGTATGATACAAAAGATTATAAACCCGCAACCCGCAGAATGGGAAAGCTTGTGCCAAAGGCCGGAACTGCCTGTGTTAGATCTGCAACAGTTGGTACACGAAATTTTTACCGATGTTAAAAAGAATGGCGATACTGCTGTAAAAAAATACACATCGCTCTTTGACAGTGCCGTAACAGATAACCTTAAAGTATCTGATAAGGAAATTGATGATGCAAGTGTGCTTGTACCTGAAGAACTAAAACAGGCTATAGAACTGGCAAAAAGCAATATAGAGAAATTTCACGCCTCACAAAAAGAAGAAACCAGGATCGTAGAAACTACTGCAGGTGTAGAATGCTGGCGGGAAAACCGCGCTATAGAAAAAATAGGCCTTTACATACCGGGAGGTTCTGCCCCACTTTTTTCTACCGTGTTAATGCTTGGTATACCCGCACAAATAGCAGGATGTAAAGAAGTTGTAATGTGTACACCGCCCGATGCCGATGGTAACATTAACCCCGTAATACTTTATGCGGCACGTTTGGTGGGCGTTACAGCCATATATAAAATAGGCGGAATACAGGCCATTGCTGCCCTTGCTTTAGGAACAGAAAGCTTACCTAAAGTGTATAAAATCTTCGGCCCCGGTAACCAGTATGTCGCCGCTGCAAAACAATTCGCCCAAAATTATAACGTAGCTATAGACCTCCCTGCGGGGCCAAGCGAGGTACTGGTTATTGCCGATGCTACCTGCAATCCTGACTTTGTTGCGGCCGATCTGCTGTCGCAGGCAGAACACGGTGCGGATAGCCAGGTAATTTTACTGTCTGATAATGAAATGGTACTTGATGCTGTTGCTATTGCCATTACAAGACAAACAGAGAAACTTCCACGAAAGGATATTGTACTAAAATGCCTTAAAAATAGTAAAGCGATACTATTTGAAAGTATTGAGCAATGTGTTGCTTTTAGTAACATTTATGCACCGGAACACCTTATTATAGCATCTGATAATGCAGATGTGTACAGCGACGGTGTAACCAGTGCAGGATCGGTCTTTTTAGGGAATTACAGCTGCGAGAGCGCCGGTGATTATGCCAGCGGAACCAACCACACGCTACCTACTAACGGCTTTGCTAAAAATTACAGCGGGGTGTCTTTAGATAGCTTTGTGAAGAAGGTTACCTTTCAGAAAATAAGCGCGGCAGGGCTGCAAAACATTGGCCCGGCTATAGAAATCATGGCAGCCGCCGAACAGCTTGATGCCCACAAAAATGCAGTAACCATACGATTAAATAGCCTGAAAAATGTTTGATGTAACTAAAATAGTACGGCCTAATATACTCAGCCTTGAGCCGTATTCATCGGCACGGGATGAGTTTGAGGGCAATGAAGGTGTTTTCCTGGATGCGAACGAGAACCCTTTTGGCGACCTTAACCGCTACCCCGACCCGTTACAAAAAGCAGTAAAGGAAAAACTGAGCGAGATTAAGAATATCCCTGCACAAAACGTTTTTTTAGGCAACGGCAGCGACGAGATAATCGACCTTTGCTTTCGTGTTTTTTGCGAACCCGGAAAGGATAAAGCGCTAACTTTTGTACCTACATACGGTATGTATGAGGTTTCGGCTGCCATAAATAATGTGGAATTGGTTAAGGTACCGCTGGATGAAAATTTCCAGATCGATATTGAAGCGGCCATTCCCCTGCTGGCAGATACTTCCATTAAAATGATATTCATTTGTTCACCTAATAACCCAACCGGTAATGTTATCAAGGATGTGGAATTTATCATACAGAATTTTAAGGGTATTGTAGTTGTTGATGAGGCGTATATAGACTTTTCAGAAAGTGAATCGGTTGCTGCAAAACTGGCTCAATATCCTAATTTAATTGTGTTGCAAACTTTGAGTAAAGCCTGGGGACTGGCTGCAGCCCGTGTGGGCATTGCTTTTGCAAGTACTGATGTGATTAAATATTTAAACAAAGTAAAACCGCCTTACAACATAAGCACGCCGAACCAAAGTGCTGCATTGTATACCTTACAGGATGTGGCAAAATATGAATTGCAAAAAAACATTATCCTTCAGGAGAAGGAAAAGATGCTTAACGAAGTTATGAAGCTGGATTATGTGGTTAAAATATACCCGTCGGACACCAATTTCTTTTTAACGGAAGTTATCAATGCCAATGCTATATACCAACAACTTATAGACAACCAGATCATTATCCGGAACCGGAACAAAATTGTTAAGAACTGCCTGCGCATTACAATTGGCACACCTACCGAAAATGAGGCGCTCATTGCCGCCCTAAAAAATATTATATTATGAAAAAAGTACTTTTTATAGACCGCGACGGTACATTAGTTATAGAGCCGCCGGTAGATTTACAGCTCGACAGTCTGGAAAAACTGGAGTATTATCCGGGCGTGTTTAGTAATTTAAATAAAATTGTGACTGAGCTGGATTATGAGTTGGTAATGGTAACCAACCAGGATGGCCTTGGCACTGATTCGTTCCCGGAAGATACCTTTTGGCCTGCCCAAAATAAAATACTTCAGGCGTTTAAAAATGAAGGCATCACGTTCTCTGAAATTATTGTAGATAAAAGCTTCGCTCATGAAAACCTGCCATCGCGAAAGCCTGGTACCGCATTGCTTACGCATTACTTAAAAGGCAATTATGACCTGGCAAATTCGTATGTCATCGGCGACAGGCTAACCGATGTGCAGTTGGCCCAAAACCTAGGCAGCAAGTCGATTTATATGGGAACGGAAGCCACAAAAGCAGATTTAGTTACCCAAAACTGGAACGCCATTTATAAGTTTTTAAAGGCGGTGCCAAGAACAGGAACGGTTATACGCAAAACGAATGAGACTAACATTGAAGTTACCGTAAACCTGAATGGCAGCGGCAAAAGCAACATTAATACAGGACTTGGATTTTTCGACCACATGCTGGATCAGTTGTCACGCCACGGTAATATCGATTTGGATATTAAAGTAGCCGGCGACCTTGAAATTGATGAGCACCATACTATAGAAGACACTGCGCTTGCCCTGGGTGATGCATTTTTAAAAGCTTTGGGCAGTAAAAAAGGTATAGAGCGTTACGGCTTTTTATTGCCAATGGACGATTGCCTGGCACAGGTCGCGATAGATTTTGGCGGCAGGCCATGGCTGGTTTGGGATGCCGAATTTAAGCGCGAAAAGATTGGCGAAATGCCTACCGAGATGTTCCTCCACTTTTTTAAATCATTTAGCGATAATGCCAAATGCAACCTGAACATAAAGGCTGAGGGTACTAACGAGCACCACAAAATAGAATGTATTTTTAAAGCCTTTGCCAAAGCCATAAAAATAGCGGTACAGCAAACCGATAATTACAACATACCCAGCACAAAAGGAACGTTATGATAGCCATATTAAAATATAATGCAGGCAATACCAAATCAGTAGAGAATGCCATACAGCGGTTGGGCTATGAGTGCATCGTTACCGATGATATTGCACAACTACAAGCCGCCGATAAAGTGATATTTCCCGGTGTGGGCGAAGCGGCGTCGGCTATGGAATATCTTAAAGCTAAAGGTTTAGATACTGTTATTAAAAACCTGAAACAACCTGTGTTAGGCATTTGTTTAGGATTACAATTAATGTGTACATCATCGGAAGAAGGCACTACCAAAGGCCTTGGCATTTTTGATGTATTAGTTAAAAAATTTCCGCCTATAGGTATCGTTCCACACATGGGCTGGAACAATTTCAGTAAAGTAAAAAGCCTTCTTTTTGAGGGAATTTCCAAAGAAGATAACATTTATTTTGTGCACAGTTATTATGCAGAATTATCTGAAAACACTATTGCCCAATGCGACTATCTGCTGCCTTTTAGTGCTGCATTACTAAAGGATAATTTTTATGCCGTACAGTTTCACACCGAAAAATCGGGTATTGTAGGTGAGCAGATACTTAAAAACTTTTTAGAATTATGAGAATTATTCCTGCCATAGACATAATCGACGGGAAGTGTGTGCGCCTTACCAAAGGTGATTACAGCACCCAAAAAACATACAATAACAATCCGGTTGAAATTGCCAAAGAGTTTGAAGCCGCAGGTATTAAATACCTGCATGTGGTAGACCTTGACGGGGCAAAATCAGGGCATATAATAAACCATAAAGTTTTGAGTGCCATAGCTACCCAAACCGATTTAAAAATAGATTTTGGTGGTGGTGTAAAAACGGATGCCGACCTGAAACTGGCGTTTGATAACGGTGCAAACCAGATTACGGCAGGCAGCATAGCGGTTAGAAGTCCGGAAGTGGTTTATCAGTGGATTGAAACGTACGGAATTGATAAAATTATATTAGGTGCCGATTGCATGAACCGCAAGATTGCCATACAGGGCTGGCAGGACAATACTGAAATTGATGTTATTGATCTTATTGCACAATACAAATCTAAAGGCATAAGCAATGTTATTTGTACCGATATTTCTAAAGACGGAATGCTGCAAGGGGCTGCTAATGAGTTGTATACCGATATTTTAAGTCGGGTACAAATCAACCTGATTGCCAGTGGCGGTATTGCGGGGATAGACGATGTTTTGCAAATGCGGCAACTGGGCTGCGAGGGCGTGATTATAGGTAAAGCGATTTATGAAGGCAGGATAACCCTA
>Ga0247814_10001977_pt1 | contig 11486 bp, 7 predicted proteins | sample UWRJL179409R1_FD_179947 | JGI IMG/M metagenome (GOLD analysis project Ga0247814, IMG submission 179947) | Plant litter microbial communities from Arlington Agricultural Research Station in Wisconsin, United States - UWRJ-L179-409R-1 | ecosystem: Environmental > Terrestrial > Plant litter >...
TCATTCTTAATAGTTGTTAGGATGGGTTGCAAACTTACACATATTGGCAGGCGAATGCTATAGGTACTGTTATCTGTTCCTGCATTGTACCTGCAAATGATTGTTATGATTTATCTAATTGTAAACGGTAATACGTAAACAGGTCGGTATTTGAAAAACCGGTAAACCCAGCCTGCCGCAGAAGGGTCACTAACTGACCACGGTGATAGGTACCATGGTTTACCATATGAGGAAGTGTTTTCCGGAATTCCATGGTGGACTGCTCCCCATTAGGTTTAATAATGTTTATGGGTGCATTGTAATGCTTTGCCGGATAATTGTCAATAAGATCCTTTACATCCGCTGATGCCTGTTTCCAGATCGCTATTAATTTGTCTTTTGTTCCGGTAAATTCCGCAGAAAGGTATACAGGATCATCTTCATTTTTCCAAAAGTTTAACCATATTTTCTTCGCACCTGCAATATGTATAGCAGTTTGCCTCACACTGCCGAAACTGCTTATAACTACCTGGTTCCACTGTTCATCATTAATTTGTTCGAGCCAGGTGATAGCCAGATGGTCGGCCCAGTTAATGTAGTTTACCAGGTCCTGGAAATGATCTTTCAGGATGTCGTTTCCTGCCATAGCAGGGAAATGTGCAGGTTTTTTAAATGAAGTTGTGCAGGAACTGGCTGGCATTAATTGTCAATTTCTCCCCGTGTATTGTATACTTTTGCTACCCTCGAGCAGAAAGCTAAACATATTTTGGTGCAGTTCTATGCGCGAATTGGTAGTAGCTACGGATGAATTATATCGTATGATTGATACGTTGCTTGGGCTTTGCGGTGTAAAATCACGACGGCCAGCTGCAGATGTTGATTTTTCCATTTATCAGTTACAGACATGAATATCACAGCGAATCTATCATTTTATCACCAATTGACCGTACACTGTATAAATTTAGTGTTATAGATCCGGCATTCCTCATAGCTTAGCGCTGCACAGATAAAAAAAGCGGCTTCCATCCAGACAGCCGCTAATTACTATTAACTAAAACTAAATTTTGACTAAGGTTTTGCTATCCCTGCCGTATCAGTAACTTCTCCGCAGCTGAGCATGTTTTTCGGAAAATATGGGTTCTTGATCACCTTAACATCACTGATCCATACCTTGCCGGTCATTGGGCATTTCTGCTCATACAATACCACGTGCTCTGGCACAAAACGGTCTATAATTACCCACATCCCTTCAGAAAGTTCCATAAAATAATTACGCTGCTTATTAATGGAGGTTGTGCCGGCAATACTGGTAGCCAGGCCTTTCAGCTTTCCACGCATTGCAGTGGCAGCATTCATTTCAGCTAAACCCAGTTTCTTGAATTTGAACTGATTAAGTACCGCTGCAAATTCAGCAGCTGCATTGGCAGCCTGTACCGAATCGGAAACGATCAGGCTTTGCTTTATACCCAGATATTTTGCAATGATGTCGTTCTTTAACTTTTCTCTTTGTGGTACCTGGTCTGCAGTAACTTCCTGCGCTGAAGATTTTAGCGCTGATTGTGCGTTTACGCCGCCCACGGTAAGGGCCAGTAAAACGGCCAGTGTAAGTAGTTTCATATTAAGAATTATCAGATGATTTTTTTATGATTTTATTGATCTGCTCCAGCACATCGTCCAGGTGGGCTTTATTGATACCATCGCTTTGCGCAGACAATAACTTTACCCTTTCACGAATCTGTCGGATGTGCGTGATGGCTTCCAGCCTTACGTCACTGCGCTGTGCGTTGTTCATGGCTTTGCCATCGGCAACGTCTTTAGGATTAACCAGCATGGCAACTTTCTCCAGATACGACCGCTGCATGCTCCTGATATAGGCTTGCTGCTCCAAACTTCCGCCAGGTACTTTCCAGATCATCGGCAGCAGGTCTGCCAGGTATTCGCTCACAGGATAAGGATCGGCTGAGGCCATCGCTTTCTGGCTGAGGTTAAAGAGTAAACCCGGACTCAGTATGACGTTGAGTGCCTGTGTCTGGTTATCAGAAATGTTTTCCATGGCTTTACTGTCAATCAGCTGGGTAAGCTCTTTCGGGTACAGCCATAGTGGCGGATTAAACAACTGGCGGTTTACATAATCCACTGCACGTTTTACCCTGGCCTTTGGCATTTCGGTATATACTATGCCACCTTCATCCACACTTCTTCTGGTAATGTTGCGGTTGCCGATCGTTTTCATCACATGGAACAGGTACCTGCTGTATTGCTTTACAACTTCTTTGTGCAATTCTGCGAGATTATCATAATGGTCGCCCGGCTCGTAGGTCCACTGGATCAGGTTAGGGATTACCCTCTTCAGGTTTTTGATGCCATAGTCGCTCGCTGCAACCGCATCGTCGCCCAGGTCTTCGGCCTGGCTCCTTGGGTCTTCATCTTTACCTTCTCCGCCAAACCACAATTGCGGGTGTGCTTTTAGTGTATCTGTAACCATCTTGCTAAGGATCTTTTCTTCCGCATACGCATCACCTTTTTTATCAAAGTAACGGTACCCAAAATTGATTGCCCATTTATCGTACGCACCAATGCGGGCGTAAATCCCCTTTGGCGAAATATGATCCTCGGGCTGCGCAACATAGTTAAAACGGGCATAGTCCATGATAGAAACGGTATGGCCATTTTTCTCTACCCAGTTTTTGTCGCGCAGTTTCTCCACGGGAGTCTGGCTGCTGGCGCCCATATTATGTCTTAATCCGATAGTATGCCCTATCTCATGAGAGGATACAAAACGGATCAGCTCGCCCATCAGTTCATCGTCAAATTCCATTTTCCGTGCTCTAACATCAAGGGGACCAGCCTGCACCATATACCAGTTATGTACCAGTTTCATCACGTTGTGGTACCAGCCTACATGGCTTTCTATGATTTCACCGCTCCTTGGATCGCTAATGCGCGGTCCGTAGGCATTAGGTGTTTCTGAGGCGAAATATCTCAGCACAGAGAACCGCGCATCTTCCAGGCTCATGGTAGTATCGGCCTCCGGCCATTCTTTACCAATGATGGCATTTTTAAAGCCTGCCTGTTCGAAAGCTTTCTGCCAGTCGTTAATCCCTTTAATTAAATACGGCCTCCATTTTTTTGGTGTAGCCGGATCGATGTAATACACAATCTGTTTTTTTGGTTCTACCAGGACACCTTTTTTGTATTTTTCTATGTCTTTATCTTTTGGCTCCAGGCGGTAACGCTGGATAAAAAACTTGGCTTGTGCACGTTGTCTGTCTTCATCAAACAAAACATATTTATTGGCAAAATAACCTACACGCTCATCGGCTATACGCTTTTGCATGGGCACCTTTGGTAAAAGTACCAGCGAAGTATTTAACCTGAGGGTAACGAAGCCGGTTTGCATTCCTGCAGGGGCCGACCCTGCACTGGTGCTATAGGTTTTTGTAGTTTTTACCTCTACATTGAGGGGGTAAGTACTGATTTTTTCGATAAAAGAACGGTCGTCAGCTATGCTGCCCAGTTTTTTTGAACTCTTCTCTTCGGTAGTAAAAGAGATGGCCGATACTTCTTTTTTAAATAAATCTGTTACCTCAATTACAGAATTGCCGTTTTCAGGGTTCTTTGCTTTGATATCAAATGAGGCAAAAATCGGGTTCTCCTGCGATTGCTGCACGGCTTTATAGAAAGGTCCGTCACTATTGATCACATCCTGACGGTACACTACCCCCCTCAGGAAAATATTATTGTTGTTCCCCTTCTCGAAGTAGATGGTCTGTTCGTTAATCTTTTCACCGCCAAAACTAGACATTCCCTGCGCAGTACTCACATATCGGGTTACGGTTAAAAGGTAACGGCCCAGCAGGCTGTCTGGCACTTCAAAATACCATTTCTGATCTACCTGGCGGATATCAAACAATCCGTGCTGCCCTTTGGCATTTTCAGGAATAATCTTTTTATAATCTACCGGTTTTTTTGCGGTAACTGTACTGTCTGCTTTTTTTACCGGCACCTGGGCATAAGCCTGTGCAGAGAAAATGGAAACAGCCAGCAGGGTCGTTATTCTTTTGTTCATATTAAAATGGGAGTTTCTCGTCTGTATTTAAAGTAAGGTTTAGGTTTTTCTTAAGGATGCTCAGCGGAAAAGGGATTATATACAACCTCGAATTGGGAAGTAAAGTATAGGTAACCTGCGGAACGGTTTTATTGACCAATGGATAAACACGTACAGTGGTTTTTGCATATTCTGCCTCGGTATTTAAGCGTTTTAAGTCAAAAAACCGGTTAAAGCCAAACAGCAGCTCTTTCCTGCGTTCGTTAACAACGAGTTCCATAGTTTCTTTTCTTGTTGCCGGAACCGGAAGGTTAATAGTTCCAGAAAGGATCCTTTTTTGTCTCAGCTGGTTTACGATGGCCATTGCCCCTGCAAAATCATTTTCCCGGGCTAAACATTCTGCTTTCATTAAATGCACTTCGGTAGTTTTCAAACCTACAGTGCCGTAAAAGAATTTAGTATAAGGTACGTTCCAGTACGCAGCACCCGAACCAATGTCCAGGAAACTAGCGCTGGTAGTATTAAAAAACATATTAAACCTGGCATCGTTGGTACCAAACAGGTTGCGTAATTCCGGGCTAATCGCCCAGGTATAACCAAAGTTCATTTCGTTATATCCCTGCATGTACATATAACTTAAGATTTCCGGGTTGTTGCCTGCAGTAATCGGAGTTACGTTTGGTCCGCCGTCTGTGGTAGTATATTTAACCAGGTCAAAAATCGCACTGTTGTAAAAAAGTGATTTGTCGCAAGCCGCTTTAGCCTCCGCAATCTCTTTTTTAAACAAATGTACTTTCGCTTTTAATGCCCAGGCAAATGCGAGTGAGGGGTGGTACTGATCTGCTGGTTGCACCAGCAGGTACGGCAGGGCCTCATCGAGGTCTTTCTGTATAAAATCGTATGCCTGTTGCACGGTAGATTTTACCGGTTGCGATTCCAGGTCATATTTATCCATCAGGCAAATCCCACCATCGGTTGCTGCAGTAGCAGCATTATATGCTTTTGCATAAACGTTCACTAACAGGAAATGATCAAAGGCCCTTAACACCTTCGCTTCTGCTTTGGCGAGCTGTTTCATGTTATCATCGCCCTTGCTTTCGTCTACCAGCGAGATAATCGTGTTCCACCTGTTGATGTACACATAGGTCTGATTGTAAAAGTTAGATGTATTGAGCAAAGAGACACGGTCTATATTCTCATTAAATGTAAAATGTACGGTATTGATATTTGGGGTAATCCCGATTACGTTAGACTCCTTGAACCACATATCATCTACCAGGTACTGGAAATTGGTAACCAGGTAGGCCCTGTTTGGCATAGATACCATATCCAAATAATCCTGAGTACTTTCGATAATCGCCGAGCCTCTGGGTGTGATGTCGGTATATTTTTCACAGCCCGCCATCAGCAGCATACTGCATAAAAGACCTATATATAATTTCGTTTTCATATTGATTATATCTTAATGAAACCTGCAGCAGAACTGTTAGTAAAAACTAAAAGATGCAGATTTCCTTGTTTTAAAAAGTAAGGTTAAAGCCAACTACAAATGATTTCGGATTTTGTAATGTCCTGGTCCCGCTGTTTGATGAATAATACTCAGGATCAATATCGTCACCAGCTGCACTCAGGTACCACAGGTTGTTCACCTGTCCGGTTAGCCTGGCTGATGCCACATGGATCTTCCTGCTGAATGCCTGTGGTAAGCTGTATCCGAGTGAAATACTTCTCAATTTGAGGTAATCTCCTTTGATTACATTTACATCTGCATTTCTCCACATGGTAGAGATAGTTGAAGCACTGCTCACCATATTTTCTGCATAATCTACCAGTAACCTTGGCGTTGAAGGTGTAGCTCCGTTTGTCCACCGCTGATTGATATCTACATCATTGATCTCATTAGAGCTTAAACTCAATACATCTTTCCGCATCACGTTACCACCAGAAAAGACCATCAGGGCACTCAGATCGAACGATTTGTAGGATACACGTTGCGAAAACGAACCGGTATACGTAGGTGTTAAACTGCCCATCTTAACCAGCCCTGTAAAGTTATTTACTGTTTTTACGCTCGATACAACCGGGTTGCCGGCAGCATCAAAATCCAGCGATGCTTTTCCGTTTTCGTCAAGAAAATAAGGATAGCCGTTAGTAATGCCACCATAACGGTAAGCATAGAGGGTATTAATAGCAGAGCCTTCAATATAATAGTTGTTGGGAGAACTTACATAACTATAGGCCGGCTGCACGGCATTATTCACTTTACCTATGCGGTTTTTGTTAAAGCCAATGATAAATTGTGAGCTAAGGGTTAGGCCGCCCGCCTTATACCAGTCGCCACCAACACTAAACTCAATTCCCTTATTACTCAATGCGCCGTTATTGATTACCCTCGAAGCTGCACCCACAGTTGGGTCCAGATCGGTAGTTACTAACAAATCTGTACTCTTCTTGGAATACACATCAATGCTACCCCTTAACCTGTTATCAAAGAGCGCATAGTCTAAGCCCGCATTTACGGTAGCCGTTTTTTCCCAGCGCAGGTATGGATTTGGAAGGGTGGTGATATTGAAATATTGCAAAGATGGAAACAGGATATCACTCCTTCTGTTGGCAACGAGGTATTTACTGCCAGACTGATCGATGTTTCCATTAATACCATAGGTGGTACGGAATTTCAGTAAACTTACCCAGGAAACTTTGCTCATGAACTTTTCGTTGCTGATATTCCAGCCTAAACCGGCCGACCATAACGGTCTGTTCTTAAATTTAGGATCTACGCCAAACAAATCTGCCTGGTCTATACGCACACTTCCCGTAACGTTATACCGGTTTGCATAGGTATAACCTGCATTGGCAAAACTAGACATATAGCGGTGTTTAGTTTCATCCTGCGTAGTAGCTACAAAACCCAGCTTCTGGTTATTGCCATAGATATAACTTGGTACACCGGTTTGGGCCAGGTCAAAGTTGTTTAAGGCAACAGATGTAAGTGTTACAGGATCATAACCATAACGGATTTCGCTCATACCGATGGGCGACATGGTCTGCCGCATTTCGAAACCTGCGATAGCAGTAAGCGAGTGTTTACCTTCGGGACCAAAACTTCTGTCGAAACTCAGCTGGTTTCTGAAGGTATAACTATTAGATTGCTGCATGCCCTGGCTAAACTGTCCTCCAACTGGCAACGCGTGAGCATAAGCACCTGTAGCGGCGTTATAACTTGTTAATGCGTTATAGGCGTTCCTAATCTTGTAAGAATTTGCATCGTAGTAGGTTTCAGATTTTAAAGTATTATTCTGGTACTGGACCTGACTGGAGAAATTTAAGCCTTTGGTTATCCTGGCCTGGATGTTCGCAAAAGCCCTGATAGCCAAACTATTCTGTTTTGTCTGCCCCTCCTGTAATGATTCCAGGATATTAAAGCTGTAAGAACGGAACTGGGAGTTTCCAGCCAATGCAGAAACTACTGCACCGTTTACCAGCCCCCCGGCACCTGCTCCGGTAGCCATATTGATATAATCTGCATAAGCCAGGCTTCCGTCTGCATTGGTAATGGCAGCATATCTCGGCTGGAAGTCGTAAGTATTATACGAACCATCCGTTGCTGTAGAATTCGCATAACTTCCGTTGATACCAAACGAAGTAGTTAACCAATTGTTGACGTTATAGGTGTTCTTAAAATAAACTGTCAGTTTTTCATCCTTATTATAGATCGTCCGCAGTTTCGAATTGTCATAGTTAATGGAAGTAAACGTATTAGATTTAGACGTTGCCGAACTTACAGAAAGGTTGTAACGCTGGCGGAAGGCAGTTTGCCAAACCTGGTCGCGGTACTGTTGCTGGTAATCGTTATTAGACCAGGTGGATAACTGCTCTGCCACCTGCCCCGCACTGAGTTTACCTGCATCCCGGTCGCGATATAGCTGATAAAGCGGTGTGTAATATTTTACAGATCCATTTGCCGCAGTTCCATAGGCATTAAACATGGTTTCTGTAGTAGCGTATCTTGCACGCTCCCTATTATATACATCGGTTTCGAACGCAAGAACATCTGCCGTTGAGGCATAATGCATCGCATCGAAGTTAGGTCTGGGGTCTATAAAAAAATCGCTGTTGAAAGAGATCTTAACCGGTCCGCTTCCTTTTTTTGTAGTTAGCACAATAACTCCGTTTGCTGATCTCGATCCGTAAATAGAAGAAGCCGCTGCATCTTTAAGCACGGTAACTGTTTCGATATCGTAAGGATTGATCTCTTCTAAAGTAGTTTCCGTTGGCAACCCGTCGATAACAACCAGGGGAGCTGTTCCCACACCGGTAGTGCTGACCGAAAACGTGCCCTGCCCCCGCAGCATAGGCTGATCAGCCCCTATCCCATTGACGTTTTTCTTGTAAGCCAAACCTGCAACTCGCCCTTCCAGTGCACTGAGCAGGTCTACGTTGATATTTTCGTTTAATTTTTTATTGTCGATAATGGCCACAGCGGCGGTAGAGCGTTCTTTACTGACCGACTGAAAACCGTTTACTACCACCTCATCTAATAAAGAGGAGTTTGATTTTACCTGGATCGTAACTATACCTGTACTTGCGCTTGGCTCAAAAGCACGTTCCGTTTGCAGATAACCAATATAATTAACCAGCAGCGTGTTGTTTGCAGCACTGAGATTGATATTAAAGTGACCGTTAGCATCAGTAGTGGTTACCGAGCGGCCATTTTTAACGCGTACCGAAGCACCCGGTAAAGACATCCCCGTACTGTCGGTCACCATTCCATGAATCGTATATTCTGCAGCAGGTTTCTTAAGAGCGGTTAGGATAATGGTTTTGTTGGTACTGATCTCAAAACTGAACTCCTGCCCTTTAACTACAGCATTCATAATCGTACTGATATTATTACCCGTAACTTTCAAAGTAATTGATTTGGCTTGTTTTACCAGCTCGGCATCATATACAAATTGATATCCTGTTTTAGCTGATATGTCCGCCATCACCTTGTTCAGCGGTGCATTTTCGAACACATAGCTATTGGTTTGCGCATTGGATTGCAAGCCAACAAGCATAAGGATCCCCAGTAATGCCTGCCATTTTAATAAAAACCTGCATCCATTGGGGACGAGGTAAGCGTAGAATTTAGTCATAAATTGTGTTTAGGTTGGTTGATAATTGATCAGTATATATGTGTATCTATTTGGTTAGTTTTTGAGCACCACTTTATTACCTTCAAGTTTAAACTCCCGGCCGGTGGCTATAGACAGGTTCTGCAGCACATCGGTTATGGCCGCAGTACGCGAAATTTTCAGGTATAGGTTTTTATCGGGCAGCGATTGCAGGTCGGCCTCTACATTGTACCACCTGCACAATTTTTGCATAATAACCGTTATCGGCATATCGTTAAAAAGGAAATCACCTTTGGTCCATGCCTGGTAGTCGGCCGCGTTAACATCGCTTACACTCAGCTTCCCATACTGGCTACTAACTTGCTGGTTTGGCTTCAGCACAACCTCATGATTGGCTTGGTCGGAAAAGCGGATACTTCCTTCCAGCAAGGTTGTGGTTACACCATGGTCTTCCTGATAACTGCTTACATTAAATTTGGTACCCAGCACACGGATGTTGCTGCCATGTACACCCACGATGAAAGGCATTTTAGGATTTTTGGCAATAGCAAAGAAAGCTTCCCCTTCAAGTTCTACTTTTCTTTCTTCGCCCCTGAAACCCGTAGGGAAGCTCAGCTTAGATCCTGCGTTCAGCATTACTACCGAGCCATCACTTAAGGCTACCCGGTACTCCCCGCCCCCTGGGGTTTCGAGCGTATTCATTTTGGCGGCCGTCAGCGAATCGGCATCATAAGCACTATATACAATGGTTCCGTCATCTTTGGTAGTAACTGTTACACCATCACCTTTATATAAAACCGCATGTTTTTGGCCCGTCAGGTTTTTAGCCATACCATTTACCAGCAGCGCCGCTTTTGGTCCGCCGGCCACAACAGCATATTCTTTCTTCAGGTGAGTCTGATAAAACAGCAGGCTGATGGATACGGCCGCTATCAGCACCGCTGCAATCCTGGCGAAACGGCCGATATTTAGCCTGCGCACTACAGGAGAATTGGCGTTACCAAATAGCTGATCAGTAAGCTGCGCATGAATAGCTTCCAGACGGGCATCTTCGTTCTGCACCGCTTCGGCTGTGCCATGTTGCATTTCTTCCAGGATCAGCGTCCGCAGTTCCGCTTCATCCGCCGTACCGAAATAGGTAAAAAGAGAGTTCAGCTCGGCAGCGTTACTGCGGTTGGTTAAAAAACGATTAAATAATTCTGGTGTTGATGAGGGTTTTTGCATGGTTGTATATCTGTAAATACGCTTGAGAAGAAAGAACACACTATCGCATATGAGAAAATTTTAGAAATTATTGCAGTTTATAGTCTGCAGACATCTTTAAATGTGACGCATGAAGTGATATGATAAGGGTTTACCTGATTTATTATCTTTTTTATGGAGATTACCTGTTATTGATCCTGACAATAGTTGATATAATGAAGAATTGGCAAATAGAATCATCAAATGTTGCAGTAATCCAGTATCATTTACTCCCAGAATGATTTAATGCCTGAAATATGCTGCAATACAAAAGACCAAAAACTCCTGGGAATGGAAAAACACATAGCGTTTCACAGACTTTGTGGCGCTTACCAGCTGATTGCTGACGGTAGAAGGACTGATAGCTAGTTGTTCTGCGGCTTCCTGGTAACTTTTACCTTCTATTTTGCAGAGCCTGAAGATTTCTTTGCGCTGCGGCGGAAGCTGATCTACGGCATTATTTAATAATTGTATCCTTTCCTTATTAAACAGGTATTCTTCGGTCTGTTCATAAAACTCTACAAATACATCCAGCGTGTGTTGCTGCATCTTTTTGTCTAAAGCCAGTTTTCGGTAATAAGTATATACGGTTGTTTGTGCGATGGTAAAAATCCATCCTTTAAAAGACTTATCCAGATCGATAGTCTCACGGTTGGTCCATACCTTCAAAAAGATATCCTGAAGCAGTTCATCTACAATTTCGGGGAGCTTCACCATGCGCTGCAGCCTTTGCAACAGGGGTTTGCTGTATTTTTTATACACAAAATCAAACGCAGCCCTCTCACCCTTTTTCAGGCCATCCAGGTAACCTAATTCTTCCTGATCTTGGAGCTGTTCTTCAGACATTTGTTCAAACATACAAATTAAGCCACTCAAAACTTTTCTAATTACCTTATTACATTAGATTTTAACCCGAAAAATTTCTTTTTTTTACCTGCTTAAACTATGTAATCAGATGGGTAAACCAGCAGCGCCAGGTGGCCTGTTAGCAGATCTGCAAAAACTAAATCAACCTATTGGTGTTGTAGATAAAATTTAAATTATGAACTCATTTTTCAAAACGATCATCGCCGGCTGGGGTGCAAAAAAATTAGGAGGCG
>Ga0247814_10001979_pt1 | contig 11478 bp, 9 predicted proteins | sample UWRJL179409R1_FD_179947 | JGI IMG/M metagenome (GOLD analysis project Ga0247814, IMG submission 179947) | Plant litter microbial communities from Arlington Agricultural Research Station in Wisconsin, United States - UWRJ-L179-409R-1 | ecosystem: Environmental > Terrestrial > Plant litter >...
AACCAGATGCAGCAGTACGCCGGTACCGTCCCGGACGGCCCGTTCGTGCTGAACCAGGTAGCGGGACTGAACGGCGCCGGGCAGGCCACGCTGGTCACGCGCGACGCGCTCGGGCGCGAAGTGGCCGCCTCGATTCCGCTGTACATCGACACGCGCCTGCTGGCGCCCGGCTACGACGATTACGCGGTCGGCGCAGGCATGGTGCGGCGCAGTTACGGCGTCCGCTCGTTTGCGTACGCGCCGCAGCCGGCGTTCACCGGTTCGCTGCGGCGCGGCCTGTCCGAGCGCCTCACCCTGGAGGCGCATGGCGAAGCGTCGCCGCGCCTGGCCAATGCCGGCGCCGGGGCGCTGGTACGCGTGGGCGACATCGGCGTCGTCAACGGGGCCGTGGCGGCCAGCCGGGCCGGCGGCGCCATCGGCGGCGGCGGCGTCCAGGCCAGCGCCGGCTACCAGTACCTGTCGCCGCGCTTTGCAATCGATGCGCAAAGCACGCGCGCGAGCAGCCGGTACGCCGACCTGGGCAGCCTGGAAGGCACGCCGGTGGTGCGCGCCAACGACCGCGTCACGGTCAACGCCAGCCTGCCGCGGGGCCAGAACGTGAGCCTCAGTTATGTCGGCCTGCGCCTGGGATCGGCGCCGGCGGCGCGCATCGCGGCGGTGGCGTACGGCGTGCAACTGACGCCGCGCAGCAACCTGACCGTGAATGCCTACCGCGACCTGGACAATGCGCGTGCCAGCGGCCTGATGGCCACGCTCAGCCTGACGCTGCCGGGGCGGGTCGGCGCCAGCGGTTCGGTCGGCAGCCAGTCGGGCGGCAAGACGCGCACACTGGCGCTGGCGCGCGCCGGCGAAGTGGCGGCCAGCCCCGGCTGGAGCATCCAGCAGGGCGGCCAGAACGGCAGCAGCTACGTGCAGGGCCAGGCGCAGTATGTCGGCAGCACGGCCCAGTACAGCGGCGCGCTGCAACACGGCGACGGGCGCACGCAGGGCTCGCTCGGCATGACCGGCTCGGTCGTCGCCATGAATGGGCGCGTGCTGCCGGCGCGCCAGACCGGCACGGCGTTCGCGCTGGTATCGACGGGGCTGCCGAATGTCCAGGTGCTGCACGAAAACCGCCCGATCGGGCGCACCGACCGGCACGGCGACCTGCTGGTGCCGGACCTGGTGCCGTACGCGGTCAACCGGCTCGGCATCGACGCCGACGAGTTGCCGCTCGAGCTGCAAGTGAACCAGACCAGCCTGGAAGTGGTGCCGCAGCGCCTGGCCGGCGTGCTGGCCCAGTTGAAAGTCGAGCGTTACGACAGCGCCACCGCGCAGGTGGTCGATGGCGCCGGCCAGGCCGTGCCGACCGGTGCCACCGTCACCTTCGGCAACGGCGCCGCCCCCACCATTGCCGGTTACGATGGCGTGGTGTTCGTGCCCCAGGTCCAGCCGGACAATGTGCTGACGCTGGACTGGCCGGCGCAGGATGGCGCCGCGCGTGCGGGCCACTGCGTCGTGCGCTTTTCGTATGATCTCCGGACCGCCGCGCCCGGCGCGACGCTCGGCCCGCTCGTTTGCCAATCCACGAAAGAAGCCGCCCCATGACGCCTTTCCTCCCTTCGCTGCGCGCCGCGCTGCGCATTGTCCTGTTCCTCACGCTGGCCTGGGGCGGCGCCGGCGCCGCGCGCGCCGACGACTGCACGGCGACCATGACCGACATGGTCTTCACCAATGTCAGCCCGATCGCCGGCAGCGACGTCAACACCAGCGGCACGCTGGTCGTGAAATGCACCTTCAGCCTGCTGACCGGGATCCCGCCGCAACTGCTGTTCCCGAACGTGACCTACTGCGTGTTCCTCGGCGTGGGCAGCGGCGGCACCACCGGCCAGTACCGGGCCATGGTGTCGGGTGCGGCCAGGCTGCCCTACAACCTGTACCTTGACACGACGTACACCCCGGCGTCGGTGTGGGGCGGCGGCGCCATGGTCAATACGCAACCGGTCAGCGGCACCATCACGGCCCTGATCGCACTGGGCTTCGTCACCAATACCTATACGATTTCCGGGCGCATTCCCGGGTCGGCATTGACTGCCGTGGCTTCCGGCGGCGGGGGCGACGCGGCCTACGCCAGCACCTACAGCGCCGACGCCACCGTCAGCTACGCCTATTACAGTTCGACGAAGCCGCCGTGCACGGCCGGGTCGTCCAGTACCTTCAGTTTCCAGGTGCGCGCAAACGTCATCAACGACTGCGTCGTCAACGCCGGCGTCCTCAATTTCGGGCCAACCAAGGTGCTGGTGCAACCGGTGCGTTCGCTGGCGACGCTGGGCGTCCAGTGCACGGCCAATGCCAACTACCGCATCAGCCTGAACGGCGGCATGAACGGCACCACGGCGGCGCGCCGGATGAAAAACAGCGTCACCGGCGAATTCATCCCGTACAAAATTTCCGATACGCTCGACGGCGCGGTATGGGGCGACGGCACGAATGGCACCACGCCGGTCACGGCCGTGGGCACGGGATCGCTGCAAAACCTGGGGATGTACGGGTATGTGGCGCCGCAGAAGACACCGACGCCGGGCGACTACCGCGACACGGTGACGGCGACGATCTACTTCTAGAAGTAGACGGTCCAGCCGGCCTGGATGCCGGCGGTCGTGGCGCTGGCATCCAGTGGGGCTTGCGGGGCGACGATGTAGCCCACCGCCTGGCCGCATTCGACGGCAGGGGCCGTGGCGCCGCGGGCGTCGACGGCGCAACTGGCCACGATCGTGAACGACACCTGCATGGTCGCCGTCGTGCCGCCGATCACCTGGAGGGGTGCGGCGAGCAGGGCAAGCATGGGCAGGAGACGGAGCAGTGGGCGCATGGATCGAGCGTATCAGTTTATGCCACCGTCGAATGATTCCGCGCGGCAACTAAGATGGAAATAATACACTGTATTGACTGCCGCTGCACTTGCTAGCGCACTATTCTTGAATGTGCAAGCTTTTATTACCGACTTTGCTGAATTTATCCGAAATATTTGAAAATATTTCGGAGAAGTCGGCAATGAAGGCAGATGGCTGTTGTTAATCGCGCGCGGTGCGCCAGGCTTGCTGCGACGCCGTGCCTTCATGCTGCGGGCAATTGGTCAGTCGCAACTTGCCGTGCATCTCGATCATTTCGACATTGGTGGCGGGAGAGCGTTCGCTGATGCAGTAAGTTTTATTGCCGGAGATAACACGCGTGCGGCGGGCGCCGTCGCCGGTCTGGTTGACGAGTTCCTCGACCTTGGGGGCTTCCCACAGCTGCGGCGGCGCCATCGCATACGCCTGTTCCATGCCGGCGCGCATGCGGATTTGCGGGCTGTCCAGCGGCGCCACGATGTAGGGCCGGTTTTCCTTGCGCAGGGCGCGGTCGATGCTGCCGGCGCTGCGGCGCGCTTTTTCCAGGATGGTTTCGGCGGCTGGTGCAGGGGGCGCTTCCATGGACAGTGCCGGCGCCGGCATGGCCGCTGCTGGCGCTGGAACCAGGTCCATTGCCGGCGCTGCGGGACGCGCCGGGTCGGGGCGCTGCCGTGGTGCTGGCGCTGCCGGCGCCAGCGCGGGGGAAACCGGGGGCGCTGGACGCGGCGCAGGCAGGACAATCCACTGGATGTCCAGGCGCGGACCATCCGGTTGCGCGTCTGGAATGGACGGCCGCGCAACGAGGTATATGCCGATCAGCGCGGCGTGGACCAGGAACGCCGCCGCCGCACCGGCAAATCGGCGATCCAGTCCGCGGGCAGCGGATGGGCGTGGCAACGAAGGCAGGAAGGCACTGGTCATGCAACCAAGTATAGCCCAGCAATTCGCCCTGTTGGTCGGGCAAAAAACTTTTTCAGTGCAGCAGTTGGGTGGCTTTGACCAGCAAGTCGCGCGGGCTGTAGGGCTTGACGATGTAGGCGTCGGCGCCGGCGGCCATGCCGGCGTCGATATCGGGCTGGTTGCCGTTGGCCGACAGCAGGATCACCTTGATGTCCTGCGTGGCCGGGTCGCTTTTCAGTGCGCGGCAAAAATCGATGCCGCTCTGGCCGGCGCCGAGCCAGACGTCCAGCACGACCAGCCGGGTCGGTACGCGCGCGATATGCGCGCGCGCCTGCTCGGCGTTTTCGGCGGTGGCGATTTTACCGAGCGGCTGCAGGGTGATGCGCACCAGCAGGCGCAGTTCGCTCTGGTCGTCGACGACCAAAATCGCCGGGTTCATGGCGTCTCCGCTTGCGCCGCCGGCAAGACCAGCGTGACGACGGTGCCGCGCCCGAGGGCGCTGTCGACGTCCACGGTGGCGTTGTGCAGGTCGGTGATTTCCTTGAAGATCGCCATGCCCAGGCCGCTGCCGGCCACGCCCGGCTTGGCCCCGGCGCGGTAGAACGCGTCGTACAGGCGCGCGACTTGTTCTGCGCTCATCCCGATACCCTGGTCGGCCACGCGCACCTGCACGCCGGCCATGCCGCGGTAGGGCGCCGGGGTGACGTCGACTGCGACCGGGGAGTCGCCGTCGGAGTAGTTGAGGGCGTTCCCCACCAGGTTGACCAGCGCCAGTTGCAGGCGTTGCGGGTCGGCCGCCACCGGCGCCGCAGCCGGGTCGATAGACAGGGCGATGCGGTGGTTCTGGCCGAGCGGCTCCAGGGCGGCCAGCGCCTGCGTGAACAGGTCGGCCAGCGTGTGGGTGCCGATGCGCAGGGCGCCCTTGCCGCCGGCTTCGATGCGGGCCAGGTCGAGCAATTGGTTGGTCACCGAAATGAGGACGCCCGCCTGCGCATGGATGATGCCGACCAGTTCGGCGCCGGTTTTGGCGTCGAACTCGCGCTTCATCAGCAGCTCGGAAAAGCCCAGCACGCTGGCCATGGGCGTCCTCAGTTCATGGGTGGCGGTGGCCAGGTATTTGCTGCGGCGGATGTCGCGCGCGATGATCGCTTGCTCGGCTTCGCGCCGGCGCGCGATGTCGCGCACGATGGCGGCGTAACGCAGTTCGCCGTCGAGGCGCATGGTGCGCACCGAAAACTCGAGCGGAAAGGTGCTCCCGTCGGGGCGGCGCCCATTGCCGTCGGCGGTCACCGCGCGGCCCTGGCGCAAGCCTTCGGAAATGCCTTCGATGGTCTCGACCATCAGGCTGCGCCCGGGCCGGCCGATCAGCTCGGCGCTGGTGCAGCCGAACAGTTCTTCGGCCGCTGGGTTGAGCGACAGGACGAGGCCGTTTTCGTCCAGCATCATGACGCCGTCGGGGGCATTGTCGAGCAGGCCGCGCAGCCACGTGTCGTTCTCACTCTGCTGGCGCAGGTGGCGCTGCAGTTCGCTGGCCGCCACTTCATGCGCCACCATGCCGGCCAGGTCGCGCAGCAGGGCGCGGTCGTCATCGCTGAAATGGCGCGCCGTGTGGTCGATCACGCACAGCGTGCCGATCTTGCTGCCGTCAGGCGCGGCGATCGGGTAGCCGGCGTAAAAACGGACATGGGGCTCGTCCACCACCGTCGGGTTGTCGGCAAAGCGCAGGTCGATGGTGGCGTCTTCGACCACGAACACGCCGTCCTGCAGCATGGCATGGGTGCAGAACGACGTGCGCCGGGGCGATTCGGGCAGGGCGATGCCGACGCGCGACTTGAACCACTGGCGGTCGGCGTCGATCAGGCTCACCAGCGCGATCGGCACATGGAACAGGCGCGCCGCCATGCGCGTGATGCGGTCGAACCGCTCTTCTGGCGGGGTGTCGAGGATGTTCAGGTTCAGGAGGACCGCCAGGCGGCGCGGTTCATCCGGGAGCAGGGGGGCTACGAGCATGGGTGTGGTGTCAATTGAGTATCAAGCGCCGGACGTCGTGCCCACCCGGCCGGGGCTGGCCTCTCCCACAGGCCCCATCTCATAGTTACTGCGTTGCACCCGCAAGGGCCCGTTCCACCGCCTCGCGCAACTGGGCGAACGGCACCGGTTTCGGGAACACGGGGATATCGCCCGGCAGGCCCATGGCCTGCATGCTGGCTTTTTCCAGGCCGCTGATGACGATGATCGCCATGCCGGCATGACTCGGGTTTTCGCGCAGCGTGCGGATCATGCGGAACCCGTCCATGCCCGGCATGCTCAAGTCGCTGATCAACAGGTCGGGGCGTTCGGCGCCGATCTGGATCAGGGCTTCGAAGCCGTCGTACGCCTTCATGACGGTCAGCGGCATGTCCCAGCCATCCATTTCCAGCTCGTACAGGCGCAGCAACGTGCGGTCATCGTCGACCATCAGCACTTTTTTCTGCAGCGACTCGGCCGGGCCCCGGGCGGGCGTCACATTGATGGCATCCTGCCGGGCGCCGACCCGTTTGTTGATCGACTCCATCGTGATGCGGCGGTGCCCGCCGGCCGTTTTCCACGCTTGCAAGCTGCCGTTCTCGACCCATAGCTGCACGGTACGGTGCGACACGCCGAGCAAACGGGCGGCCTCCTTGGTGGAGCAGAACTGGGCGGCGTCGTAGCCGGCGCCGGGAGCTGACTGAGTAGTGTTATCCATGATGGGATTATAACCGCCTCAAGTTGCTGTGGACAAATAACTTCCGATTTTTCCGATTTTACCGGATTGCAGATAAAGATGCGACATTTTTTGAACAGCAAGTCACATTTGCGGCACGGACGGATCTTGCGCAACATCCGGCGTTCGGTTTTACTATAGGCAATGCAACGATAAGGTTGCGCCGCCGCTTCCTGCCGAAAGACGCTTGCCATGCCTGATGCTCCAGCGCGCTCCGCCCGGGCGGTACCGGAAACCGCCCGCCCGTGTGCCACGCCATTCGACTCGATTGCGCTGCTGCTGCAAGGGGGCGGCGCCCTCGGGGCATACCAGGCGGGCGTCTATGAACGCCTGCATGAAGCGGGGATCGAGCCGACCTGGGTGGCCGGCATTTCCATCGGCGCCATCAACAGCGCCATCATTGCCGGCAACCTGCCGCCGGCGTGTGCCGCGGTCGAAGTCGACGGCGAATACTACTGGGATGGCACCGCGTTCAACGAACTGCTGGCGCAGATGGCGCGCGAACTGGCCGCGTCGCCCCAGGCGCGCATGCTTGCTGAAGCGCCTGGCCAGGCGGTCTACAATATCGTGCAGCTGGTGTACCGCTCGCCGACCTGCGAAGGCCAGTCCAAGGATGACGAGTTTTCGCGCCGCACGATGCTGGACCACTGGCGCGCCGGGTACGAGCAGGCCGGCGCGACGCTGGCCCATCCCGACGTGCTGCAACTGCCGCCGCTGGCGCACAGTCCAGCGGTATTCGATTTCACCCACCCAACCAACAAGAGACCATCATGAACGTAGCGAACAGCATGCAGGACAAAGTCGCCCTGGTGACCGGGGCCGCCAGCGGCATCGGCAAGAACATCGCCAAAGTCTTCTTCGACCATGGCGCGAAAGTCATCGTGGCCGATTTGAACCTGGAAGCGGCGCAGGCCGCCGCGCGCGAATTCGATCCGTCCGGCGCCCGCGCCATCGCCATTGCCATGGACGTCACCAGCGAAGAACAGGTCGACGCGGGCGTGCTGGACGCGGCCACGCGCATGGGCGGCATCGACGTGCTGGTCTCGAACGCGGGCATCCAGATCGTCGGCCCGGTCGACGATTTCAGTTTCGCCGACTGGAAGAAAATGCTGGCCATTCACCTCGACGGCGCCTTCCTCACCACGCGCGCCTGCCTGAAACTGATGTACGCGCAAAAGCGGGGCGGCAGCATCATCTATATGGGCTCGGTCCACTCGAAGGAAGCGTCGAAGCTGAAGGCCCCGTACGTGGCGGCCAAGCACGGCCTGATCGGGCTGTGCAAGGTCGTGGCCAAGGAAGGCGCGGCGCACGGCGTGCGCGCGAATGTCGTGTGCCCGGGTTTCGTGCGCACGCCGCTGGTGGAAAAGCAGATTCCCGAGCAGGCCGCGGCGCTGGGCATCAGCGAAGCCGATGTGGTCAGCAAGGTGATGCTGAAAGACACCGTCGATGGCGAATTCACGACGGTCGACGACGTGGCCCAGACGGCGCTGTTTTTGGCCAGCTTCCCGACCAATGCCCTGACCGGCCAGTCGATCGTGGTCAGCCACGGCTGGTTCATGCAGTAATGCCGGTTCCCTTCAACCGCCGTTGAGGATCGTCTCCAGCTGCGCCAGGTCGGCCGGTTTGACCAGGTAGTGGTCGAACCCGGCCGCCATCCCGCGGGCGCGGTCCGCTGGCTGGCCGTAGCCGGACAGGGCGATCAGCGTGGCGTGTTCCAGGCCCGGCTGGCGCCGCACCCAGCGCGCCAGTTCGTAGCCGTCCATGCCGGGCAGGCCGATGTCGAGGATCAGCGTGCCGGGGCGCGTCGTGGCAGCGAGCGCCATGGCCTGGGCGACGTCGTGCACGCTGGCGGCCTGGTGCCCGTTCGACGCGAGCCAGTCGGCCAGCGAATCGGCCGCGTCGGCGTTGTCGTCGACAATCAGGATGCCGGGCCGGCGCGGCGGGTGCGCGGCAGGGTTGCCCGCGCTGGCAGGTGCAACGGTGGCGGGCAGCGCTGCTTGCAACGGCAGCAGTACGGTGAACGTGCTGCCAAGGCCCGCGCCGGCGCTCGCTGCATGCACGCTGCCGCCGTGCAGCGCCACGATCGATTGCACCAGCGGCAGCCCCAGTCCCAGGCCGCCCATCGTGCGGTCCAGGCTGCGCTCGCCCTGCGTGAACAGGCCGAACACCTGCCCCAGCAGCGCGGCATCGATGCCGACACCATTGTCTTCCACGTCGATCTGCAGCTGGCCTGCGCTTGTCACCGTGGCGCGCAGCGCGATGCACCCGCCGTCCGGGGTGAACTTGGCGGCGTTGACCAGCATGTTCGCCACCGCCTGGATCAGGCGCGTGCGGTCGCCGAACACCAGCGTCTGCGCCGGCGCCGCGTGCAGCGCCAGCGTGTGGCGGCGGGCATCGACCAGCCAGTGCACCTGTTCCACGGCGTGCTGCAGCACCGCGTTGACGTCGACGGTATCCTGCTGCAGCGTGACTTGCCCGCGCTGCAGGCGCGACACGTCGAGCAGGTCGTCCATCAGCGCCACCATGTGGCCGGCCTGGCGCGTGATGATGCGGCTGATGTTGCGCACTTTGGCCTCGTCGCCGGCGACCTTGTCGAGCATTTGCGCACCATTCATGATGGGCGAGAGCGGATTGCGCAGCTCGTGCGCGAGCATGGCCAGGAATTCATCCTTGCGGGTGCTTTCCACGGCCAGGGTCTGCGCCTTCATCGCCCGCGCGGTGATTTCGCGCGAGACGCCCAGCAAGCCGATCACGGCGCCGTCCTCGTCGAGGTAGGGAATTTTGCGCGACAGCCAGACTTTGTGGGTACCGTCGGGCATCGGCACCTGCTCTTCGTACTCGGCCGAGCGGCCCGCTTCCATCACGGCGCGGTCGTTCTGCATGACGGCGGCCGCGGCTGCCGGATCGCCCAGCAGCTCGGCATCCGTTTTGCCGAGCACGTCGGCGAGCGGGCGCCCGATCAAGGCCAGCGTGGCCGGATTGGCAAAGCGCATGCGGCCCTGGCGGTCCTTGGCGAACATGACGTCGTCCGACGTATCGCTGATGGCCCGCAGGATTGCCGTGTTTTCGCGCAGCGCTTCTTCGCCCATGCGCTTCGCCGTGACGTTGCGGAAGTACACGGTCAGGCCGTCCACTGTCGGATAGCAGTGGCACTCGAGCCACATGTTCAGCGGCGCCGGATAATGTTCTTCGAAATGCACCGGCAGCCCGGTGGCCACGGCCTGGTGGTAACGGGCGTAAAACTGCGTGCCGGCCGCAGCCGGGAACAGTTCCCAGACGATGCCCCCGACCAGTTTTTCAGCCGGGATGCCGACGATGGCGGCGGCGCGCGCGCTGACGAAGGTGTAGCGCCAGTCGTGGTCCAGGACCAGCACGCCGTCGGTGATGCTGTCGAGCGTGTCGCGCAGTTTGGCATTGGTGCGGCGCAGCGCCTCTTCGCTGAACGCCAGCGCCCGCTCCGCGCGCACCGTGTGCGAGACGTTGCGGATGCACAGCAGCAGCAGTGCGTTGCCGTGGGCGTCGCTCCCGGCGCGCGAGACTTCCCCTTCCCAGGTTGCTTCCGGATCGGCCGCCACGCCGGCGCTGAAACGCGCAATGCGCGCGGTGTGGCCCGATTGCAGCGCTTCGGCGACCGCCGCATCGGTGGCCGCGCACGAGAACAACGCCGTGTCGCCCGCTTTGCCGGCTGCGCAGCCGAGCGCCAGGAACGTCGTATTGGCAAACGCGAGGGTGCGGGCCGGCATGGCCAGGATGGCGATGGCCGCTTCGGACGTGTCGAGGGCGCCGGCAAGCACAGCGACGGGCAGGGTGACTGCAACGGTTGTCGGCAAAATCATGGGCGCCATGCGCAAGGACCAGGCTAGGTTGACGGGTGGTGCGGCAAGTATACCGAGAACGCAGAAACCGCAGCCGATTCCCTTGTGCAATTGAAATCAAAATACTTATTTCGGGTAAATTATTAACGTCGTTGCAAGATTCTGTTGCTGAGTGGCCGCACGTTGCGGGCAAGATGTTGCGACCCTGGCGCAGAATGCGTGTGACTCCCGGTAGGCAGCGCCGTGCTGGTCGCGGTCTGCCGGGCCGGGCCGATGAGGACGCGGCCGCGCCGCTGCGCTGCTACAATGCGACAATTGCCTTTAGCCAAATTCATTCAATGTCCTTGCCCAGCCCGCCATCGTCCGTTTCCGCTGAACTGACCTGGCTCGATGGCGGTGGCGAGATGGGTGCGCTGATCCGGGCGATGGACTGGTCGGCCACGCCGCTCGGTCCCCTGGCGCAGTGGCCACAGAGCCTGCGCACGTCCGTCAGCCTGTGCCTGTCGTCGACGTTTCCCATCCTGGTGGCCTGGGGACCGGAACACATCCAGATCTATAACGATGCGTACCGCCCGATCTGCGGCGCCAAGCATCCGTCCGCGATGGGCGAGCCGTTCAAGGTGTGCTGGGCCACGGCGTTGCCGGTGGTGGGCGACGCCTTCGACAGCGCCAGCCGCGGCCAGGGTGCGTACATCCACAACCAGCGCATGATCCTGGACCGCTACGGCTACCTGGAAGAAGCGTTCATGACGTTTTCCTTTTCGCCGATCCGCGACGAGTCGGGCGGCGTGGGCGGCATCTTCCATCCGATTACCGAGTCGACCGGGCAGGTGCTCGGTGCGCGCCGCACGCAGGGCTTGCGCGACCTGTCGGCGCGGCTCGCGGGCGCGCGCAGTACCGGCGAGATCGGCCAGCACATGGCCGCGCAGTGGGCGGCCGACGCGGCCGGACTGGCCCTCGACCTGCCGTTCCTGCTGTTCTACCAGCTCGATGCTGCGGCCGGCACGCTGGACCTGCTTGCCGGGACCGGGCTCGATGCCGGCACGGCGCTGGCGCTGGCGCCGGCGCACACCACGGTCGCCGGGGCGCCGTGGCCGTTCGCCGCTGCTGCCGCGGCCCACGCGCCCCAGCAGGTCGATGGCGTTGCCAG
>Ga0247814_10001981_pt1 | contig 11477 bp, 7 predicted proteins | sample UWRJL179409R1_FD_179947 | JGI IMG/M metagenome (GOLD analysis project Ga0247814, IMG submission 179947) | Plant litter microbial communities from Arlington Agricultural Research Station in Wisconsin, United States - UWRJ-L179-409R-1 | ecosystem: Environmental > Terrestrial > Plant litter >...
TACATTCCGTATCAACCCGGAACTCGACGTGGAAACCGCGATCACCGAATTGCGCGTGGGTGAGGCGCTGGTTTCCACACTGATGGAGGACGGTGCGCCGTCCATCGTGCAGCGTACTTTGGTGAAGCCGCCGTCCAGCCGCCTCGGCCCGATTACCGATGCCGAACGGGCTGCGATCCAATCGATGAGCGTGGTCGGCAACAAATATGACGGCGCGATCAACCGCGAAAGCGCCGCAGAAATCCTTGCACAGAAATCCGCAGATGCTGCCGCCACAGCGCAGGAAGTCGAAGAACAAGGCGAAGACGTAGTGATGCGCCGCGAACGCCGGACAACCAGCATGTGGGACAAAGCCGGTAAGGCTGCCGCGGGCGCTGCCGCTTCATCTGCCGCGAGCGTGGCGGCCGCTGCCATCACGGGCCGCCGCAGCCGTGCCAACCCCATGGCCAACGCCGCCAGTTCCGGCCTCGGCTCCATTGCCAGCGAGCTTGGCGGGCCGATCATCGGGCGGTTTGTGCGCAACCTGATCGGCGGCTTGATGCGCTAGAATTGGTGGGTCACTCGATCATGGAGGAAACCGACGGTCTGGTGCCGTCCTTCCCAAAATGCCGCTGACACACCTCTTGGCAAATCCGCGATATCCGCCGCAAAATCCTCCATACGGCTAACGATCGCTGACGGGTTGGACGGAAAATTGCCGGGCGGCTTACGTTGTTGGCGGCGCTTATTCGGGGAGCTTGCCCATCGGTTCGCCCAGACGAACAGCCCGTTCCGGTGCCCAATCGGCGTTGAAGACAATTTTGTTCTGCCCGAACAACATCACGATGGTTGAGCCCAGCAAAAAACGCCCCATTTCCTCCCCTTGTTTGAGGACGATATTCTGGTCGGCATAATCCTGTTCTAAAACTTTGTCAGTGCGCGTTGGGTTGACTGTGCCATGCCACACAGTGGCGATGCTTCCGACGATGGTGGCCCCCACCAGCACCATTACGAATGGACCATGCTCCGAGGAATCGAACACACACACTACACGCTCGTTGCGCGCAAACAGGTTCGGCACACCGCGCGCAGTAACTGGATTTACCGAGAACAGCGCGCCCGGAACGTAAATCATGCGCATCAGCTTTCCGTCGCAGGGCATGTGCAGGCGGTGGTAGTCCTTCGGCGAAAGGTAAAGGTTGGCAAAGCTGCCGTGGCGAAACAGCGCCGCTAACGCTGGATTGCCGCCCACCAGATCCGTGGTTGTAAAACGGTGGCCCTTGGCCTGCAGGATGTGGTGATCGTCAATGGTGCCGAACTGGCTGATCGCGCCGTCGACCGGGCAGATGAAGTCGGCCTTCGCCATCGGACGCGCGCCAGCTTTGAGCGGGCGGGTGAAGAAGTCATTGAAGCTTTTGTAGCTGCTGATGTCCGGTGAAGCAGCCTCGCGCAAATCAACCCCGTATCTCCCTACAAACCACTTGATCAGTCGGGCCGTAAGCGGGCCTCCCTCCGCTCGCGCGATGCGGCCCGCGAGATTGGTCAAGGCGCGCTTGGGCAGCAGGTATTGAACCAGGATTTTCCATCGGTCAGACATTGAATGTTCCATCGTAGCCAGCGCTAACATAGCTTTGGCGCTGCCGAGCACACATTTCCCGATTACCTTGGGCTTGTCGCTCGGAAACAGGCGGTTGCCCGTTAACCGCCGCTGCTCCGCTCGGACGCGCCAAAAGCGCGGGCGATGAATTCGCCGCCCAGCTGCAAACCCGCCGGATCGACAGAGTGGCCAAGCGCTGGCGAAATGTGAGCGGTGACCTCAATCCCGGCGCTGCGCAAATCTGCCTCGGCAGTGTGCAATGCGGAAATCGGGACGATCTGGTCCAACGCGCCGTGCACCAGCAATACTGGGGGCTTGGTGATCTTGTGCTGTTGCAGGTCACCCGCGCCGGTCAACATTCCCGAATAGCCGATAATGGCGGCGACCTGCCTCTGCCGCCTTAACCCAACGTGCAGCGCCATCATCGTGCCTTGGCTGAATCCTACGATCGCCAGCGAGGATTCGCTCAACCCGTATTGAGCGAGCTTTCTGTCAATAAAAGCATCGATTGCGCCAGCGGCGCCAGCGGTGCCGGAAGCAAGAGCCGCGGGGGTGAATTCCGTCAGCGGCCACCATTGGTAGCCTCCTCCCGCTCCGCACGGTTGCGGGGCGTTTGGGGCAAGAAACAGGGCGTCGGGCAGGATTTGCTGCCATTGCGGTGCAAACGAAATCAGATCAGCACCATTCGAGCGGTAACCATGCAACAGCAAGACGATCTGCCTGGCCGGATGACCTGAGTGCGGTTGGCGGCTGGAACCATTTACAATTTTGGACACGTGCCGCCTTTCAAATGGTCAGAAACGCTTTCTGCCAGCTTTCGGCTCGAAAGCACGCACAGATCAGTTGGTAAACCGCTACATCCGCGGATGCACGGCAGCGCCGCCTCGTGCAGCGGCCCGCTGGGGTGCGGTAGCCAATCTCAATTCCCACAAGCCATCGCGTTCCAACCATGCAAGCAGTTCCGGCATCGCCATTGGCCGAGCGAAAAGGTAACCTTGCGCATAGCGATATCCCAGCTTGCGGATGTTTGTCAGTTGGTCTTCGTTTTCGATACCTTCAAAAACGCATTCAAGCGCAAGGTTGTCACAAAGCCCCAGGACAGCAGCAGCTATGTTACGGCCGGACTGCTTGTCGAGGTCGGTGGCGAAGCTCTTGTCGACCTTGATCTTATCTGGCGACAAACGACGAAGGTAGCCGAGACTGGAATAGCCGGTTCCAAAATCATCAAGCGCTATCTTTACATCTAGTACTCGCAGCGTCGCAATGGCGGCCTGCGCAGAGTCAAAGTCGCGCAGTAGCGCTGTTTCCGTTAGCTCGAATGTGATTCTGCCAGGGTCGACCGCGCCCTCCTTTATCCTATCAGCCAGAGACGCGATGGTGGCTGGCGACGAAATGTCGTTGGCAGAAAGATTGAACGAAAGCCCGATGTGGCCGGGCAAGCAGAGCATCCGTTCAATCGCCTTGCGAAAAAGCGTCAGTGTGATCGAATGGATCAAGCCGGTTCGTTCGGCCATCGCGATAAAGCTGTCGGTTGGCACACGGCCTAGCTGTGGGCTCGTCCAGCGAGCCAGAGCTTCGACAGCCACAACGGTCATCGTGGCAAGACTTACGATTGGCTGGAACTGCACCTCCAGCTCCGTTTCGAAATCTGCCTCCCGTATGGCATTTTCGAGCGCGCGTTCCGAGCGGATCGCCGTCTCATGCGCCATGGAAAACAGCCCGCTCCCACCTCGTCCTTCGGCCTTGACGTGATATAGGGCGTAGTCGGACCGATCGAACAATTCATGTGCGGTCGTGCCCGCTTCAGGGAATACGGAAAGACCACAGGATCCACCCAGAGATACCTGAAACTCCTCGAACATGAAGGGAAGCGCGACCAGGTCGCAGAACTTCTGTCCAATCTCCACCGCTCGATCTACATCGTGCAGAATCAGCAGGCCAAACTCGTCACCGCCCAGTCTTGCGACGATCACGCGTTCATCCGCTATTTGTTCGAGGCGTATGCCAACTTCTGCCAGCAAGCGGTCGCCCACTGCATGCCCGTGAGTATCGTTCAGCAGCTTGAACCGATCCAGATCAAGAATGCCGACTGCGAAACGCTCATTCGTCGCAGCCTTCGACTGGAGCACCTCGTCCAGTTTCGCGAAAAAGAAGCGCCGGTTTGGCAAGCCCGTAAGGCTGTCGGTGTGCGCCACCAGCGCGTTTTCGGAACTCAGCCGTTCGGTTTCCTGCTGCTTCACGATGAGATTATTCTGCGACTGCACCAATCTGGTGAAGCCTGAAAAACTGTTCAGCAAAACCCTGATCATGACCATGGTGGCGAGTGCCACATTGAAGGCAATCGCCAGAAAAACCGCGTTACCCTCGCTGACATAATAAATGAGGTATGGGACCATTACGACGGTGGTCAGCAGCAGAGCTGCCTGGGGCAGGTGCATCAAGCAGAAGATGCAGCCGATTACGGTCACCGGGATAAAGACTGCGATGTGTCCGCGCTCGAACGCCCCTCCATATTTATCCAGCGAGAGAGACCAGCTGATGTACATCGCCCCCAAGATGCCTGCATGAAAAACTGTCCGTCGCAGACGCAATTTGCAGTATTGTGGCGATGTGTCGTCCACTTGGGTTTCCCGAAGCCAACCTACTATCCGCACAAAGCAAACCAGACTTAGTGCAAAAGGGATCGCAACGGTCAGGAAAAATGGTGCAAAATAGTAATGCGTATAGCCCACGGCGAACGCATTCATCGTTAGCAAAATGTATAGAAGTGGAACTTGTCTTTGAAGCTCGCGCAGCTGTGCTACAGCCAAATTGGCTGGCGTACTATTTAAAGTCAACCATGAAGCTAATCTTGCACCTCTGAACACAAAAATAACCTATATGTAACTGAATCCAGATTTCCCTGAAGACAGTATAAAGACAGCCTCGGACACGGTTTTTGCCGATGGTTCAGCCATAAATTTCAGCAATGGCATTAACCGCTCAGGTCTGTTTACGATCCGGACCACCGCTATCATTCGGTGTAAGCGCCCACGGTTAACAATCCGGCAGGCAATCACTGGGATATTAGACCAGTATGTTTGAAACGCGTTTTGGCTGGCGGCCTCGGAGGCGCAGATTCAATTAAAAGAAGGCCCGTGCGATTAATTGCCGAGATTGTGCAGACCCGTCTTCAACCCCACGGAAGTTGTTTCAGCTGATCGTGAGGATGCAGTTTGTAGGCCGCTCGCCCACATGCGCAGGCGGAAAACATTTGAGTAACGCCGCATGGCCACCGGACGCGCGCGTACGGCCTTAAGGAGCAAACTTGGGTAATGCCTTGCAGCAGTGCGCAACCGTTTGCCGAGGGGTCAAATCAACCTGACGGGAGCCGCACCTCAAACGTGCTGCCTTCACCCGGCACACTTCGTTGAAGCACAATCTGACCGCCGTGGAGTTCGACGAGTTGCTTTACGAGCGCCAAGCCTATTCCCAATCCATCTTGCATTGAGCTGCCGTCCAGTTGCACCTGCGCAAAAATATCGAATATCCGGTTCTGTTCGGTGGGCGCTATGCCAATGCCATTGTCAGCAACCTCAATGACCGCCCACACACCCTCTTTGCGTAATGCGATCCGTATTTCGCCTCCTGCCGGGGTATATTTGGCGGCATTGCCGATCAGATTTCCGATGATCTGGGTGAGCCGGGCGTGATCGGCTTCGAGTTGGATCGGCTCCGGCGGCAAATCGAGATGGATCGCGTGCCCGGCCTTATCAATCAGCGGATTTACTGTCTCAAGCGCGAAAGTCAGCACGTCGTTTAGTGCCAACGTTTCACTTTTCAGCGAAATCTTGCCCTGTTCGATGCGCGAAATGTCGAGCAGGTCTTCGACCAATCGTGTCATGTGGCGAAGGCTGCGGTCCATCGCGTTACGAATTTCAGCAACAGCGCTAGTTCCCTCACGCCGCTGGAGCAGACTGAGGCCCGCGGTCAGGGCCATGATCGGGTTGCGCAATTCGTGCGCCAGCACGGCCAGAAACCGGTTCTTTTGCGCGTCGGCCAGCCGAAGGGACTGACCGAGCGCAGCAAGTTCATCGCGTTGCGCGGCAATTTGCCGCCGCTGGTCGTACATTTCGAAAAACACATTTGCTTTCGACCTGAGAACATCTGTCTCGATGGGCTTCTGAATGAAATCGACCGCGCCCGCCTCGTACCCGCGAAACCGGCGGGATGCATCGCCTGACCCGGCTGTGACGAAGATGATCGGGATATGCCGCGACCGCTCATTGCTGCGCATGAACTCGGCCAGCTCAAACCCGTCCATTCCCGGCATCTGCACGTCGAGCAGCGCAAGCGCATAGTCGTTGACCAGCATAAGCTCGAGTGCATCCTCGCCGCTGCGCGCGGTGTGGAACGCTAACCCATCACGCTTTAGCAGCGCCTTGAGAGCGATCAGGTTCTCCTCAAGGTCATCGACGAGCAGGAATTTGATTGGCCCTTGTGATACGGTCATGAAGCTGCGGGCTCTTGCAAGAAGGCAATGATCTGGTCGAGGCTCATGGACCGTGCGGATGAACATGCTGCAATTGCGGCAGCAGGCATTGTCGGCACTTCCGCCTCGGCAGGGTCCTCGGCAATTGCGATCCCGCCCGCCGCTTCCACTGCCCTCAGCCCCTGCGCGCCGTCATGGTTGGCCCCGGTCAGAATAATGCCTGTCAGCGCGGGTCCGAAGGCATCCGCCGCCGTCTCGAACAATACATCAATCGCGGGCCGCGAGTGATTGACCGCTTCATCGGACGACAAGGCGAGCATTCCGTCCGTTTCCACGAGCAGATGATAGTTGGGCGGTGCGAAGTAGATGGTTCCGGCAACCAGCGGCTCTTTATCCTCGGCTTCTTTGATGGTGAGGGCGCATTTTTTGGCGAACAGATCGACCAGCGCATTGTCCTTGCGCGGCGGCACATGCACGACAATGAGGACAGGCGCGGAAAAGCCCTGCGGCAGCGCAGGTAGAATCCGCGACAGCGCCTGCACCCCGCCTGCCGAGGCACCAATGACGATTGCTTTGCCTATCATGGCGCCGCCTTCTGATAGATTTTCTCGCTCGTCACGAATTCTGAAAATGCGCCCGTCTGAGCTGAAAATCGCAAGCTTTCCTTCGAGCCGATGCCGAGGAAACCTCTGCGTGCCAGCGAATCGCGAAACAATCCGAAGGCGCGGTCCTGCAGCTCACGGTCGAAATAAATCAGCACGTTGCGGCACGAAATCAGGTGCATTTCGCCAAACACGGCATCGGTGACGAGGCTATGATCCGAGAAGACCACCTGGCTGCGCAGCGACTTGTCGAACACAGCGCGGCCATAGTCCGCGGTGTAATAGTCAGACAGCGACGAATGGCCGCCGGATTTTTGATGGTTTTCGGTAAACTGCCGGATCTGATCGAGCGGATAGACCCCGGCTTGCGCCGCCTTCAGAGCCGTCGGGTTGATGTCGGTGGCGTAGAACATTGTCTTGTTGGCGAGGCCCTCCTCGCGGAACAAGATTGAAAGCGAATATAATTCCTCACCATTGCTGCAACCAGCCACCCATACCTTGAGCGAAGGATAGGTCAGCAAATGCGGGATGACCTGTTCGCGCAGCGCCCGGAAATAGGATGGGTCGCGGAACATCTCGCTCACCTGGACAGTGAGGTAATTCAAAAGGCGCGGAAGCACTGTCTTGTCGTGCAGAACGTCAGACTGCATTTCTGAGATACTGGAGTAGCCCAGCCGGCTCCGCGCTTGCAGCAATCGACGCTTGATCGATGCCCGGGCATAGTGCCGGAAGTCGTAATGATAGTGCTGATACACCGCCTCCAGCAGCAGCTGGATTTCGATATCCTCGATTGTTTCGGTCACTATCGCGGCATCCAGACACGCACCAGCGAAAGCAGTTTGTCTACGTCGATCGGCTTGGCCATGTAATCGTTGGCGCCTGCATCGAGACAATTCTGCTGATCGTCTGGCATAGCCTTTGCCGTCAGCATCACGATCGGGAGCTTGCTCCAGAGCGGATTGGTGCGGATCGCGCGGACGGCGGTCAACCCATCCATCACCGGCATCATCACATCCATAAGCACAAGGTCGATGGTCATGGCGGCATCACCATTCGCCGCTTCCAATGCATCGAGCGCATCCTGCCCATTGCGCGCGATCTGGGTAACCACACCGCGCGGTTCGAGCAGGCTGGTGAGCGAGTAGACATTGCGCACGTCATCCTCGACGATGAGGATACGGCGCCCCTCGAGCGCAGCGTCGCGGTGGCGGGCTTTCTCGATCATCTTGCGCTGCTCAGGCGGCAATTCGGCAACGACCTGATGCAGGAACAGCGAGACTTCATCGAGCAAGCGCTCAGGCGACTTCGCCCCCTTGATGATTATGGAGTTCGAATAGCGACGCAGACGCTGCTCTTCGTCGGCAGTCAGGTCGCGGCCCGTATAGACGATCACCGGAGGAAACGCATGCTCACCGTCCGCGCTCAGGCTTTCCAAGAGCGAGAATCCGGAGGCATCGGGCAGCGAGAGATCGAGCACCATGCAATCAAACACCTCGCTGCGGAGCCGCTCGAGGCATTCCGCCGCGGTGCCGACGCCGATGGTCTCAACATCCTGCGACTTGAGCAGCTGGCTCACCGCATCGCGCTGCACATCATCGTCTTCGACGATCAGCACCCGGCGCATGCGCGAGGCCAGCTTGGCCTGCAACCCGGCCAACACTTCGGCCAACTGGTCGCGCCTCGCAGGCTTTCCGAGGAAACCGATCGCCCCCAATGCCAGTGCTATCTGCCCCTGATCGGCACCCGAAATGACGTGGATCGGGATGTGGCGCGTTTCATCGTCGTGCTTCAATCGGTCCAGCACGGTGAGGCCGGACTGGTCGGGCAGGCCGATGTCGAGCACAATCGCGTGCGGCTTGTATTCCCGGGCAACGATGATCGCTTCCTGCGCTGTATCTGCGATAATGCACTGGAAACCCATCTCCCGGGAGAGATCGCACATAATCGAGGCGAACGTCGCATCGTCTTCGATAACCAGAAGAAGCTGCTTGCCTTCGATACGCGCGTTGCGGTCATCCTCGGCGATGCGCGGCCGAGATGTCGGATCAGGTTTGGCGCTACGAGCTGGCGCCGCAGGTGCTGCGTTGGGCGATGCTGGCACCGTATGTTTGCGCGCCGGAACCAGCGCGGGATCATAGACGAGCGGGATCGAGATCACGAACCGGCTACCTTTGCCAAGCGTGCTTTCGACCTTGATCGCGCCGCCGAGCAGGCGGGCCAGTTCGCGCGAGATCGACAGGCCAAGTCCGGTCCCGCCGAATTTGCGGCTGATAGTGCCGTCCGCCTGCTGGAAGGCTTCGAAGATGCTGTCCTGCTGTTCCTTGGCGATGCCGATCCCGGTATCGGTGACGGCCATCTCCAGCCGGTCTTCGCCGGATAGCGCGAAGGCGAGGCCGACACTGCCCTTTTCGGTGAACTTAAGCGCGTTCGATAGCAGGTTCTTGAGCACCTGTTCCAGCCGCATGCGGTCGGTCTCGATCCTATGCGGGCAATCTGGCGATATGGTGATGTTCAAAGCCAGACCCCGCTCGTCGGCAACGGGCTGGAATACTTTCTGCAAATCGCTCGCCAGCCGTTCAGTAAACACTGTGGCGGGCTGCATCTCGATATGACCTGCCTCAATTTTCGACAGGTCGAGAATGTCATTGATCAGGACCAGCAGATCATTGCCCGAGGATTGGATCGTTCGGGCGAACTTGATCTGTTCATCGGACAGGTTGTCGTCGGCATTGTCGGCCAGCAGCTTGGACAGGATCAGCAGTGAGTTAAGCGGGGTGCGTAGCTCATGGCTCATATTCGCCAGGAAGTCCGACTTGTACTGGCTAGCCTGCTCAAGCTCGCGGGCTTTCAGCTGGAGCGATGCAGCAGAACGCTCCAGATCGTCCCGCTGCGTTTCCAGCGCTTGCGCCTGCTCTTCAAGTTGGCTGTTGGTCTGTTCAAGCTCGACCTGCTGCAACTCGAGCCGCGCCTGTGTCGCCTTAAGCGCGGCGCCTTGCTCTTCCAGCTCCTCGTTGGAAACACGCAGTTCCTCGCTCTGTGTCTGCAATTCCTCCGACTGGCGCTGCGTTTCCTCCAGCGCGTTTTGCAGCCCGGTGCGGAAGCGTGCCGAACGCAGCGCTATGCCGATGGCGCCGGCCGACTGCTCGAGCAATTGTTGCACACGGTCTTCGACTGCGTTGAAAAAGCCAAGTTCGATTACGCCATTGACCACAGCATCAGCCTTGGTCGGAGCAATGACCAGATGGCTCGGCGTATCACGCCCAAGCGCCGAACCGATCATGAGATATCCGGCTGGAACGTCGTTCAGCACCATCATCTGACCATTGGCCGCGACCTTGCCCAACAAGCCCTCGTGAACAGCGAAAGCCAGCGGAACGGAGCTTTCGTTTGGCACGCCGAACATATTGGCCCGGTTGAACCGGCCAAATTCTCCCTTGAACAAGGCACCGGCATGGCTGCCCGTCTTCTCGTGAAGAAAATCGAGTATCGCTCCGGCGAGTTCGGGGATTGTCTTATCGCCCATCATCGCTTGTGCCAGCTCGACCTGTGCTGATTGAAGCCATTCCTGCCGTTTGCGGGCACGCGCGCCGCGCATAAGCAGGATAAAGATGGCGATAGTCAGCACCATGCCGATAAGGCTCGTGCCGATCGCGCCCGTGAATGCCGTTCGTGAGGCAGCTTCCATTTCGTCCATGCGCAGCTGTCGAACGCGCATTTCTTCGTTTGCCATGCTGGAAAGCCGCGCCCTGATCTCATCCATCTCGGCTTTGCCGCGATCTGTCGCGACCGAGGCGATCGCCGCTTCGATGCCGTCAGTACGTCGCAGATCTATGGTTTGCGCAAGTTCGCGCAGTTTTGCATCGACACTGGCCCTCAGCGAGGCGAGATTATTGCTCTGCACCGCGTTGTTGCGCGTAATCGGCTCGAGCACGTCCAATTGCTCACGAACCGCAGCGGCGCCCGCATTATACGGCTCAAGATAGTTGTCGCGCCCAGTCAGAAGAAACCCGCGCTGGCCGGTCTCGGCGTCCTGCGCCGCGGTAAGCAATTGGTCGAGCGTGGTCAGCACCGTATGAGTTTTGCGGATTTCGGCCTCGCTCGTCCGCATGTTCGCTACATTGATGTAGGCTGACGCCGCGCTGATGACGAAGAAAGCAATGCCGACGACCAGGCCGACCACGGACCACCAGCTCGCGAATCCGCCGACTTGCTGCGCAATCCGGATTTTGTTCACTATAATTGTTCTCGCGAAGGGACTTAAGGCTCTGCATAGACAAGGAATGTCTGGCCAAGCAAGTGCTCAGCGCGGCGAGAGGTCTGCAATCTTCCGGCCCGGCGTTCTGCGTGTGACCGGAAAAGCAGAATCAGCTGATATCTGCTACGCCCGCTCCGCTCCGGCTCTGGAAACATACAAAGGCGCTGCTTTTGGGCCTCTGCCAAAGAGGCGAAGCTCGCAATTCTAACAGCAAGACAACCCGGCCCAAATGCCAAACTACGGTGCCGCCGCTTGAGCGCACCCTTCCGCCTTTCTAAAAATCAAACCGCAGCTCAGCCAGCAAGCGGCGACTATGAGTGTATTGGAACGAACCGTTGGAGGTCACCCCCCAACTGTAATCGTTGAAGATATTGGCAACCTGTAACCGCAATAGCGCCCGCGTGGCCGCAAGTTGGAAGCGGTAGCGCATCCCGAGATCAAGCACTTCGCGCGCGGGAACCAGCAGGCTGTTTGCTGAATTTCCGACCCGCTCAGAATAGCTTTCTACTGCCACATCGAACGACAGCGGGCTGGCACCGCCGTCCAGCCGCCAGTCCAGATTCAGAGTGCTGC
>Ga0247814_10001982_pt1 | contig 11471 bp, 9 predicted proteins | sample UWRJL179409R1_FD_179947 | JGI IMG/M metagenome (GOLD analysis project Ga0247814, IMG submission 179947) | Plant litter microbial communities from Arlington Agricultural Research Station in Wisconsin, United States - UWRJ-L179-409R-1 | ecosystem: Environmental > Terrestrial > Plant litter >...
CGCGATCAGTAAAACTGGCCGAAGACATGTACAAAAGCGGACTGTCCTCTGCAAGGGATTTAGAAGAAGCCAAAAATGATTACCTGGTAAAACAGGCAGAAGATAAACGCAGCAGGGCGGTGCTCAATCTAAACGGAGGTAGTACCAACGGCAGCTACACGCTTAAATCACCTATCTCTGGTTTTGTCATTGAGAAAAATGTGAATAACAATATGCAGCTGAGGCCAGACAATGACCAGAGCCTGTTTACCGTGACAGACCTGTCTACCGTATGGGGAATAATCAATATCTATGAGTCGGATATTGCCAGCATCCAGCAGGGCGACAACGTTAAAATCTCTATCCTTTCTTATCCCAACCAGGTATTTACGGGAAAAATTGATAAGATATATAATGTGCTTGATGCAGATAGTAAAGTAATGAATGCACGAGTAAACATTGCCAATCCGGGTTATTTGCTAAAGCCCGGGATGATGGCCACGGTTCAGATCGCTGCTAAATCTAATGACGACCTGCCTTCGATCAATGCAAATGATATCGTGTTCGACGAAAATAAGAACTATGTAATGGTACTGGATAAATTGAAGAAAATCCGTATTCAGGAAGTAACTATCGCGCGGCAGTCTGGCGACAAGGCGTATATCAGCAAAGGGATACAGGCGGGCGACCATGTGGTGGCTTCCAAAACGGTCTTTCTCTATGAAAGCCTGAAACCATGATAGCTTACAGCCCAGCAAACAAGTCATATTACGCAAATAGATTAATCTTATTATAATGAATAAATTCATTAAGTCTATCATCGGCTTTGCCTTAAAAAATAAATACTTCGTATTTTTTGCCACCTTCGTAATGGTTGTGGCAGGCTACCTGAGTTTCAGGAATACCACTATAGAAGCATTTCCAGACGTTACCAATACCAATATTACCATCATCACCCAGTGGCCGGGCAGAAGTGCCGAGGAAGTAGAAAAGTTTGTTACCCGGCCGCTCGAAATCGCGATGAACCCAACGGAGAAAAAGATCAGTATCCGCTCTTCTTCCCTCTTCGGTTTGTCTATCGTAAAAATCACATTTGATGATGATGTAGATTATGCTTTTGCGCGGGTACAGGTCAATAACCATATAGACGATGTCGATTTACCTGCCGGCGTAAACCCGGGCATACAGCCCTCTTCCGGCCCTACCGGTGAGATTTTCCGTTACACGCTAAAAAGTGATAAAAAATCGATCAGGGAATTGAAGACATTGCAAGACTGGGTAATAGAAAGAGAATTGCTTTCTGTACCAGGTGTTGCCGATGTAGTGAGTTTTGGAGGCGAAGTAAAAACTTACCAGGTTACGGTAGACCCGCAGAAATCTCTACAATATGGTGTAACTGCGAAAGAGGTTTTTGATGCAGTATCAAAAAGCAATATCAATGTGGGCGGCGACGTGATAACACAGGCCGGACAGGCTTATGTAGTGCGCGGTATCGGTGTATTAAACAATATCGATGAGATCAAAAATGTGATCGTAGATAACGTAAACGGCACACCTGTTTATGTAAAAACTATTGGCGACGTTACAGAAAGCGCATTGCCGAGGTTGGGCCAGGTAGGAAGGGACAACGATCCTGATGTAGTGGAAGGAATCGTAGTGATGCGCAAAGGGGAAAACCCAGGTGAAGTGCTTACCAGCCTGAAAGAAAAAATTAAAGACATCAATGATAATATCCTGCCTTCGGATGTAAAGATCAGTACCTTTTACGACCGGGAAAACCTGGTAGACTATGCGATCCATACCGTAATGCACAACATGCTCGAAGGGATCATCTTTGTGACAGTGATTGTCTTTTTGTTTATGGCCGACTGGCGCACTACGCTCATCGTATCCATTATCATTCCCTTAGCCCTGCTCTTTGCTTTCATCTGTTTGAAACTAAAAGGCATGTCTGCCAACCTGCTATCAATGGGGGCGATAGATTTCGGGATTATTATTGACGGGGCCGTGGTAATGGTAGAAGGGATTTTTGTAGCGCTAGACCACCGTGCACATAAAGACGGGATGGAGAAATTTAATAAGCTCAGCAAACTGGGCATTATCAAAAGGGCCTGTATGGAAAACGGTAAAGGTATATTCTTTGCCAAGCTCATTATCGTTACCGGTCTGCTGCCAATTTTCACCTTCCAGAAGGTAGAAGGCAAAATGTTCTCCCCTCTGGCATGGACACTGAGTTTTGCGCTATTAGGTGCACTGATCTTAACCTTTACCCTGGGACCGGCACTTGCCAGTGTATTACTCAATAAAAATGTAAAAGAGAAAGACAACTTTTTCCTGAGGGCAGTAAGTAATGGAACAATAAAAATTTATGCCGCTGCTTTCAGGGCACGTAAAATCGTATTCCCTGTAGCCATTGTTGTATTGATATTGGGCTTCTTCAGTTTTAAATTCCTGGGTACCGAATTTCTCCCTACACTGGATGAGGGGTCCATTTATGTAAGAGCGAGTGCGCCGCTCAGTATCTCACTGGACGAGACAAAAAAGCTGTCTAATGAGATCCGTAAGATTTTCCTCCATTTTGATGAGGTAAAACAGGTTGTATCGCAAACAGGAAGACCTAATGATGGTACCGACGCTACAGGTTTCTATAACATGGAATTCCTGGTAGACATCTATCCAAAGGACCAGTGGAAGCGCCTCGAAAGCAAAGAGCAGCTGGTAGAAAGAATGCAGGAAAGGCTGAAAGGCTATCCAGGCATCAGCCTGAACTTTTCGCAACCGATATCCGATAACGTAGAAGAAGCAGTATCAGGTGTAAAAGGTTCTATCGTGGTAAAAATGTTTGGCGACGATTTCCATTATATCGAAGGCCAGGAAGAAAAGATCGAAGCCATCCTGAAAACAGTACCCGGCATAGAAGATCTTGGTATACTCCGCAATCTCGGTCAGCCCGAAATGCAGATCAACCTCGATCAGACAAAAATGGCACTATACGGCGTAACCACCGAAGATGCCAATGCCGTAATCGAAATGGCTATCGGTGGTAAATCTGCCACCCAGATCTTTGAAGGTGAGCGTAAATTCGAGTTGCGGATCAGGTACCCCGAAGCTTTCAGGCAAAATGAACAGTCTATCGGCAACCTGCGCATCCAGAGTATTTCGGGTGCCAAAATACCCCTGAGCGAGATCTCCACCATAAAAAAAGTAACCGGGCCAAGTATTATTTACCGTGATAAACACGAGCGTTACGGGGCTATCAAATTCTCCATCCGAGGCCGCGATATGGGCAGTACAATTGCCGAAGCACAAAAGAAAGTAAATGCGGCTATTAAATTACCTAAAGACTATAAACTCCAGTGGGCGGGAGATTTTGAGAACCAGCAACGCGCAACAGCCAGGTTATCACAGGCCGTACCTATTAGTTTGCTGCTCATCTTTTTTATTCTCTTTATACTATTTGGCAACTTTAAAGATTCGCTGCTGGTGCTAAACAATGTTCCCTTTGCCATGGTGGGAGGTATTGTGGCCCTGCTCATCTCGGGTGTTAATTTTAACATATCTGCAGGTATAGGTTTTATTGCCTTGTTTGGTATTTGCGTGCAGAATGGCGTAATCCTGCTCACCAGATTTAAAACCAATATTACAGAGCTGAAACATCACCCTACATGGACTTTTGCCGATGCGCTCCAGGATGGTGTAGCTACCCGTCTGCGCCCGGTAATCATGACCGCAATGATGGCCGCCATAGGGCTGATGCCGGCAGCATTATCTACCGGGATAGGTTCTGAAGCTTCAAAACCACTGGCCATTGTGGTAATTGGTGGCTTAATTACCAATACACTCTTTTGCCTATTTGTATACCCGATTGTATTTTACTGGGCTTACGAGAAAAAAACAAAACATATTACCAATAGCAGAGATGAGGCATTAGCCGCAAATCATATATAAAGGAAAGTCCGTTGGTTAGGGTTGTGTTTGCAGAATTGATGGGATTGGCAGATCCCTGAAAAATCTGGTAAACACTTTAAAGGGGTCCTGCGCAAGCAGGTACCCCTTTTTACGTCAACAGCAACAGGTGCTGCAGCCTGGTTTTGCATTTTAACGAAACAGTACAGCATCTAAACTGTTAAGCTATCATAAATAATAAATGAAGGTATGGCAGATTTAGAACCAAATAATCCGGAATTCGATATAGTTGTTGAACTGGAAGGAACAAGTAAAACAGTAAAAGTACAACCTGATGAAACAAGTGATGGCGTACCTTTTTATAAATGTTATGACGGAGAAACTCTGGTAACGCAGGTTAGGCTTGATGAAGATGGAAACTGGGAACAGATGTGGGGAGAGCTTGAGCAGGAAGATGTTGATAAAGTTGGTAAACTGATTGCTAAAAAGGAGTAGTTATGACCATACATGAAACCCATCTAAAACTGCGGTCGGGCAATTTCTCCATTGAAAAGCAGGAGCTGGAAAATGTAGGGATGACTGAGCGCTTTGTCTCTGTATTTGCAGGGGCGATATTACTGAGCAAAGGGTTAAAAAACCCATTTAAACCAAAGTTCCTCTATGGCGCGTACCTTACATACCGTGGGTTTACCGGGCGCTGCATATTTTACGAACATCTGGGCATAGACAGTAAAAAACCACAAGCCGTAAATATACGCGGTGAATTTGTGATTGACAGGCCTGCGGCCGAGGTATACAGCTATTGGAGAAACCTGAACAACCTGCCGGGCAGTCTTAAGCACCTGATGGATGTAAAGATGATCGACGAACATTTGTCGCACTGGAAAAGCAAAATCCTGGGCAACCTGTTACCGGTAGACTGGCAGGCTGAGATCGTAAAAGACGAACCTGGCCACCTGATTGGCTGGCGCTCTACCGAAGACTCTGTGCTGCAGCATGTAGGTAAAGTAGAATTTGATGAAACGCCGGATGGCACAGGTACGATCCTCAAGATTGTACTTTCCTATCATCCCCCAGTAGGCGGATTGGGTATCGGTGTAGCGAGATTGCTGAACCCTTATTTTGAGACGTTGCTTAAAAAGGAAATCAAAACCTTTAAGCACCATATAGAAAAACCAAGACCGGGACTGCAATAGCACCCGGTCTTTTTTTTATGCTATATCGCCTCTTATGCACCGGCTATGCCCGCAGCACCAAGAACGGCTGCTACAATAACCAGAATATAAAAAACCAAAAATACGATCGTAAGTATTCCCCAGAACTTAAAGAAAGATTTAAGCTTGCTCATAGCCGTATTCAGGCCTTCCTGATCTGCGAATAACACCGCCTGCATAGCAGCTGTGGAGAATTTGAACAATAAAAAGCTTGGGTAAAATTGCAGCAGTCCTATTAAAAGGTAGATGACCGTTAATCCCGTAGCGCCCAGAGCTAACAGCGGGTTTCCCGGACTGGTTGCGGCCAGCCCCGTAAGAAAGGCACTTGTGCTAAAAGCAGAAAGTACAATCATTGCAGAAAATACAAATCCTACTATAGATAAAAACCTGGCCCATTTAGACATATCATAGATATAGCTGCGCACATCCTCAGAAATCCATAATGCCTCCACCTCTTCTTCCGCCTGGAATTCCGGTTTTGTTTCTTCAAAGTTGTCCATGATGCTGTTTTGTAATAAAAATATTTTTAAGTTTTTAAACATAAAGAATATTTGAATGCTCCGCAAGTTTATTGTATTAAGGATTTAAAATTTTGATACCTTTGCGGCAAATAAAGAAAATAATCATACATGGCATTACAATGTGGTATAGTAGGTTTACCAAATGTTGGAAAATCTACCTTATTTAACTGTTTATCAAACGCAAAAGCACAGGCAGCTAATTTTCCTTTTTGCACGATTGAACCTAATATCGGTGTAATTACCGTACCAGACGAAAGACTAACCAGGCTGGCAGAACTGGTTAACCCTAACCGTGTTGTTCCCAACACCATTGAGATCGTAGATATCGCTGGTTTGGTAAAAGGCGCTTCTAAGGGTGAAGGACTGGGCAACCAGTTTCTTGGAAACATCAGGGCTACCAATGCGATCATCCACGTGTTGCGTTGTTTTGATGACGGAAACGTAATCCATGTTGATGGTTCTGTAGATCCGATCCGCGATAAGGAGATCATTGATACAGAATTACAGCTGAAAGATTTAGATACTGTAGAGAAAAGAATCCAGAAAGTTGAAAAACTGGCCAAAACAGATAAAGATGCTAAAAGAACTTTCGAGATTTTAAGCATAGTAAAAACCCATTTGGAAAGTGGTAAATCTGTGCGTTCTGCAGCTTTAAACGAAGACGATTTTGAATTTATCGTAGACCTTGGCCTGTTAACCCAGAAACCAGTTATGTATGTATGTAACGTAGATGAGAATTCTGTCATCAACGGAAATGCTTATGTAGACCTGGTAAAAGAAAGTGTTAAAAATGACAACGCCGAAGTTTTGGTAATCTCTGCCAAGATAGAATCAGAAATTGCAGAATTAGATAGCTACGAAGAGCGTCAGGAATTTTTATCAGACCTCGGTTTACAGGAATCAGGTGTAAACAAACTGATTATAGCAGCTTACCGTTTGCTGGACTTATATACTTATTTCACATCAGGTGTGCAGGAAGTAAGGGCATGGACTATCACTAAAGGTTTTACTGCTCCTCAGGAAGCTGGTGTAATTCATACAGACTTCGAAAAAGGGTTTATCCGTGCGGAAGTGATCAAGTATAACGACTTCATTACATTAGGCTCTGAGAACGCCTGTAAAGATGCCGGTAAGCTATCTGTTGAAGGTAAAACATATGTAGTAGAAGACGGAGATATTATGCACTTCCGTTTCAACGTATAATTGCTAAGAATATATAGCCCAATAAAAAAGGGGTTCCGGATAATCCGGAACCCCTTTTTTATTGGGCTATATATTTTAATTCACATCATTTTTCTGTTTTGTAATATCAAAGGCTACACCAGAGAAATACGAAGGTTGCCCATCACTGTCCCGGATCAGTTTTCCGTACGCGGTAAGCCAGCGCAGCTTTTTATCATGATACCCTCTTACAGCATATTCTATATGATACGGTTCGCCAGTTTTCATCGTTAGCTCCATCGCCTCCTTTACCCTGTTACGGTATTCTGCCTCCATCTGGCCCACGGCATCAGCATAGGTCATCTGGTCTTCGGGATAAAAGCCAAACAGTTTTTTTAATCCTGCTGTTGCTTCCAGTTTTAATGTTTTTACATCAATAAACCAGGTACCCAGATTGGTCGTTTCTACAACGCTGCGCAAATTATCTTCTACCTGTTGCAGATCATCTTTTACTTTACCACTCAAAGTTTGTCCGGCTGCTGTGGCCACCTCATGATTTGCTAAAGTAAGGTTCGCCAAAGCTTCTACCAATACCCTATTCGAATGCTGATAGAACCCCTCTATCTGATCCAGGAATTTTCTGGACCTAACAATTTCGGTAGTATCTGTAGCAGTAACGATAATATTTACCACGTTACCTTCCTCATCAAGCAGCGGTACATATTTTGTGTTGATGAACATTTTCTTACTACCATTAGGGGTAGCAAATTCAACCTCACGTTCAACAGTAGAAATCTCTTCGCGGGTATCAAAAATACCCAGCATTGATGTCGGAAAAACCTCATTAGATGCCTCCGGAAATAGATCAAACAGCGATTTACCGATTACATCCTCACGGCTTAATTCCCATATATCACATAAAGACTGGTTAGCAACTTCTACAATCAGCTCCCTCCCGGCAAAAATACCCATCCCTGCCGTAGAGTTCATTACCATCCCCTCCAACTGTCTCCCGCTGCTTTCGAGGACTTTCCTGGCCTTTATTTCGTCGGTAATTTCAGTAGCTACAATCATGATGTTTACTGTTTTCCCGGCAGCATCATTTAATGGCTGATATACAAAATTGAAGAATACCTCCTCCATTACACCTTCCCTAACCAGGAAAGCAGATAATTCCTTTCCATAAAAAGCGACTCCTGAAGTAAACACCTCATCCAATATTTTTAAAAATGACTGTGCTTTTAATTCGGGTAAGGCTTCGGACAATGTTTTCCCGATCACATCATCTGTTCGTCCCCATACCTCCAGGATTTTAGGATTTGCCAGTTGTATAGTCAGTTCCCTTCCATGTAACACACCAATGGCCACAGGTGCTTCTGCCAACAGTGATTTGCTATTGAAATTACGCTGCGCCTGGTTAACGGCCTCCAGCAGGTTTTGTTCGGCCTCTCTAACACCCTTTACCCTCAGCTCAATCTCATCCATCACGATCGATGCCATATGCTCCAGCATTAGTGTATCTTTCTCCGAAAATGTGCGTCGTTCGGTACCAATTACCGTAACAGTGCCAATCCGGAAACCATCCGGGGTAGTGATTGGTGCGGCAGCATAAAACTTAAAGCCCAGCTCTGCAACAAATACAGGATCTGCACCCAGGCAAGGATCAATGTGATTAAAATCATCTATAACAGTCACACTGTCATTTAATATCGCAAGTGTACAGAGTGAATCACTTCTTGGGCTATTGCCACCTGATTCAAAACCAATAGCAGCTTTCAGAAATACATGATCTGTATCTACAAAAGAGATAAAAGCCATGGGAAGGTCGAAAAACTGAGCGGATAATTTAGCGATGTTGTTAAATGACTTTTCGGGCGGGGTATTTAGAATATTGAAGCTTTTTAATGCTTCAACCCTTTGAAGGTCGTCCGCTGGAATAGTATTGATCCCTAAAGTTTGTTTCATTAGAATATTTTTGTCTTTAATAGATTATATAGCTATCATAAGCTTATTGCACTGTTTGTAACTGCAGGTTTTTAATGGATTTATAGTATGTTATCTACAGTTATCAAGCTATTATTAACGTATCTGTACGCTATAAAATCATGATAATTTCTATTCACACAATTTAATCAATCAACTGCACTGCTGTTCATTATATGTACATACGTAAAATGTACAAATTGAATTTTAGTTTTTACATTAAACTTGAAATTTTACCAGTTATTAACTTATAGTCCTAAACTATACCTCATTTCTAATTTAATTTCGATTTAGCAAAAGAAATTACAGACGCATATCCTAATCTATAAAAAAACCGGGCGCTATTAATCATATTAAAGTACTAAAATCTACCTGATTTTGAATATACCTGTAAACTACCGTCATTTTTGTTAGATAAATAGGGAATAAATCGAAGACTGGCTTGCCTGAGCGAACATTACAGGATAAAAGAGACTGCCGACTGGCGCAGAAAATCCTGGAACTTTTCATTGAGCAAATTGTACTGATCAATAACCTTCTGCCCTTCGGGAGTAATTTCAGCATGGCCTCCACCTTTTCCTCCGCGGTACGATATTACAACCGGCACCTTTAGCTGGCTGTTCATATGTTCAATCAGCTGCCATGCCTGCCGGTAAGACATACTCATTTGCAGGGCAGCCTGGCGGATAGATCCGCTTTTCTGTATCCTTTCTAATAGCTCTATCCTGCCCGGCCCAATTACCTTCCCCTCGCTATTCTCTACCCAAACTTTCCCCGTTGCTTTTAATCCGCCTCCTGCTTCCATAACTTAATTTTTACAATGATAAACATATTCATTAAAAATTTACAAACTAAAAATGACAATTAATTGCTATTTGAATTGATTGACTGATGCTATAAATTCATCTCAACCACACCTAAAATAACACCGATATGGCCACAAAAATTGTAGTTACCATCAAAAAAAACTTAATACAAAAGTATGACCAGCAGTTTGCACAGGTAGAAGATCTATTGCATTCACTAATCCAAAGTGATCAGAAAAAAGGGATAACTACCCAGCTGATTTATTTGGATGACAGCAGCACCCCTGTTACTGAGCAGGATGTAAAAACTGCAATTGATCGGTTGTATACAGCGCATATGCCAGATTACCTGCTGATTTTTGGCGCACAGGACATCGTTCCGTTTCAGCATTTGGAAAATCCTTTATATACGCCACAAACAGACGATGATGAGTTTATTCCATCAGACCTTCCCTACGCCTGCAACTCGGCATACAGTACCGACTGTAATTCGTTTACTAACCCTACCCGGGTGGTGGGCCGGCTGGCAGACCTGCCTGGAAAGGCCAACTTTTCGTACCTGAAAATCATTATCAATAACGTAATCAGGTCAAAACCGGCGAGTTCAAAGTTTCCCTCAGATTATTTTGCCATTACCGCAAGTGTATGGGAAAAATCATCAGAACAAAGTATTAGTAATATATTTGGCAATATCAAAATGCTACTGTCTTCGCCTCCTGCAAAAGGGAAATATAGTGCCGACCAGTTACGCCCTATTTTTCATTTTTTCAATTGTCATGGTGCACTAAATGATGCAAATTTCTACGGACAGAAAGGCATGTCGTACCCTGTCGCTATAAATACCCGCGATATCGACCATATGATCACATTTGGAACAGCAGTAGCAGCAGAATGCTGTTATGGTGCCCAGTTACTCAACCCTGACGAATATGGAGTAAGTATCGCCAGCAATTACTTCGCAAATAATGCGCTTTCTTTTATGGGGAGCAGCACGATCTCCTATGGCCCGGCAGATGGACAGGGCCTGGCCGACCTGATTTGCCAGTATTTCCTTATCAACGTCAATAAAGGCGCATCTGCAGGCAGGGCACTGCTGGAAGCCAGGCAGAAGTTTTTAGCCGAAAGTGCGCCCGACCTCGATCCTTACGAACTGAAAACCATTGCACAATTTTATCTTTTAGGCGATCCATCCGTTCAGATTATTCGCTCTGCCCCTACAAAAAATGCATATAACACTATCGAAAACCGCAGGTTTAACCTGTTTAGCAGGGGAACAAATATCGGTGCCGGCATTTCAAACACGATTAAGGTAAACGAAAGGCCTGCATCGAGCAACTATAACGAAATCCTGTCTATCCTGCAACAGGAAGAGTTTACAGATGAAGCTACCGAAATTGTTTTTGAGGTAGATAGTCTTAAAGGCGATCTGTTACCAAAGAGACTCGATATAATGGGCATTGCCAGTGCGGATAGTAAAGTAAGATTTCGTGTATTTCAAAAAGAAGTATATCTTAAAGCCCCGGTACGAAATATCAGAACATTGGTGATCAAAGAAATCAATAACCAGGTATTAGGCTGGAAGATATACGTCAGCCGTTAACAGAAATGAAGCTTGTAGGAAAAATATCAGTTAGAATTGCCGGGGAAGGAACTAAAAGTGAACATGAAGCCGTGTACCTGGACACTGGTAAGGAAAGTTATCAGCTCCGCAAAACAGGCAGCAACCCTTTTGAAAACCCGGAGCTAAAGCAAATGGCCGGCAGGGAGGTCAGCGTAGAAGGGACATTGGATAAATATATATTTTTTGCCCGTACTATTGAGGAAATATAGCCCGTATACCGCTTAAACACTAAATGTAACGTTTGTCCCATTTTACAAATCCCATGCTTTCCGACTTGTAA